>Ga0209474_10000791_pt1 | contig 32946 bp, 31 predicted proteins | sample GraSoiAngelo_145_FD_185902 | JGI IMG/M metagenome (GOLD analysis project Ga0209474, IMG submission 185902) | Grasslands soil microbial communities from the Angelo Coastal Reserve, California, USA - 14_1009_05_20cm (SPAdes) (version 2) | ecosystem: Environmental > Terrestrial > Soil > Grasslands...
CGTCGCAGAGCATGAATATCGAAACCCCACCAGCCGACTTTACTGACGAGCAGAAGCGATATCTCGAGGGATTTGCGACCGGCCTGCAAATCAGCAAGGCGGGGCGCGGGTTTGGCGGGACTACCGCTGGCAAACCGAACCATGAACTTAGTGGTCCGGATGCGGCGCATATCAAGGCGCAGGACAGTGTCATAGCGTCCGGCAAGAAACTTGCCGACCAGGAAAAATTTAAACGCGAACAACACCCGTTCGACGCTTATCCGCGGCTCAAGCAACAGGCGCTGGATAATACGCCGCCTTCACCGGCGGATAATTTCCGATGGCGCTATTACGGCCTGTTCTATGTCGCGCCGGCACAGGATTCCTACATGTGCCGCTTGAGGATTCCGAACGGGATCCTGAAGCACTGGCAACTTTCGGGCGTAGCCGATCTCGCTGAACGACTCTGTGGGCCGTATTCCCATGTCACCACCCGCGCCAATCTGCAGCTTCGCGAAGTTCCACCCAAGCACGCGGTTACTTTGATCGAGGGCATTCAGGACCTAGGCCTTTGCTCCCGCGGGTCCGGCGCCGATAACATTCGCAATGTCACGGGTACGCCGACCGCCGGCATCGATCCGCAGGAACTGCTCGACACCCGCGAATACGCGCGCGAGTGGCATTACCATATTCTCAATGATCGCTCGCTGACGGGACTGCCACGCAAGTTCAATGTCGCATTCGATGGCGCGGGAAAAATTGCGGTCCTCGAAGACACCAACGACATCGCTTTCGCGGCCACCGATGTGAAAGACGGCTTCGGGGTTGAACCCGGCGTTTGGTTTCGCTTAGGCATTGGCGGCATCACCGGGCACAGGGATTTTGCCAGCGAAACCGGCGTCATCGTCAGGCCTGCGGACGCCACCAAAGTCGCCGACGCCATCGTGAGGGTCTTCACCGATCTCGGCGACCGCACCAACCGGCTCAAGGCAAGATTGAAATACGTCATCGACCGCATAGGGATGCAAACATTCCTTGCCAAGGTCGAAGAAAAAATCGGCCACACGTTAACCCGCGTCGCGCCGGAAGCCTTTGCCGCCCGCCCCGCTTTCGACCGCACGGCGCATATCGGCGTTCACCAGCAAAAGCAGCCTGGTTTGAATTGGATCGGGGTGGCGCTGCCGCTCGGCAAAATGAGCTGTGACCAGATGCGCGGGCTGGCGAAGATCGCAAACGATCTTGGCGAGGGGGACATCCGGCTGACGGTCTGGCAGAACCTGCTGATATCTGGCGTGCGCGACGAAGACGTTGGAGTAGCCACCGCCGCCGTTGAAGCGGTCGGCCTTTCGATCAAGGCCTCGCAAATCCGCGCCGGGCTGGTCGCATGCACCGGGAACGCCGGCTGCAAATTTGCATCCTCAGACACCAAGCGCCACGCCGGGGAGATCGCGGACTGGTGCGAGTCGAGGGTGCCGATCGACACGCCCCTCAACATCCATCTCACCGGATGCCATCATTCCTGCGCTCAGCATTACATCAGCGATATCGGGTTGATCGCGGCGAAAGTCGCTGTTGGTGAGCAGGACGAGGCCGTCGAAGGCTATCACTTGTTCGCTGGTGGCGGGTTCGGGCCAAATGCCGATCTGGGCAAGGAAGTTTATCATGACATCAAGGCCGAGGAGACGCCGAAGACAGTAGAGAAGCTGTTGAAAGCTTATCTGGCACATCGCGCTTCGCCCGACGAAGCGTTCCTCACCTTTGCCCGCCGCCACGATGGAGAAACGCTGCGCAAGCTCGCCGATGCGGAGGCTTCCCCATGAATCAAATGCTGGCTCCGCCCAAAATCGAAATCATTCCCCAAAGCGCTCCCTTCTCCGAAGCACAACGCTCATGGCTTAACGGCTTCTTTGCCGGTTTGCTGTCAACCGATGGTACGAAGCCGCTCTCGGCAGAGCAGGGCGCTGCTGTGTTGCAGGGCCCGCCAGTCGCGGGCGATGATGGTGAAGCGCCCTGGCACGACCAGACCATGCCGATTGGCGATCGCATGAAGCTCGCTGAAGGCCGGCCATTGCGCAGACGGATGATGGCGGCCATGGCCCAGCAGGACTGCGGCCAGTGCGGCTACAATTGCAACGACTACTCGGAGGCGATCGCCAACAAGGCGGAAGCGCGTCTCAACCTTTGCGTTCCCGGAGGCAAGGAAACGGCGCGGATGCTGAAGGCGCTGCATGAGGAGCTGCAGAAGGAGCCGGCCTCCCGAGGCGCGGGCGCGGCGCTGTCGCCCGCGACAGGGGATCCTGCTGTAGGCGCCGAGCCGGGGCGTTCGCGCGATCATCCGATCTCAGCGACTTTCATCTCGCGGCGCTTGCTCAACAAGGCGGGATCGCAAAAAGAAACCTGGCATATCGATTTCGATCTGAGCGGTTGCGGGCTTGATTATGTGGTCGGCGACTCCTTCGGTGTTTTTGCCCGAAACGAACTCGGTTTGGTCGATCAAATCATCGCTCTACTTGGGGCGTCACATACGGCCGAAGTAAAGGGCAAGACGCTGCGCGAGGTTTTGACCGAAGACGTATCGCTATCACCCGCGCCGGATACACTGTTTGAGCTGCTTTCGTTCATCACGGGCGGAGCGCAGCGCGAAAAGGCACGCGCGCTGGCGCAAGGCGAGGATCCCGACGGCGATGCCGCGAGGCTGGACGTGATGGCCGCGCTGCAAAAGTTTTCTGGTGTCCGACCGCATCCCGAAGCTTTCGTCGAAACGTTGGAGCCGCTGCAGCCCCGGCTGTACTCGATCTCATCCTCGCGCAATGCGACGCCTGGCAAGCTGTCGCTGACCGTGGACTGCGTGCGCTACGTGGTCGGCAAGCGCAAGCGCCTGGGACTGGCTTCGACATTCCTGGCCGAGCGCATCAAGCCGGGCGAACAGGTCAAGGTCTACGTGCAGAAGGCGCACGGTTTCGCGCTCCCGCAAGATCCAAAAACGCCGATCATCATGATCGGACCGGGCACCGGCGTGGCGCCGTTCCGCGCGTTCCTGCTTGACCGCAATGCGACCGGTGCGCCCGGCAAGAACTGGCTGTTCTTCGGCCATCAGCGCAGTGACTGCGATTTCTTCTATTCGGATGAATTGAATGCGATGAAGTGGACGGGTCTGCTAGCGCGGCTGTCGCTGGCGTGGTCGCGCGATGGCGATAAGAAATTCTATGTGCAGGACCGCATGCGCGAGGTCGGCCGCGACTTGTGGAACTGGGTGGCCGAAGGCGCGCACGTGTATGTCTGCGGCGACGCCAAGCGGATGGCGAAAGATGTCGAACGGGCGCTGGTCGACATCGTTGCGCAGTTCGGCGCACGCAGCACCGACGAGGCGGTTCTCTTTGTTGGGGAACTCAAAAAAAAGGGCCGATTCCAGCAGGACGTCTACTGATCAGGTTCCAATTGCTTCAACTCTGAACGAATGTAATTCCCTTACGGGTGGGCCTCGGAAGAATTTCCTGCTGAGATGAAGGTCGGCCGCAGCTTGGTATGGCTATTTGCCGGATCACCTTGCATCCGGCGGCTCGCCGTATTCAACTATAGTCGATGCTGCGTTGGAGATTGGCCATGCGCGAGTTATCGGCGGAGGCCCGCCTGCACCTTTACGCGCGTTCCGTCTCGCGACGGACCGGAACCGGACTGCATGCGGCGGCGCTTTATGGAGCATTCGCAATCATCGCCGCCGTTCTGTTCGGCACGCTATCGGTTCACCCGTTTTAGCGAAGGCTAATTTGCTTTCTTGAACGGCGCCACCGCGATGCCGCCGTCCTTCAGCGCCTGCCGGACGCCGCCGGCGATATCAACCGCGCCGGGTGTATCGCCATGGATGCAAACGGTATCGGTGCGCATTTTTATGACTTTGCCGGTGACGGAGATCACCGCCCCATCCTGCACCATCCGCACCACGCGCTCGGCGATCGCCTTCGGCTCGTGCAGCACGGCGCCCGGCTTGCGGCGCGAGACCAGGGACCCGTCGTCCTCATAAGCGCGGTCGGCAAACACCTCATGCACCATCGGCAGATTGGCGGCTTCCCCGGCCTGCACCAGCCGTGAGTTGGCGAGTACCACAAAAATCAGATCGGGGTCGACCGCCTTTATGGCGGAGGCAATTGCTTTTGCGGTCATGTCATCCTCGCAGGCGACGTTCGATAATGCGCCATGAGCTTTGACGTGAGTCACTTTGTGACCGGCCGCGGTTGCGATCGCCTGCAACGCCCCGATTTGGTAGGCGACCAGGTTCTCGATCTCCGATGCTTTGAGGCCGGGAATTGGACGGCGGCCAAACCCATGCAAGTCGCGGTAGCCCGGATGAGCGCCGATGCTGACCCCGCGAGCCTTCGCAAGCTCGACGGTCTTGCGCATGATGTCCGCGTCGCCGGCGTGAAAGCCGCAGGCGATATTCACGGATGTGGCAAGCTCGATCATGGCGGCGTCGTTGCCCATCTCCCAAGCGCCGAATCCTTCACCGAGATCGCAATTGAGATCGATGGTGGTCATGTTGTATCCCCTTGCGCGAGCGGATCGTTTTAATCAGGGGCCAGCGCGTCGGCTGGCGAAGGTATCTGCCATGTTCTGGCGTCGACGGCGCTGACAGCGGCGCCCGCGACGTTAGCATCACTGAGAGCCTCGATGTTGAGATCAAACTGGTCCATCGAACGGAGCCGATCGGGCAGGGTGCGTAACAATTGCGCGAAGTTCCGTGCCTCGGCTTGCGCTTCCGCCATGCTGACGGTTTTGAACCGAAAACTCTTTCCGGCCGGTATCTGTGCGAAGCGCCCGAGATCGGCTGTGATAACGGTGGCGATCTTGGGATAGCCACCGCTGGTTCCGCGGTCGGGCATCAGCACGATTGGCGCGCCGTTGCCGGGCACTTGAATGCTGCCGTTCACAGTTCCGTCCGAGACGATGTTGTGACCGTGTAGATGTTTGATGATGGGGCCTTCAAGCCGATACCCCATGCGGTCGCTGGTTGCCGATATCTTCCATTCGCTGTCCAGAAACAGCTTTTTCTCCTCTTCGCCGAACTCATCGTCCTGCGGACCCATGACCAGGCGGATGGGCCCCTCCGGTGGCGCGGCGAGATCGATCCGGCGCTCGGGGGCGCCGCTTGCCGGTGGCGTCTGCAACTGATCCCCGGCCTGCAGTGGACGAGGATAAGGACTGCCGAGGCCGGCACGGGCATTCACAGCCAGGCTCCCGAACATCGGTTCGCCAGTGATCCCGCCCTCGATCGCCAGATAGCTGAATGAGCCGCCCCGCGCGAAGCCCAGCGTCAGAGTCTGGCCGTCGGCCAGCGTCATTGAAGCGTCCAACGCGACGGCGCGGCCGGAGATGTCGGTATTGCGCGATGCTCCTGCCACAGCAACGCGCACGGCACCTTCACGCGCGGTAAAGGCGGCACCGAATGGGCCGATTTCGATTGCCGCGGCAAACGGCGTGTTGCCGACCAGCACATTGGCCGCGGCTAGCGCAAGCTGGTCCATCGCACCGCTTGGTGTCAAACCGTAGCGCTGGGCGCCGTGGCGGCCGCCATCCTGAACCGAGCTAGCAGGCCCAATTTCGGAAACGATTAATTTGCTCATGCAGCCATCAACTCGGCAACGATCTCACCGCCTTCGGCGGCGCGATCCTGTTCTGCAAACGTCTTGGCGTCGACTTGCGAAAATGTGACGTGGTCGCCGGGTTCGAGCAGAAAGATGGGGTCACGGTGCAACTGGTAGGTTCGCACCGCGGTTCGTCCCAACAGATGCCAGCCGCTCGGGCCGGCCAGACATTGGACGCCGGTCTGCACGCCACCGATTGAAATCGTGCCAGCCGGCGTCAGTAGCCGCGGGTTTTGCCGGCGCGGCATGTGCAGTGAATTGTCCAGGCCGCTGAGATACGACCAGCCCGGCGTGAAACCGATCATTGCGACCCGGTAGTCGCCACGAACATGGCGCTCGACAATATCGTCAGACGTGGTTTTAAGCGTTTTGGCAACATCCTCCAGATCTATGCCGTGCTCGCCGCCATAGACCACGGGAATGCGCCAACGCCGCGTCTTGATCGTGGGCGGCACCGGAAGGTTTGCAAGAGCCAGGAGTTTTTCCCGCAGGGTATCGAAGTCAACCAGCAAGGGATCATAGTGCACAAGCAGGGATCGATAGGTCGGTACCGTCTCCGTCACACCTGGCACCGGCTCATTCGCAAGCGTGCGATCGAGCGCCAGGACCCGCTGATTGGCGCCATCATCGATATCGCGGCTGAATTCCACTGTGATGGCGCTGTCGCCACTTGGCAGAATACGTGGTGCGGAGAGTGTCTCGACCATGGCATCTCAACTCGTCTGCTGGGCTTTTTTTCGCTCAATAAGCCGTGCTTGTCACGCCATCATCGATGCCGCGCCCTTGACGGGATGCCGTTGCCCCGCAAGATGCGTCGGCCCGATTAATCCCCGTTTCCGGAGCTGTGTTTTCGATGTCCCTGACCCCCGAAGCAATCAAGACCCTTTCGCGCGTGTCCACCGGCACCATCACCACGGTTCTCCTCAAAAAGGGCCTGCGAAACGTCTGGATCCGGGGCTCGCGTCCACTGCGGCCCGGACAGCCGCGGCTGGTCGGCTCGGCCTTCACGCTGCGTTTTGTTCCCGCACGGGAGGATTTGGCGACGCCGGAGTCATGGTCGTCGCCAATTTCGACCCGCACGGCCATCGAAGCCATGCCCGAAGGCTGCATGGCCGTGGTCGACGCCATGGGTGTCACCGACGCCGGCATCTTCGGAGATATCCTCTGCGCGCGCATGGTCAAGCGGGGGGTGGCCGCGTTGATTACTGACGGTGTCGTGCGCGATCTCGAGGGCGTGCTCGGAACCGGCTTGCCAGTTTGGTGTGACGGATTTGCCGCACCGCCCTCGGTTGCCGGGCTGACATTCGTCGGCTGGGGCGAACCGATCGGCTGCGGCGGCGTGGCGATCTTCCCGAACGACATTATCATTGCCGACCAGGACGGCGCGGTGGTGATCCCGCAAGCATATCTGGATCTCATTCTGGCCGAAGGCGCAGAGCAAGAACGAATGGAAGCCTGGATCGTCGAGCAGGTGAATGCCGGCGCGGTGCTGCCGGGCCTCTATCCCATGAATGCAGAGACAAAGGCGCGGTACGCGGCTTCCAAGAAATGATCGCAGGACCGAGCCGTTGTTGGTCAAAAGACTGGAGGAAATTCAATGGATATCCATATCGCCGGTTCACGGCCGAGCCGCCGCGCGCCGAAAGAGTATTTCACCGGCACGGTCTGGCAGGACCCAATTATTGCGACGCAAGCGCCTGCGCGCATCGTGGCGAACCGAGTGGCGTTTGAGCCGGGAGCACGAACTGCGTGGCATACCCATCCACTCGGCCAGACTCTCTACGTCATCTCGGGCGTCGGCCGGATTCAGACTAAGGGCGCTCCGGTACGGGAGATCCGGGCCGGCGACGTCGTCTGGATTCCGCCGGGCGAAAAGCACTGGCATGGAGGGGCGCCGAGCACCGGTATGGTGCACATCGCGATGCAGGAGTCGCTGGATGGAAGCCACGTCACCTGGATGGAGCATGTAACTGACGTCGAGTATTCGGCCGCGTCAGCTGGTCCCGGCTCCGCCATTTGACAACGCTGCGCCATGCAGGCAGCGGCGAGTGAGCAGGACCGGAAGCAATTGACGATCTCGATGCACGAAGCCTCAGTGGGTGTTTTCACGGGCGTTGATCTCGCCAAAAAGAATTTCCTGGGAGTGCCAGCTCAAATACGGGAGAAATGAGCCCGCCAAACTGCCCTTCGTATGTGTGGCCAGATTCGAAACAGGGGTCCGCTTAAAAGCGGAGCGCCGCTAAAGTGATGATTATCGCTGGGAACAGATCGCGTAAGCACTCGCACAGGTCTAAGCTGTGGGTCGGCATAGCTGATGGCGAGACAAAGATCGGGCGGACTGACGATGAGTGAGATCGATTGGTTCGAGATTTGGGTGGTGATCTTCTTCACGGTCGCTTTCGTGTTAGCTTACCGTATTGGTCTGCTTTTCGACGCACGTTGGCCAGCCGTAAGCGCTCCTGTTTTTGTGCTGCTTGGGGTGGGCGCGTTGATCCTGAGTTGGACGGCTGCCATTCAGGTTAGCGGCAAGGAGCAGGCAGGCTGCGATGAGCCCTATGTTACGACAGATCGCCTGAACGGTTCCTCTCGGTCGGAGTTTCGAGAGCGGTGCATGGCGACGCCCTCGGGATCAAACGATCTTGCCTGGCGCTAAACTGACTAAAAACGCGGCACTGCCATGATCATGAGCACGGACACCCACGGGCAGTAGGGTGGTTACCCATACAGGAATTGAGCCGCTAAACTTCGCCGCCGTCTTTGCGGACCAAATTCGCCGCCGCGCCGCGGCCTCTCATTTCACTTCGGAAGACCTCAAATCGTCGCCGCGCCTCGCTCTCGCGTTCGTCAGCAAACCTTACGGCGGCATCGCCGGACATCGGCCCTGAAGTCACAGGCGCCGAGTTTTCCCCGATGGTCTCATCAACGTAGTATTCGCCGTTGCCCTCGCGGCGAACAGTCCACCTAAAGCGGATTGCCGCTATCGGGCCAGGACCGATCCTGCAATATCCATCGGCCGCCATCCGCTCTGGCGTCCCAGGCGTGGTCTCAACCTCCGGCTTGTCGGCCGCGCGCTGGGATTCAGGCTGATCGAGCATACTGGCGATGGCCGCCAGCGCGTGATCGGTGGGATCGCTCTGGTTCAAGGCTTCTGCCTCCGGACTAATGCGCTAGCCGAGTGGGGAATCGTAGCTCGCGCCCGGCAGTAACCTTGCTGTCGAATAAGGCTGAGGTTTGTCGGTTCAGGCGCAAACGGGCGGTAATTTGCCTCTCCAAGGCCGCTCCTGCTCAAGCTGGGCGGCCAGCCGCAACAAACTGGCCTCATCGCCAAAACGTGCAGAGAACATCATTCCTAGCGGCAATCCAGCTCGATTCCAGGCCAGTGGCACAGACATCGATGGCTGGCCCGACATGTTGAACATTGAAGTTGCGGGCATGTAGCGCCGCAGTATCGGGGCGATGTGAGACAGATCCTGCGCCATGGAGTTGAGTTCGCCGATCCGAACGGGTGGTGAGCAAAGGGTTGGGCACAAGAATACATCGCAGGCCTCGAAGAACGTCGCCAGCCCGCGCGAGATCTGGAAAGCGCTGATCTGTGCGGCCACGTAGTCGGTCGCGCTGGCTTTTTGCGCGTTGTGGGCCATGGCCAAAGTCAAAGCTTCGAAATCGCGATCCGTCATCGCGCGTCCAAAGCGCTTTTCGGCAAGGCGCACGTTGAACGCGGTGTTCGCTGCCACGATGGTCGACATCACCACTGCTGGATCGGCGGCGAGCAAAGGCGCGCGTTCTTCAACGTGATGGCCAAGCCCGGAAAGCAGCTCTGCGACGCCCCGCGTCGCTGCCGCGATTTCGGGATCGATGGCCTCGCCATAAGGCGACTTGTCTGTAAAAGCGATACGCAAGCGGCCGGGATCGCGGCCGACTTCCTCCAGAAAAGGCCGCTCCGGCGCGGGCGCGACATAGGGGCTCGACGGCTCGGGTCCCTGGATTGCGTCCAGCATCGCCGCGCTATCGCGCACGGTGATGCTCACCACATGCCCGCAGGAAAATCCGGCCCAGCCTTCGCCGCGATCCGGACCGAGCGGAGTGCGAGCACGCGTCGGTTTCAAACCGAACACACCGGAAGCAGAGGCTGGAATGCGTATCGAGCCGCCGCCGTCGCTGGCATGCGCGACTGGAAGAATGCGCGCCGCAACTGCCGCTGCCGCACCGCCGGACGAACCGCCCGACGAGTGCGCAAGATTCCACGGATTGCGCGTCGGACCGAACAGGCGGGACTCCGTCGTCGGCATCAATCCAAATTCCGGAGTGGAGCTTTTCCCGAAGATGGTTACACCGGCTCCCAGAAAACGCCGGGCGAGGGTGCCGGTGTGATCGGGAACGTTATCGTTATAGAGACTGGCGCCCGAGGTGGTGCGCGTGCCCTCGAGATTCTCCAGGTCCTTCAAAAGAAAGGGCACGCCTGTGAACGGGCCATCGCTAAGGCCCTTTTCAATTTGGCGCTCCGCATCATCGTAATGTTTTACGACCACCGCATTGATTTGCGGATCGACCTTGGCGGTTCGGGCGATCGCCTCATCCAGCAATTCCCTGGCGCTCACCTGTTTTTTCCGGACGAGTTCGGCCAGACCCATTCCGTCGTAGCTGCCGTATTCGCTGAAGGCCATGGTGCCACCCACTGAGACAAAACCATAAAGCCGACCACTTCATCGGCGAAGCTTGACCCGATCAGCCGAGCACGTCCTGATTGATGACGTTTTGGCGGATCGGTTCGCCATCAAGCGCGCTTAAGATGTTACGCGCCGTCTGCTCGCTCATGCGGTCGACCGCTTCACGGGTAACGCCGGCGACGTGGGGGGCCATGATCACGTTGGGAAGATCGAACAGCGAATGGCCCGAAGGAGGGGGCTCGTGCTCGAAAACATCGAGGCCGGCGCCTGCGAGCTTGCCGGAGACCAGTGCCTCATGCAGCGCCGCCTCGTCGACGATTCCACCGCGCGCGGTGTTGATCAGATAGGCGGTGGGTTTCATGCGCTTCAATCGGGCCGCATTGAACATCCCGACCGTCTCCGCGGTTTTTGGACAGTGGATGCTGACGAAATCGGCGCGCGATAGCGCGGGCTCCAGATCGCTGACGGCCTCGCAGCCTGCTGCCTTGATCTCGGCTGCAGACTTGTACGGATCATAGACCAGAACATTCATCTCCATGGCGAGACAGCGTTTGGCGGTTCGCGTGCCGATGCGGCCGAAACCTATGATCAGCACGTTCTTGCCGAAGAGATCATATGGCAGCATGCCCAACCGGTGGCTCCACTTGTCGTTCTTGACGATTGAATGCATTTCAACGGCGCGCTTGGCCAGTGTAAGCATCATAAACAACGCTTGCTCCGCCACCGAGGGCGAATTGGCCGTGCCCGCCACCATCAGCGGGATCTTGCGGCGACTTAAAGCCGGGATATCGACCGAGTCGTAGCCAACGCCCATCCGGGTCACCACCTTGATTTCCTTTGAAGCCTGAAGCTCAGGCTCGCCGAATCGGGCAGCGCCGAGCGCCACGCCATGAACCGGCGCCTGTTGCTTCAGCATAGTCTGAAAATCGTGGGCCGAAATCATATTGGGAAATTCAACGATTTCGATGTCGTCCCGCTCCCGCAGCAGTGCCCGTCCTGGCTGCGACATCGATTCAGCGATGAAAATTTTCTTCTTATTGGTTGCCATGCCAGCCCCTGCCAACCCCTTGGCTTTTATTCTTTTGCGGCCATCAAAGGACGACGCCAGTTGCCTCGTTTAGCAGGTGCATATTGTTGAGGTCCACTGCCAATCGAAGCGGTGCGCCATCGCGCGCGCCGGCGTTGGGATTGACCTTGCCGCAAATTTCCTCGCCTTGCACAATGAAGTAGATCAGCGTCTCCATTCCCATCGGCTCGGTGACGTCGAGTACCGCATCGAAGGTTTCGATGCCGGGCTCCGGATGCGCTTTGGCTTCCGTGATGTGCTCCGGACGGATGCCCAGCAGCAACTTCTCATTCCGAGAGACATTCTGGTAACGCGCGGCGCGAGCTGGCGGCAACGGAAAGGCTATACGATCGGTCAACCGGATTAACGGCTTGCCTCCGACTTCCTCCAGTCGGCAGGGTACAAAGTTCATCGCGGGCGATCCAATGAAACCTGCGACAAAGCGGGTGGCTGGATTGTGGTAGAGATCGTTTGGCGTACCAATCTGCTCGATGCAACCACGATTCATCACCACGACCCTATCGGCAAGCGTCATCGCCTCGACCTGGTCATGGGTAACGTAGACTGTGGTGGTACGGACCTTCTGGTGGACTTTCTTGATTTCGATCCGCATCTGCACCCGAAGCTTGGCATCCAGGTTGGACAACGGTTCGTCGAACAGAAACACTTTGGGGTTGCGGACGATCGCACGCCCCATCGCAACGCGCTGGCGCTGGCCGCCGGAAAGTTGCTTCGGCTTGCGGTCGATCAAATCGGTGATGTCGAGCATGCGGGCAGCCTCAGTTACCCGGCTCTTGATCTCGGCTTTGGGATAGTGTTTCAGCCGCAAACCGAATGACATGTTTTCCGCCACCGTCATGTGCGGATAGAGCGCGTAGTTCTGGAACACCATCGCGATGTCGCGATCCTTTGGCGGGACATCGTTCACCACATCGCCCCCGATCATGATGTCGCCATCGGTAATGTCCTCCAGGCCCGCGATCATCCGCAGCGTCGTCGATTTTCCACAGCCGGACGGACCTACCAGCACCACGAACTCCTTGTCGGCAATGTCCAGATCGATGCCGCGCACGGCCTCGACGTCGTCATAACGCTTGATAACCTTGCGCAAGGTAACGTCGGCCATGAATCAACCCTTTGTCGCGCCGGCGGTCAGGCCTGCGATGTAGTAGTCCATCAGGAAAGCGTAGATGATCAGGGGCGGAGCGGCACCGAGCAGGGCGCCAGTCATGATCTGTCCCCAGTTGAAGACGTCGCCCTTGATCAGGGTGGTGATAATGCCCACCGGCAGCACCAGCTGATCGGTCGAAGTCGTAAACACCAGCGGATACAGAAACTGCGCCCACGACACCGTGAAGGCGAAGATGGTAGCGGCGATCAGGCCGGGCATGGCGACCGGAATGAATATTCTCGTCAAGGTCTGAAACCATGAGGCGCCATCGATAATGGCCGCCTCGTCGAGTTCCTTGGGGATCGAGGCAAAGTAGCCGATCATGATCCAGGTACAGAACGGCACGGTGAGCGTCGGGTAGACGATCAACAGCACATACCATCTGTTGATCAGTTGAATCCCGGTCCAATCTCCGAAGGCCGCAAACATCTTGAACAGCGGCAGGAACAGCAACGTGTCTGGGACCAGGTAAGTCAGGAACACTCCGGTGGCGAGCGTCGCGGAGCCCCAGAACCGCATGCGAGCGAGCGCGAATGCCGCAGGTACGCTGATCAACATCGTAATGGTCACCACGAAGATGGAAACCATTGCCGAATTCCAGAAAAACCTCAGGAACTGGTTCGAAGTCAGCAACCCAACGTAATTCGCCGCCGTCGGATGAAACACCCACCAAGGATTGGTGGCAGCCGAAATTTCAGCGCTGCCTTTGAGCGAGGTAATGAACATATAGAGCGGCGGCACCAGCGAAAACATCGCGAATACCCCGAGAAAGAAATACGACCACCGCAACGCCCATTTGCGGTCGCGGCTCATGCTGCCATATTTGACAACTCGCGTCGGCGCGGCCTTGTCGATCACGGCTGTGCTTGCCATCAGGCTTCGTTCCCACGTTTGTTGATATCGCGCAGGATAAACACCGCCGCGATCGCCAGGATCGGCACCATGAACAGCGAGATGCTGGCGCCAAGTGGAATGTCACTGCCCTCGATGCCGATTCTGAAGGCATAGGTTGCAAAGATGTGAGTGTGGTCGAGCGGACCGCCGGTGGTCAGGATTCGCACGATATCGAAGTTCGCGAAAGTAACGATCAACGAGAACAGCGTCGTGATCGCGATGATGTTGCGCATCATCGGCAGCGTCACGTACCAGATGCGTTGCCACCAATTGGCGCCATCGATCGCCGCGGCCTCATAGAGCTGGTCGGGAACCGATTTCAGCGACGCCAAATACATGATCATGAAGAACGGAGCGCCGTACCAAACGTTGACGAGAATGACGGAGAAGCGCGCCCAGTCAGCGTCGCCGGTCCAGGGGATTGGGCCGATCCCGAGCAGCGAAAGGGTATAGTTGAAGGCGCTATAGGATGGATCGAACAGCCAAAGCCATGCCAGCGTGCTCATGGCCGGCGGGATCACCCATGGAACCAGCAGCATGCCACGCCATTTGCGCTGCCCCTTGGCTGGAATGTTGTGGATGAAATGCGCGACAACAAAACCAATGAGCGCTTTGAAAAGCACCGCCGTGATCGCGAAAATACAGGATTGCTCGACGACCAGCCAGAAGGTGTCGCGCTTGAAAAGGAACTGAAAGTTTCCAAGCCCGACAAACCGCTGCATCGATTTGTTTAACGTGGCCAGATGTAGGGAATAGAACGCCGGATAGACCACCAGGATCCCGATCAGAAGGATCAAAGGCAGCGTCATCAGAAAAGCCGCCGTCGATTTCCGCTTTAGGGCGACCCGCAAGCTCTGTCGCTTGCGTGCGGCCCCGCCAACACGATTGGGCTGAAATGCGACATCAACCATCATGGATCTTCCTCGCGAATTTTAATCGCCGGTCGGAAAGCCGACGGCGCGCCGGCTCCCGACAAACCTGATTGGCGGCGGATGGGCGTTGCAGCGGTCGCGTTCAGCACGGCAGCTGCAACTAGATCTAACGCTCAGCTCCGCATAAAGCCTTCGCACTCGCCTTCCGCCCAGGCCAGCGTCTTTTTCCATCGATTCCCCCTGATAGTGCCGTAGGCACATCTTCGTGAGTGTGGCTCGCGCATAGATTTGCTGGGCGACCTTCGGCGGAGCCGGCGATGCGGCGATCGACAGCGTCTGATGCTTGTACGGATCGGGATAGTGGAACAGCGTTCCCTTCGGCGGACCTTCCTCGGCCCATACCTTGAAGGTCGTCTGTTTCTGGAATGACGGCAGATCGTAACCGCCGCTGGCTGTGACCATCTTTTCAACCGCCGCCGATTGCGACAGATAAACCAACAGGCTCTTCGCCGCTTCCTTGTTTTTGGAGAAATTCCAGGTGGTCCAAAAGTAAGGAAGGAACGGAGCAAACCTGCCTTTCGGTCCGGACGGGAAGCCGTGCGTCCAGCATTGCTCCGCGACTTGCGGGGCATCGCGCCTGGCAACCGCCCAGGCGCTCGGCGGGTTCATGATCATCGCGCCGCGGCCGGAAACCAGCCATCTGTTATTTGACGCGTCATCCCAGGCCGAAGCATCCGCAGGCAGGAATGCGATCAGTTTTTTGTAGAAGTCCAGAGCCTGTCGCACTGCATCGGTCTTCACGGTGAGGTTGCCTTTGGCATCGACGAGCTGAGCACCGAAGGACTGGAAGATCGCGCCAGCGGTATCGACGTTGTCCGTGGTCTCGCCGAGACCAATGCCGAATGGGAAGCCGCCTTTGTGACAGGCCTCCGCCGCCTTCAGGAATGTGTCCATCGTCCAGTTATCGGCCTTTGGCGGCGCGCCGACCGGATACATCTCCTGGACGTCAATGTTGGCCAACTTCTTCATCAGATCGATGCGGGAGCAGGGGCCCTTGATTTGGCTGCCGACACAGGAGGGAACGCCGAGCCACTTGCCGTCCAGTTGCCCAAGATATTGCACCGTGCCGTTGACTTCGCCGTTCTGCTTGATCAGCGGCTCCATGATGTCGTTGACGGGTTCCATCAGTTCGGAATTCGCGTGCGGCCACCAGGTCGGCATCGCGAGAATGTCATGCCCGGACTTGGCTTGGGCTTCGGCGGCAATCGTCAGCAGGTTCTTGTTGCCTTGGCTCGGGATGTAGTCGATCGATACCTCGACCTTTTCTTTGGCGGCCCACTCATTGACCAGGTCCGTCGAGGCCTTGTTGGCGCCCGGAACCCAGTGATCCCAGAAGCCCATCGTCAGTTTGCCGGCGGCATGCGCGCCCCGAACATAGGGCGCAGTAATCAGCGCCGCGGATGACAGCGCGGTAGCGGCTACGAATTGTCGTCGAGACAGCTTTCGTGACATGTTTCCCTCTCTGCTGAGCCAAGAATTATTTTTGCCTCCGTCTGGCCTCGCGCTGAAATTAAGAGTGCGTGAAGGTGCGGAGATTTCGTCTCCGAGATCAGAGCAGAATTGCTGGCGGCTGTCGAGAAAATGACGTTGGCGAGAATCTAGAACTAACGTTGTGCCCAACCGACGGGAGCAGGAGTCCTACACGGCACCACGAGTGAGGCTCCGCGAAATATTGCGGTGCACACATTGAGGTCTCAGGTCTAAGCGAGGTCAGGTCTAAGCGAAACGTGGCGCGTTACGCGCAACGCGGTTTAAGGTCGGTGTAATTGGCTCACTTCGCAATGCTTTCTTGACGACAGCTGATAGTCCCCGCGCTAGACTCGTGCGGTGCGAAAACGATAGCCTTTTCGATACGGCAGGACGGGTGCCGCCCTCCGAAACTCTGGCCCGCATATCAGGGCTGACCTTGGAGACCAAATAATGATCAGCGTCACATCGATAGCGCGCGCCCATTTGAGCTGGCGCTGCGTGCCTGGGATCGTTCTCGGCATCCTTCTCGGCGCGTCCACTGCCATAGATGCGCAAGTGGTTCAAGGCGTCCAGCAGGGAGCGCAGGCCGGCAACAGGGCTGCCGGACCGGTGGGTGGCGTATTGGGCGGCGCTATCGGCGGCGTGGTCGGCGTGTTCACCGGGGTGTTGGGCGTGGGCAACACCGGACAGGCAGCGCCCCCCGCCGCCAGCAGTTCGACCGAAGCGAAAGAGCCAAGCTCGGCGAAAACGGCAAAGGCAACCAAGGCTCGCAAGCTAACCAAGCAGGTGGTGTTAACCCAAGCCGGCGAGCCGCAGCTGACGGGCGAGCAGATTGTCGCCAACAGCGACGCGAACATCGATCGGATCAAGACCGAGCTCAATTTGACGGGTGAGCAGGAGAAGAACTGGACCTCGTTCAACAGCGCCATGCACTATCTCGGCCATAATGGCGCCGACCGGCTCAACCTGAGAATTGCGCGCGCCAAGCGCGACCCGCCTGACGACATCATCGAGCAGATGCGCAACGAGGCCCAGTTTCTCAACGACCGCGCGGTGGACCAACGTAACGTCGCCGATGCCGCCGAGCCGCTTTTCGCCAGCCTCAACGACAAGCAGAAGGTGATCTTCATTGAGGAAATGGTCCGCTTGAGCCATGAGCGGGGGCTCGACTAGCCCCGCATCCGCGGAAGCGGCCGCCACGAATAGCCGGGCATCCTTACCTGGGGTAGGTGAAGGCTTGGCGCCCGGCTATCCCGCCGCGGCGGCGCGGCCGTTCTTTTCCTCACCCAAAGTTGAGGAAACGCTGACCGCTTCATGCCGGAGTTATGGCGGGCTGATGGCGTTGTCGGGAACTGCACGAGCCAGCGGCCGTGACCAGCCGCTTGCTGAAGCCAGAAATGACCGACGGCAACACCGACGCCGGTGCTTACGCTTTGGGGAAATTCAGCTCCACGCCCACGCCATCAGGATCGTAGAGGAAGATTTGCGTATCTCCAGTACGCGGCACAATGCTCTCGCGGAATTTCACGTCCTTCGATTGAAGGCGCTTGCGAACACCTTCGACATCAGTCGCGGCGAAGGCGATGTGGTCGAGGCGTCCGGTATCGTCGTATTTTTTCTCCGTGCCACGCACCACGATGCCTTCGCGCGGCTTGCGCGTGCCCATCAGGTGTACCGTGGCAACACCGCCGGAATAGAGCCAGTAGCCCGGAAAATCGAGCGGCGGACGTTCGCCGTTCTCCAGTCCCAGCACATCGCAATAGAAATCCTTGGTGCGCTCCAGATCGGATGGCTCAATCGTGAAATGTTGCAGAGTACCAAGAGGCATTTTCTTCTCCTAAGACCGAAGGTAAGGTCGGTGTCGGGGCCCATGATCCAGGCGCCGCCCGAGCTTCAGGCAGTGACGGCCAATTCGCGGTCGATCTGCTCAATCGACTTACCCCTGGTTTCGATCCCCAGAAAATAATACACCGCTCCGGCCATCAGGAACCAGCAGCCGAGATAAACAAAGGCATGAGGGATCTCCGGCAACGGCACATCCGGCTTGAGGTAATTGCTCGAGCCGACGATCAGCGCCAGGCCTACCGGTCCAATGATCTTGCCGATGCCCCCAAAGCCGTAGGCGGAACCCATGCCCGATGTCCGCAGGTGCGAGGGCCAGACTTCCGCGGCGTAAGGACCGACTATGGCAAAGCCGCCGTCGGCAAAGAAAAAGGCTACTGCTAGCAGCAGCCAAAACGCCGACACGCCCATGAACATGACATCGTAGTTGTAGCCGGCCACGATGGTCATCAGTCCTGCGCCGAAGCCGAGCAGGCCGCCAGCGTTTCGCCGTCCTATCAGTTCCGAGAAATACGAAAACGATAGCCGTCCTATAAAGCCGGACACGGAGAGCAGGATCAGCATCTTCGAGGCCTCCTGCGGGGACACCTTCAATATCAGCACGAACAGCGAGGGCGCCCACAAGGTGATGCCATACACACCTGTCTGTGCCCCGGCATTGCCGAGCCATGAGACGATCAGGCTGCGCGGATACTTGAAAAGGTCTAGCCAGTTGCTGACGCGAACGGGGCCGGCGTCGCTGGCAGTCGGCAATGGCAGTGCGGAGGGGTCCATCTGTAGCGCCCAAGCGAGCGATTTACGTGCCTCCTCATAGCGGCCTTGCCGGCACAGCCAACGCGGCGACTCCGGCACCCAGATGCGCACCAGCAATACGAGCAGCGCAGGCAACACGCCAATAGCGAACAACAGCCGCCAATCGCCGCTGCCCACCAAGGCGCCCATGAGCGCGCCGAGGCCAACACCGAGCGGGATCACGCAGGTCACCAAGCCGCCAACCCAACCGCGCTTGGAGGACGGCATGAATTCCTGCACCAGCGGAAGATCGACGCAGTATAGCCCACCGACCCCAAGTCCAACGAAGAAGCGCATGACTGAGAGATAGATCCAGCCATTGTCTGGCGTGAAATATAAAAGGCCAGTGGCGAGCGAGAAGTTCAACACCGTGCCGATAAAGACTTTGCGGCGGCCAATGCGATCAGCAAGCCAGCCCCAGGCATAGGCGCCCATGATGGCGCCAATCCCGGAGCTCATCAATACCGTGGCCGACTGGCCGAACGTGAGCTTCCAGGGTCCGATCAGGAAGGCGAGCACGAATCCGATCAGGAAGTAATCGAAGAATTCCAGCGCGTCGCCGATGATGGCAGCGGAAAGGATCTTGATCTGGTTGCCGGTCAGACTCGCGCGTTGATCGAGCATCTCGAACATGGCGTTTTCCCCTTGGCGCCTGTTCGTTATCACTGGGCGTCGCGCCTACAGCCCGCCGATGCCGTGAATGCTACGCTGTCGCATTCACCGACGGAAGAGTGTCGATATGAAATCCCGGCTGAAGCAGATACCGGTCCACTGCAGATTGCGGAAACTGACACCCTGGTCACGCCTGAGCGGCGCCCCGGGCCGAATGAGCAGGAGGAGGGGCGGGTTCTAATTTCTTTAAGGTTTGCGGGTAGGCTTCGGCTGCGAGAGGTCATTCAAGGCATAAAGCGAATGGACGAGAAACGAAAGCATCCGCGGACCGAAATCAATGAACCCGCCTACGTCTCGTCAGGAGGTTCGGTCATGAGCTGCACCGTGTGCAATATGTCTGCCGAGGGCGCGGCTATCGATGTTGAGAACCCGGCCTTCGTACCCCCGCGCTTTCGCCTGGTGATGGCGAATGACTCCTCGGTCCGCGAATGCAGCGTCGTTTGGATCCAGCAAAACCGCATCGGCGTGAGTTTTGCCGGACGGCCATATTCTCGGGATGGGCAATGAGGGCTAGCGCCTCAACCGAAATCTAGTCTTCTTAATCCAAACAGATGGGCTTTTCGCGTCCCCCGCGTCATGGGGCCCGATAGTGTCGAGCCGTCAGAGTGCGAGGGCACTCAGGTCCAGGCCGGCCGCCATCAAGCAGAACGACAAAACCAATCCAACACAGCAGAATAAAGCGATGTTCTTAGACGAGCGATCGTCGATTCTCGGTGAAACCGAGTGGCGCGAAGCGACAGCACTGGTGGTCATGGCATCCCCCGGTCCCATGTTATGGCCCCCGAATCCGGCAGCCTTGGGGATTGTAGGCTCAAAATGTTTAAGGGTCGTTGTGGCGGATATTCAACTAAACGGAAAGCAGTGTGCCACCCCCGTTCAGATCGGAATTTGCGATCGCAGATCAGGGTCGTGATGTGCCGAGCACAGTTGCGATGGTCGCGGCCGTCATGGCGACGCGATCGGAAGCGCGCTCGGCTTGCAGCCGATCTCTGGCGCGCTCTTGGATCAGGAGATCGATAAAAGCTAGCCGCTTTTGTTCATCGACGGCTTCGGCCAGCAATTGACGATAGCGGTGGTGGTCAAATCCGGCGACCTGTTTACGCATCTCGCAGCCCCCCGCGGAACGTCAGGAGTAAACTGTTTATTAACCTGCCAACGACTGCAATAGCCTGGCTCCGACTGTGCACAAGTGAGATTCCCGGCACGCCGGTGCCAACAGAAGGCAGAATGATCGGGCGCCGCTGATTTGCAAATAGCCGAGCGATCGCACTCTGGGGTAGGTAAAAGGCGGCGCCCGGCTATTCGGCCGCGCGGCGGTGCGGCCTTTCCATAAGAGCATCAATGGTTTAAAAAATCGTCTTCGCCTGGTTTAGAGGCCCCGACTATCCAGGGGAGGTCGTTAACATGGCGCCCTTTACAAGGCTCGCGCTCTGGGCGCACCGCAGTGGCTCAACCAAGGTTTCGTCACATCGCACGGCCGCCGGTTGCGAGCGATTGGTGCATCGTCGGCCATGATGTAGCGATTACAGAATGTGGTGGACGGCCGGTTTTTTCGCCGATGCCCGGCATAGTTCACGAAAACCTGTGTTATACGGCGTGCTGTACCCATCCGAGCTAGAGGACCTAAAAATGGCTGTCCAAATGACGAAGTCGCAGCTGATAGAGAAAATCGCTGCCGAGAGCGAATTGGCGAAGCGGGACGTGAAGGGCGTTTTGGAGACGCTCGCGAACGTCGGTTACAAGGAACTCAAGAAGTCCGGCGTGTTTCTTGTTCCTGGATTGGCAAAGTTCGTCGTCGTCAAGAAGCCCGCGACCAAAGCACGCCAAGGCACAAACCCGTTCAACGGCGAGCCTATGATGTTCAAGGCCAAGCCGGCACGCAAGATTGTAAGGGCCCGTCCTGTAAAGGCCGCCAAAGACGCGGTGTAAGCGGGAGAACGGCGCTTCGGGAGGCATGGTGCAGCTAAGTGCTGCAATGTCCGCAATGCCGCCCTAAGCTGCGCTCACCTGGCTGGAGGCGGTCATGGCAAGGAAAGGCTAGCCATGACAAGCACGCTTTATCACGAAGGCAATCGCATATTTCAGGACGAATTTGGCAGCCGGCGTCTCTCCGATCGCCTGGAAGAACTGTCCCGGTCTCAGTTTACTGATGAAGACAAGAACTTCATCGAGAACTGCATCTACTTCTTCATCGCAACTGCAGATGCTTCTGGACGCCCGGACTGCTCTTTCAAAGGTGGAGCGTCCGGGTTTGTCCGAGTGACGGGACCGTCAGAATTAGCGTTTCCGGACTACGACGGAAATGGCATGTTCAAGAGTCTGGGCAACCTGGTCGTCAATCCGCATGTGGGGATGTTGTTTATTGCAATGCACGGGACACCGAGGCGATTACGTATCAATGGCAAGGCCCGAATTGATCGTGATGATACCTTGCTCACCGAGACGGTCGGCGCGCAATTGATCGTTCGCGTCAAAGCCGACGTCATCTTTCCAAATTGCCCGCGCTACATTCCTTCCATGACACTCAATGAAGCCTCGATTTATGTCCCGCATGCGGGCGTCCCTCCCGTCGAGCCGGCATGGAAGGGCTTTGATTGTTTCAACGATGTCGTGCCGCCGCGCAGGAAACCGCGAAGCGATTAGATGCGCGGCATGTGGGAATCGGTTGCCGTTGAATAGCGGTAGCCTGCCCGTCGCAGACAGATGCTCAGACCGGCGCCTTTTGAGGGCCGCACTTTGCGTACTGTGTGAGGCTCGTTCCATCCCAAATCTCTATCGTGAAGGGGTCGACTACCCTGAGGAAATAACTTGTTTTTCTTCTGAACCCAGGTAGCCGACCACTCTTGGCCGGCAACTCCGTAATCCGAAAACCGCCATCGGTCTTCTTTATTGATCTCAGTCTTTCTTCGATTTGGACGTCGCCTTTGACGTCGTAGCGCTTGTCCTTCATGAAAATAATCAACTCGGCGACGGCTTCCTGTGTAACTGCATCAACCCCAAACGTCTTTAAGGCCATACAGGCTTCAGCCCTGTCGGACGGATACCTCGCATCAATAGCCGAAAAGACCCCATTGACCGGATAGACTTGCGCGGTTGCTGGGACCGAAAACAAAACCAATGCAATTAAAAGCATGCGTGGGCCGATTGCTCCAAATCGGGAGTGGGTCGAGCTTTCATGATTGAACGGGTTCGACATGCGGTTCACCCTCGAACGCTCGAATAGCTTAAAAACAGCTCCTGCAGAAGGCTGCGCGTTCGACGTTTCAGCCGACGGAACTTCAAAGCCTCGTTCCTTAAGTGCAGGTACACGAGCTGAAGCTCTTGCTGATCAGCAAAATCATCGCACGCGACTTGGCGCGTACGCGGGTACTCAGATCGCAACCCCATGATTGACATAATCGGTCAGGCTTCTTGACCTGCCGTTCAATTCCGAAACGTTCGTTTAAAATTTGCAGCATGTCCGTAATCCAGTCTGCACTGTTTCTCGATACAATCCCATGGTCAGGGATAGCCCCCATGCACGATGATCAGCTCGAAGACCATGGTTTGCCGCTTGTTCAGCTCAAAGAACAGCGTCGGGATTTGGTAGTGGCATTTAGAGGGCTGACCAGCCCCCCTTCAAATCAGCAGATCGCAGAGATCGCCGCGATCCAGCAGACCATCGCTGCTGTTGAAGCTGTCATCGTAGATTTGGACGCCGAGCTCGAGACAGTTCTCAAAGAACGAAAGAGGCGCGGCTGGCGCTTGATCGACGGGCACGCGGACGGGCGGTGAATTGGGCAACATAATGTTCGAAACACTTGAACAGGCAACGCAGGCACAGAGGGAATTAACGGCAGCCTTCGAGGCTATCGGCATGAATTTCAGTAAGCTGAATCCAATCGTACATAACGCTCTCCTCAAAGAGGCCTTGGCAACGAGTGCAGGTTCAGCCATGGCCAATTTCAACGAAGTACTCAGCACCCTCCAGGAATCGACCGCAAGCGAAGAAGGGAAATTGGGAGTCCTTCGAGAGTTTTATGCCTACAGGGCAAGGCAGTTTTCGGATTGGGCTTAAGCTAAGCATCGGCCTGCTGCTTCCTCTTCAGAACCCAATCCTCCCGAGTTGGCTGGATCTGAACTGAGGCTCCCCCTCAATTCGCCACTCGCCCCTCGTTCAGCAGCCAATCGTGTACAATTGCCCACTTGTCTCGACCCCTTGGTTGAAAATTCAGAAGTGGCGATTGCGCATCTTCCAGTTCGAGAAAGAACTTAAACGAGTCGCGGGCGCTGGCGTGTCCGGACTCGATCGGCTGCGTTTGCACCCACTGGTCCCATTGCTCGATAATCAGAGGCTTCAATTCTTGCTGTTTCATTTGGCAAGTGCTCGGTTCATTGGTTAAATGAACAACGTTCGAGCAAATGATTAGGAAATCCTTTTTCTGGTCGAGCAAAGATGGCCACAAATGACGACATTTAGAAGCATCAAAAAAAGATTTCCAGCGCGGCTGGTCGTGCGCTTGCGAGAAGAATTTTGCGCAATGCGCCGTTCGTCACGCCATCACTCTCGAAAATGACTCGCTTCGGACATCGGCGCCTTTTGCCTTTTCACCTTGCGAGCCTCTTCATCAGGCCGGCTTTCATCGATATGATGGCTGCTTGGTGAGGGGTCGTATGAAACGTCGGCAATTCATCGCTCTCCTGGGAAGCGCGGCCGCCTGGCCGCTCGCCTGCCGTGCGCAGCAAGCGCCGATGCCAGTGATCGGTTTCCTCAGCAGCAGGTCTCCAGGTGAGTCTGTGGCGGTCGCCGCTGCATTCCGGCAGGGCCTGAGCGAAATGGACTATATTGTCGGGCAAAACGTGGCCATCGATTATCGTTGGGCAGAGGGTCAGTACGACCGCTTGCCGGCACTCGCAACCGAACTGATTGGGCTGCGGGTAGCCGCAATCCTCGCGGCCGGTGGAGGTCCTTCGGCGCTCGCGGCTAAGGCCGCTACCTCGACGATTCCGATTGTCTTCTCGGCCGCGAGCGACCCGGTAGGTCTTGGTTTGGTCGCAAGCCTCAACCGGCCCGGTGGAAATCTTACCGGTATGAGCACGCTCACCACCCCTCTTGTGGCAAAGGGTGTCGAACTCCTGAGGGAATTGCTGCCTATGGCGACCGTGATGGCCTATCTCGCGAACCCATCCAATCCGAGTGGCGGCGACGAGACGAAGGCCGCACTGGCGGCGGCGCAAAATCTCGGAATTGCACTCCACGTGTTAAACGCCAGCAACCAAGACGAACTCGTCACGGCTTTTAAGACGTTGACCACGCTAGACGCCAACGGGCTTGTTGTCGCCGGTGATCCCTTCTTCGATAGCCGGCGGCAGAAGATAGTTGAGCTTGCCGCAACGCATGCCGTTCCGACAAGCTACGCTTGGCGCGAAAACGTTGTTGCTGGTGGTCTCATGAGCTATGGCACGAACCTCGCAGACTCCTACCGCCAAGCGGGCGTTTTAGCTGGTCGAGTGCTCAAGGGTGAAAAACCTGCGGACTTGCCCGTGATGCTACCGACAAAATTTGAGCTAACGATCAATCTCAAGACCGCTAAAACACTTGGCCTGATGGTGCCACCAACCCTGCTCGCCCGCGCCGACGAAGTGATCGAATAATTGAAATTGGCGGAAGGGGTGTCAACCGAAGGGCATTGTATTTGCTAGATTTCTAACAGTCTTTGGGCTTCGCCCCACGTCCTACCCCACGTTTCCGCGCAGCTACTTCCCCGGATTGATGACCAACTGCCGTAGCCAAGCGGTATCTTCGACCTTCCCGGACGGCGGATGCGGCGAAACTCGCCAGCGCATGTGGGAGGCATTGGGCTCCGCTGCGAATTTCGTTGCTACTGCATTGCGCCAGCGGCGGATCACGAGCGCCGCGATGCCGGGTTTCCTCGGCACAAAAGCTGGAAGCGGTGAGATGCGTTCAGGGATAGGCGCATGACGTCGCCAACCACGGCCGCGAGACCTTGCAGCGCAAACCGTCTTCCATCGCGGGAAACACGTCGCGGTCTTTCCAGGTCTCGCAGTAAATGACGCGCGCGGGGTCCAGGCCGACACGCGCGAGCGGTCTCTTAGGCGCCACCATACGGGACGGCGGGACACTGGAAAAGGTATCAAGTCGCAAGAAATCAATCAGATATTCAACCCGCTGTTTACGACGAAACCTGACGGTATGGGGATGGGCCTGTCTATCTGCCGTTCGATTGCTGATCCCATGATGGAGACTTGCTGGTTTTCCCAAACTCCCCTCAGGGCGCTGTGTTTCAAATGGTCCTGCACGCCAATACGACAACATAGCCTGCACCAGACTAACGCACGCCATAGCCCTTGATTTGGCACTTGTTCGCGTAATGAGCTCTTGGCGCAGGGCAGGCCCCACGTCCGCTGCCTAAGGCCGTTGTCGGTTCTTGCGCTGACTCTCACGAAAGGACTGCAGCTATGCCTCGTTTAAAGCCTGGGAGATGTCTGCGATCAGATCGGAGGGATTTTCAATGCCGATCGACAGGCGGATCGTGGAATCCAGAACGCCTATTTTTTGGCGGATGTCAGCCGGAACGCCGGAGTGGGTCATGCTTGCGGGCAGGCTGGCAAGCGACTCGGTGCCGCCGAGGCTCACCGCTAGCTTGAAGATTTGCAGCGCGTTCAAGAATTTGAATGCGGCGGCTTGGCCGCCGACAATGTCGAATGAGAAGGTGGAGCCCGCACCGATGCATTGCCTCGCGAAAAGACGGCCGGCGGGCGAGGCCTCTTCGTGGTGCGCAAGATAATGGACCTTCGCGACTTTGGCGTGACCGCGCAGGTAATCCGCCACGAGCCGCGCGTTTCTGTCAGCTTTTTCCATGCGGATGCTCAGTGTTTCGAGCGACCGGCTGATCATCCAGCAGGAATGCGGATCCAGTTGGGTGCCGATGGCGCCTCGCAACGCTTTGACGTCTTTCATGAGGGCTTTTGACCCGAGCGCAGCTCCCGCGATCAGGTCGGAATGACCGCCGACATATTTAGTCAGCGAGTACAATGAAAGATCCGCGCCGTGTTCGATCGGCAGCTGAAACACCGGGCCGAGCAACGTATTGTCGCACGCGACGATCGGCGTGTGCCCCTGGGCCTGGCCGATCACCTCAGCGACGCGGCGGACCATCGCAATATCGACTAGGCCGTTGGTAGGGTTTGCTGGGGTTTCGATGAAAATCATCGCAACCCGACCTTTGCGCATGGCGTCCTCCGCCGCCAGCCTGACTGCGGCTTCGTCGATGCCGTCGGCAAAACCCACGGCGCCGATCGAGAGGCCTGCAAGCGTCCTCGCAAACAGAGTTTCCGTCCCGCCATAGAGCGGTTGAGAGTGCAGAATGAGGTCGCCAGGGCGAGCGAACGCGAGGATGGTGGTCGCAATCGCCGCCATGCCCGACGAGAACAGCGCGCAGTTCTCGGTGCGCTCATAGACAGACAGCCTGTCCTCCACGATCTCGCTGTTGGGGTGATTGAACCGTGAATAAACCAGCCCCGCGCCCATCCCCTCGGGAGGCTCGCGCCGACCCGAGACGAAATCGAAGAAGTCCTGTCCGTCTTCGGCGGTCCTGAAGACGAAGGTCGAGGTCAGGAAGACCGGTGGTTTGACGGCTCCTTCTGACAGTTGCGGATCGTAGCCGTAGTTCAGCATCAGCGTTTCGGGATGCAGCATGTGGTTGCCGATGTGGGTCTTCGACGGAAACGGTTTCACCATGGGCCTGTCTCGCTGTCTGGATTCGGAACGTCGCCCTGCGTTGGGGTTTCTGCAATGGCGAGGCGGTTAGCAAGCTGTGGATGCGATGGCATCCAAAGGCTCTAGTCAACGTTGCCAGGATCAGCGTAGCAAATCCGGGACTGATTTCACCACGCCCAAGGTGGATTTCGCAGCCCTCATCCGGGGCTGCTGGCTTCTGTCCTGGGAGATCACATTTCACGTGCTGGCTGCCAGGGTTGGGGAAGCGCTGGCTCGCTCCTGGCACATTTTGACGTAACCGGGTGAGCCGACGATGTCCGTTTCATTGGGGTAATGCGGACCTTGCGACTGCGCGAACCTACTTCCGAATGACCCATACTTCGGCTGGGCCGGCAAACGCAGCGGCCTAGGGGCGCTCTGGCGCAATCTCGATTTTCCAGGGGCGATCGTCGGCTATTGGCTAAGGCAGCGCAGGACGCGACGCTCGATGAGGCATCACCATCGGGTCTTTCGTTCTAAGGTCGTGGCAAGCATTCTGTTCCAATTCGCGCAAATACAGAATGTTGCGAATCGGTGACATTTATTTGGAATCACATCTAACTCCGGCGAACGCCGCTTCGCGGGCACAACAATTCAGCAATTGCCTGTTTATGACTCACCCGCTGCACTCGTTGTGCATTGTGCAGTGGAGTTTGGCCAGTGTCCAATAGTCAATGTGCCGATGCTGATTCGCGCTCGGTTTGGAATTACGGGGCGTGACACTGAGCTGCGCGATACGCAGGCTGGCGATGACTTGAGGAGCGGATCATGTACAACGATTCTCTGTTCAATGCCTTTGTGCGGTCGTTCGAGTCCCGAAGCGAAATCGACATGCCGATGGCGGAATATCTGGAGTCGTGTCGAGGCGACCCGATGCGATATGCGAATGCCGCCGAGCGCGTGTTAGCTGCCATCGGTGAACCTCAAATGATCGATACGGCCAAGGACTCCCGCCTTGGCCGTATTTTTTTGAATAGGACGATACGAGTCTATCCGGCCTTCGCAGGGTTCCACGGAATGGAAGACACAATCGAACGCATCGTCGGGTTCTTCCGGCACGCAGCTCAGGGACTCGAGGAGCGGAAGCAAATTCTTTATCTGCTTGGCCCGGTCGGCGGCGGAAAATCGTCGCTTGCCGAACGATTGAAGTCTTTGATGGAGATCAATCCCATCTATGTGTTGAAAGCTGGCGACGAGCTCAGTCCCGTGTTCGAAAGTCCACTGAGTCTTTTCGACCCGGAATCGCTAGGACCGATGATCGAGGAAAAGTACGGCATTCCGCGGCGCCGACTCAGCGGACTTATGAGTCCCTGGTGCTTAAAGCGGCTGGAAGCTTTCGGGGGCGATATTTCCCGCTTTCGGGTCGCGAAACTCCAGCCTTCTCGCCTGCGGCAGATCGCAATTGCGAAAACCGAACCCGGCGACGAAAACAACCAGGACATCTCCTCGCTCGTTGGCAAAGTCGACATCCGGAAGCTAGAGGCCTTCGCCCAAAATGATCCTGACGCGTACAGCTATTCGGGCGGCTTAAATCGTGCCAATCAGGGCGTCCTGGAATTCGTGGAGATGTTCAAGGCGCCGATCAAAATGCTACACCCGCTGCTGACCGCCACTCAGGAAGGCAACTACATCGGCACCGAGAATATCGGAGCGATTCCATTTACCGGCGTCATTCTAGCGCATTCGAACGAATCGGAATGGCAAAGCTTCAAGACAAACAAGAATAATGAAGCCTTCATCGATCGAATTTGCGTTATCAAGGTTCCCTACTGCTTGCGGGTGACTGAGGAGCAGAAGATCTATGACAAGCTTATACAGGGATCCGAGCTCGCATCGGCGCCGTGTGCGCCATCAACACTTGAGACGCTCGCCCGGTTCTCGGTGATGTCGCGCTTGCGCAAGCACGAGAACTCGACGGTGTTTGCAAAAATGCGGGTCTATGATGGCGAAAGCCTAAAGGAGTCTGATCCAAAGGCACGAAGCGTTCAGGAATACAAGGATGCTGCCGGAGTGGACGAAGGCATGGACGGTGTCTCGACGCGCTTCGCGTTCAAGGTTCTCGCCGCTACGTTCAATCATGACACTGCGGAACTTGGCGCAGATCCCGTCCATCTGATTTATGCGCTTGAGCAGGCGATCCGCCGTGAGCAGCTTACCGATGAGGTCGAGAAGCGTTACCTCGAGTTCATCAAAGCCGAGCTAGTACCACGCTATGCAGAATTCATCGGCAATGAGATCCAAAAAGCCTATCTCGAGTCCTATTCGGATTACGGTCAAAACCTGTTCGACCGGTATGTCCGCTATGCCGATGCGTGGATCGAAGACCAGGATTTCAAAGATCCAGACACGGGTCAGCTGCTGGATCGGGAACTTCTCAACCAGGAGCTGACCAAAATCGAGAAGCCGGCTGGCATTGCCAATCCCAAGGACTTTCGCAATGAGGTTGTGAAATTCTGCCTGCGATCACGAGCGCAGCACGGCGGAAACAATCCGACTTGGACTAGTTACGAGAAGATAAAAGAGGTGATCGAGAAGCGCATTTTCTCGCAGGTAGAAGACCTCTTACCCGTCATTTCGTTCGGATCAAAGAAAGACGGCGATACCGAGAAGAAGCACGGTGAGTTTGTCGAGCGGATGGTCGGGCGTGGGTATACCGAACGTCAAGTTCGGCGGCTGGTTGAATGGTATATGCGTGTCAAACAGGCCGGCTAAACGGGTGCGAAGATGGCCATGCACATCGTCGATCGGCGCCTGAATTCGGGCGGCAAAAGTCTTGAGAACCGCCAGCGTTTTTTGCGTCGCGCCAAGGCGCTGATCCAGGGCGCGGTCAACAAATCGTCGCAGGATCGCGACATCAAGGACGTGTTGGAAGGTGGCGAGATCAGCATCCCGCTGGATGGAATGAACGAGCCGCGCTTCCGACGTGAAGGCGGCACGCGCGACATGGTGCTTCCCGGAAATAAGAAATTCGTTGAAGGTGACATGCTTCCTCGTTCGGGTGAAGTTCGAGGGAAAGCGTCCGGGGCAGGTGAAGGCGATGGCGAAGATGCGTTCCGATTCATTCTGAGCCGCAACGAATTTGTTGACCTGTTTTTTGACGATCTCGAATTACCTGATCTTGCCAAGCGAAAACCCGCGGAAGTGGATAATGAGGGGTTTCGCCGGGCCGGCTACGCGACCTCCGGGTCTCCCTCGAACATTGCGGTGAGCCGCACCGTGACGCTGTCGCTCGCGCGGCGGGTTGCTTTGCGACGACCCCGGTCGGAAACGATCGCGAAGCTTGAGGCGGACATCATGAACTGCGATGAGGCAGAGCGCACCAAATTAATGGCCGAGGCTGAGGCCTTGAAAGAGAAAATACGCAGAATTCCCTTTATCGATCCGGTTGACATTCGATACCGTCGTTTCGAACCAACACGTAAGCCGGTCGCACAGGCTGTCATGTTTTGCCTTATGGACGTGTCAGGCTCGATGTCCGAGCATATGAAGGATTTGGCAAAGCGCTTTTACATGTTGCTCTATATTTTTCTAAAGCGCCGCTATCGGCACGTCGAGATCGTTTTCATCCGTCATACCGATCGAGCGGAGGAGGTGGACGAAGAGACATTCTTTCGCGGACCGGCGTCCGGCGGCACTCTGGTGTCGGCTGCGCTATCAGCGATGCACGAGATCGTCAGATCGCGGTTTCGTCCAGCGGATTGGAACATTTATGCCGCCCAGGCATCCGACGGCGACAACTCCAATTCAGATGCAGATGTCGTGAGCCGACTTCTTACAGAGAAGATCCTGCCCGTCAGCCAGTTCTTTGCCTATCTGGAGGTTGGCGAGGCTTCCGGCAATGGGTTCGATATGTCAGAGTCAACGCTGTGGTTGCTGTACCGTCGCTTGTGCAGTGATGGAGCACCGCTGTCGATGCGCAAGGTTTCCGAGCGCAACGAAATTTTTCCGGTGTTTCACGATCTTTTCCGGCGCCGCGGGAGCCTGCAGAAAGCCGTCCCATGACTGTGCTAACCGAACGCCTGTTTGAGGGTGCGGACTGGGACTTCCAGACTTTGCAACGTATCCACGACGCGTGTGAAGACATTGCTGTAACTGAATTGGGGCTCAACATCTATCCCAATCAAATCGAGGTCATTACAGCGGAGCAGATGCTGGATGCGTATTGCTCCGCTGGGATGCCACTGTTCTACAAGCACTGGTCATTTGGCAAGCAATTCGCACATCAGGAAGCGTTCTACCGAAAAGGTCTAATGGGCCTCGCCTACGAGATCGTGATCAACAGTTCGCCGTGCATTTCCTATTTGATGGAGGAAAATACGGCGACCATGCAAAGTTTGGTGATTGCTCACGCGGCGTTCGGCCACAATCATTTCTTCAAAAACAACTATCTGTTCAAGCAGTGGACAGACGCCGAAGGAATTCTCGATTATCTAGAGTTCGGTAAGAGCTATGTCACCCAATGCGAGGAGCGTCACGGCCGAGAAGCGGTCGAGCAGACGTTGGACGCCGCTCACGCTTTGATGTCGCATGGGATCGATCGTTATCCCGGCAAGAAGAAGCTGGATTTGCGTGCTGAAGAAAGACGCGCCGGAGAGCGCCGTTTGCACGAGGAGCAGGCGTTCAATGATCTCTGGCGTACCGTTCCGACGGGCCCGGCCAAAAGTCCAGAGTCGCTTAACATCGAAAGGCGGCGCAAGTTGCTGGGGCTCCCGCAGGAGAATTTGTTGTATTTCCTAGAAAAGTCGGCGCCGCGCCTGCAGTCCTGGCAGCGCGAGCTGCTCAGGATCGTGCGTCACGTTGCGCAGTATTTTTATCCTCAGGGTCAAACCAAGGTCATGAATGAGGGCACCGCGACCTACGTTCATTATCGCATCTTGACCCGGTTGCACGAACAGGGCCGAATTTCTGATGGCAATTTCCTTGAGTTCCTACGATCTCATACCAATGTCGTGTTTCAGCCTGAATTCGACGACCCGCGCTTTTCAGGTATTAACCCTTATACGCTCGGCTTTGCTATGATGCAGGATATCGAACGCATTGTCTCAAACCCGGCTGACGAGGATCGCGAATGGTTTCCCGACATCGCCGGCACCGGTGAGGTGATGGCCACGCTGCGCGATATCTGGGCCAACTACCGAGACGAGAGCTTTATTAGCCAATTTCTGAGCCCACGACTTATGCGCCAGATGCGAATGTTCCATCTGCATGACAATCCTGACGAAAGCGCTGGCATTAGGGTCGATGCGATACATGATGAGCGCGGTTATCGTGCTGTTCGTCGTGAATTGGCGCGACAGTATGACCTCGGGGTTGTTGAGTCTAACATCGAAGTGGTTGATGTTGATCTTGCCGGTAATCGGCGCTTGATGTTGCGTCATGCCGTTGTAAAAGGAGCCCTTCTCGCGGAGGCCGATGCCAAGCAGGTCCTTCATCACCTTGCCGATCTGTGGAGCTACGATGTCTCGCTAGTCGAAGTGGATGCTAACGACGTGGTTCTCAAAGAGTACGTAGCGAGCCCTCGAATTACGATTGCCGCGGCCTAGAGGCCTAGTAGTCCGAACCGGGCAAACGCTAAGCGTCGCAGCACTCCTCGCACTCCGCGACCAGTTGCAGCTTTGCGCAAAATCCGGAGTACCCGGAGCCTGAAGTCGGACACGGTGTGGCAAAGCCTGGCAAAGCCGTGCGTTGAAGTCTCACGCTCTGAAGCGCAGGATACCCGGGCCCCATTTCTCTTTGAGGCGAACTTGGCACTCCCGCAGCGATTTTGTCGGCAACTTCCTGTGCTATGCTTAGGTGCAGTTATGACAGTTTGAGCTGCACCCGGTTCCGAAGACACCAAGTTAGGTGTTTTATGGAGCAGGAGGTGGGTCATGGAGAGACGGAAGTTCACGCGAGAGTTCAAGCTTGAGGCGGTGAAGCTGGTCAAGGATCGTGGGGTGTCGTACGCCCGGGCCGCAGAAGATTTGGGCGTTCATCCGACGCAGCTGCGTAACTGGGTGAAGGCTTTGGCTGATGATCCGGAGCATTCGTTCCCTGGCCAAGGTCAAATGAAGCCCGAGCAGT
>Ga0209474_10000793_pt1 | contig 32894 bp, 23 predicted proteins | sample GraSoiAngelo_145_FD_185902 | JGI IMG/M metagenome (GOLD analysis project Ga0209474, IMG submission 185902) | Grasslands soil microbial communities from the Angelo Coastal Reserve, California, USA - 14_1009_05_20cm (SPAdes) (version 2) | ecosystem: Environmental > Terrestrial > Soil > Grasslands...
CGACGCGCCCGCGACCAAAGTGACCGAGAGGGCAACCTGCGCGCCGACAAGCAATTTGCGGAAACGTTGCTGCCGGACGCTGCCGGCGGTGCCGCGACCGCCTTCCTTTAATGCATCCATGATATCAGCGCGCGAGCTTTGCAGCGCGGGATAAAAGCCCATCAACAGACCGGTCAACAGCGAGAGCGCAATCGTAAATGCGAGCACGGGAACTGAAAGTGCCGTAGCAGTGCCGGCTTCGATCGGAAGGAAGTTCGCCGCGAGACGCGGCACCAGTGGCACCAACTGCCAGGCGAGGAGCGCGCCGAGAATTCCCGCGAACAGGCTGAGCAGCACACTTTCAAAAACGAAAAGCCGTAGCACGCTCGCGCGCGTCGCGCCCAGGGCCATGCGCAATGAAATCTCCCGACGACGCCCGGTGAACCTAACGAGTAGTAGATTCGCGACGTTGCTGCAGGCGATGAGCAAGACAAAGGTAACGGCCGCGAGTAGCGTGGCGAAACCGGGCCGCAAGTTTTCCGTCACATCTTCCGGCAACGTCTTAACTACCGTGCCCGATCTCGCATCGATCTTCTCCGGATATTGCCCGCGGTAGCTATTCTCGAGCAATTGCAAGGCGGCGCGCGCTTGCTCGAACGTCACGCCCGGTTTCAACCGTCCGACCGCGCGTAGAAATGCGGTGCCGCGCATCATTCGTTCATGCGAAAAACCCGGGATGATGAACGGCTTGGTCGTCCAGATATCGGCATTCGGTCCGGTCCACGAGACCGGCAGCTTCGGTATCACCCCAACAATCGTGTGCGAGACCCCGTCGAGTGTGAGCGCGCGCCCGATAACGTTTGGATCGGCGCCCAGTCGCCCTTTCCAAAAACGATCCGTGACCACAGCGACATCGGCGCCTTCCTCTTCCTCCGGCAAAAATGTGCGGCCGCGAATCGCGCGCAGGCCGAGCATATCAAACCAATTCGATGTCGTCTTGAAGATCGGAACCTGAAACGGATCGCCAAGTCCCGTCACCGTGGCGGCGATACCATTCTCACCAGCAAATCCGTCGAAAATGGTTTGCCCATCGCGGAAATGCATGAAACGCGGTGCGGAAAGTGGGAAATCGACCGTCTGTTCCTTGAAATGCGAGAAGACGTGCAGCAAGCGGGTTGGTTGCTGGAAGGGCAACCCGCGCAGAAAAAGATCGTTGATTAAACTGAAGATAGCGGTGTTCAACCCGATTCCGAGCGCGAGCGTGAGCACCGCGAGAAAAGTGAACCCGGGTGACTTGAACAATTGGCGAAAAGCAAAGCGAACATCAGTCATCATGGCGCTTGTAACTTTGTAACCCTTTTAACCTTTGTAACCTAAAATCTGACGCGGCAATCGGTGCGATTGGATTCAATTACAGACGCCGCTGCTATCGATTTTTGTCTGAAGGGCCGGCGCCGGCGCCGAATTTTTATTCCGCAGAGACAGTTTGGACTCGGATATCGAGGTGCGTCGAGGCTCTTGAGGTTGCCAGGCACTGATTGAGCGGCGATTAAGGTTACATGACGCGCAAAGCTTTTTTCTTAGCGGCAACTGCGGCCGCAACAATTTTCTTATGCAATCAACCAGCATGGCCCGCGGACGATTTGGCCGATATCAAGGAGCAAATCACCAGGCAGCATGATCAATCGGTGAAGCGGTTGCAGGATTGGATTCATCAGGTCTCGATCGCGGCGGAAAATCGTGGCTACCCGGAAGGGGCGGATTACATGATCAAATTGCTGCAGGAAGCGGGGTTTGATCAGGCGAGACAAGTACCGACCCAGGGTAAGCCGGGCGTTTTCGCTACGCTCGATGCTGGTGCCCCGAAAACCGTCGGCATTTATTTCATGTACGACGTGAAACAGTTTGATCCGGCGGAATGGACTTCGCCACCAACCGACGCAGCGCTGGTAGATAAACCGGATTTCGGAAAAGTAGTTGTCGGCCGCGGTGCGGTGAATCAGAAGGGGCCCGAGTCGGCTTTCCTGGCCGCGCTGCATGCAATTCGCGCCGCGGGAAAAAAATTGCCGGTGAACCTCGCGTTTGTGGCAGAAGGCGAAGAAGAAATCGGTTCGCCCCATTTTCCGCAAATCGTGCATCAACCCGAAGTGCAGGCGCCATTGGCGAAATGCGATGGCATTTTCATTCCGTCGGCGGAACAGGACCCCGATGGAACAGTGACTTTGACACTGGGGGCGAAGGGCGTGATCGAAGTTGAGCTGACTTCCAGTGGCGAGAAGTGGGGACGCGGTCCGAAGAAAGATGTTCATTCGTCGAACAAAGCGCGGCTCGACAGTCCGGCTTGGCATTTGGTGGAGGCGTTGCACACGCTCGTCTCGGCGGATGGCAACGAACCGGCGATCGATGATTTCACGGCGAAGCTGCGGTCGATGAGCGCGGAAGAAAAAGCGATGGTGGCGAAAGCGGCCAAGCGCCTCAGCGAAGCACAGGCAAAGAAGCTGCTGAGCGTCGAGCATTGGGTGCACGATGTGAATTGGGAGAAAGCGCTCGAGCTATTGATGTCGCGCCCGACGGTGAACATCGAGGGGTTGGTCGGCGGTTATACCGGTCCCGGCGGCAAAACGATTTTGCCGCACAGGGCGGTGGCGAAATTGGATCTGCGGCTTGTGCCGAACATGACGGCGGCGGATGCGATCGCGGCGTTGAAGGCGCATCTGGCGAAGCGCGGCTTCGCCGACATCGATGTGAACATGACTGGCGGCTACGATCCGAACAGCACTTCGGTGGATAGCGGTCTGATCAAATCGCAAATCGCGGTTCTGAAAAATTCCGGGATCGATCCGATCATTTTGCCGCGCAGCGCGGGTTCGTGGCCGGGTTATGTCTTTACTGGCGCGCCATTGAACAAACCGGCCGGACATTTCGGTCTTGGTCATGGCAGCGGGGCACATGCGCCGGACGAATATTTTGTCATCGAATCGTCGAATCCGAAGATTCAAGGCATCGACGGGGCAACGATGTCGTTTGTTCAGTATCTATACCAGCTCGGGAAGTAGGTAATCGTGCCTGTCTTTCGTTCGACGACGTGACAGTCTCTTCCCCGGTGATACCATGCGCGAGATGGAAGCAGCCGATTGAGCGCCATCGAGCGACCAGGAGCGTATCGATGTCCCTCGGCAAATTCCTTCGCTATTGCAGATAATCGCGAGGCTCGATGAGCTGAAAACCGGGTGTGTTTTGAATGAAGTGCCGGAGCCAAAAAGCGTGGCCTGACCCGAAGACGACAAGGATTCGATCGCCGGGCTGCGCGATCTGGGTAAGCTTGGCAAAGATCTTGGCGTTGCGCTGATACCAAGCTGCATTCAACTCCGCACCTGGTTGTTCCTTCTCGTTCCCGAGCGAGAGAAGCGCGTAATAAAAATTCTGGTGATCAGAAAGGATGCGCGCTGGATCATTCACATCGGCAAGCATGAGCCGCACAGGCTTCGTTTTCTGCGTCGCTTCCAATTGTTTGATCAGTTCCTCAACCTTCTCCTGCATCCGGCCGAGTGCGGCACCTTGCTGGTGTGCTTTGGCGTAGGCATCGACTTTGTCGAATGGAAAATAATCAATCGTATCGCTTTGCTCATCGATGCCATAGACGGACTTCTGGCCAAGCTGATGAGCGAGACGAAACGCGATCTGACTGCGTTCATCCGGATCTTTGCTCAATTTTTCTGCGGTGAACCCATCGAACTTGTTGCTGACGAAATCAGGGCGGCCGGACAACGCTTCCACTGCGATCTTGGTCGGATGGAATTTCGCGAGACGCGAGGCGACATCGGCGAGCTCCGCCTGTTTGGTGGGCGTGAGGACACTGTCGACTTTCATGTTGTGCATGTCCTGTCCAGGATTGCCGAAGTGATATGTACCGAGCACCATCACCTGGATCAGAGCCATCGCTGGGGTCGAGCTTTGCCCGAGAAGATTGGTGCTGAAGAGAGTAACGAGACAGGCGGTGACGAGAAGTTTCATAGGCCGGATTGCTTCAAATCGATTCGACGAGATCACGGTGTCGTTTGGATTCAGTTTTCTCAGCTCTTCGAGCGTGAATTCTGCATCATTACCTTTCGAAGACGGAAAAGATTGATACTTTGCGCGAGATGGAAGCGGCCGATTGGGCATCGCTGAGTGACGAACAGCTTCTCGAGCACCGCATCTCCACACTTGGCTTACAGCTTGAGGGGACAACGCTCGAGCCGTTGATCAAGCAACTTTATGACGAACTCTCTGCGAAAGGTCAGGTCTTTCATCCGCCATGTCACATCGGCGATGAATGGTTCGTGCCGGTGGGCATTCCTGCGATCTTCGTGCCATTTTTTCTCGCGCACGATCGGCTGCGCGCGCTCGAGCGAACGATGATGCTCGAGGTCGAAGGTGGGACCAAAGAGTGGTTCATGAAACTGATCCGGCACGAAGCTGCTCACGCCTACAACTATGCCTATCACATTCCGCGGAAGAAAAGATGGCGGCAAGTCTTCGGGCGCACTTCACGCGCGGAAACGCCCGACTCCTATCGGCCCCGCCCCTTCAGTCGTAGCTATGTGGTGAATCTCGATGACTGGTATGCGCAGAGCCATCCCGATGAAGATTTTGCGGAGACCTTTGCGGTCTGGCTCACGCCTGGGCTCGACTGGCGCACGCGTTATGCTGGTTGGAAGGCATTGCAAAAGCTGGAATACGTCGATGAACTAATGCGATCACTGGCGGGGCAACTGCCGGTGCAAATGCCGGGGTATCGTCTGGCCGAATACAATTGTCTTAATATCAAGCTCAAAACTTATTACGCGCGTAAACGGAAGCTTTATGCCGATACTTATCCGGACTTTTACGACACCGATCTGCGCCAGCTTTTTGCTGCGCCCGCCGGTTTAAAGGCCGGCTCCTATTTGCGCCTGCGGCGTCGCCGGCTGCTCAATGCCGTCTGCCTGTGGACTAACGAGAAGAAGTACCGCGTAAACGAACTTCTTACACGGTTGATCGAGCGTTGCGACCATCTCGGGCTCCACGTGCATGATGACGACCCACAGCAGGACTTTCGCGTGTCGGCGTTTATCACTACCCTGGTGATGAACTATCTTTTCACCGGCAAATTCAAGCGGACGAAATAGCGTGAAAAAGAAACTCAAAGTTCTGGCCCTTTTCGACGCCATCCGGCCGACCACCATCGATCAGGACTTGAGCAAGGAGATGAAGACGGAAGATTGGAAAACGGAAGCGAACGTCCTGGGCGCGCTCGGCACGCTCGGTTACACCGCAGAACACCTCGCCATTTTTGATGATCTCGATCTGGTCCGGCAAAAACTGGATAACTTCGGGCCCGACGTAATTTTTAATCTCGCCGACCAATTCAAGAATAACCGCGGGTTCGACCAGAACATCGTTTCCTTTCTCGAAATGCAGGGCGTTCCCTTCACCGGTTGCAGCGCGACCGGACTCGTTCTTTGCAAACACAAAGGGATCTCGAAAAAAATCCTGCATTATCATCGCATTCACGTTCCGAACTTCGTTGTCATTCCGCGCGGCCAGCGCATTGTCCGGCCCAAACAGCTTAAGTTCCCGATCCTGGTGAAGCCGGTGAAAGAAGAAGCCTCCTACGGTATTTCGCAGGCATCTTTTGTTGAAACGGACGAGCAGTTTCGGGAACGCGCGGCCTTTATTCACGAGAAACACGACGCCGATGTGATCGCCGAGGAATACATCGAGGGCCGCGAACTTTATGTGGGTTTGATGGGTAACCTGCGGTTGAAGGTCTTCCCGATCCGCGAACTGGTTTTCCGCGAAGTGCCGCCGGACGAGCCGAAGATTGCGACTTATCGCGCGAAGTGGGACGAAGAATATCGCAAACGCTGGGGCTTGCAGAACAAATTCGCGGTCGGCCTTGAGCCGGCGCTGGTCCCCCGCATCGAAGAAACCTGTAAACGCATCTATCGTTTGCTCACCATCGATGGCTACGCCCGCATCGACCTGCGGTTGACGCCGAATAACGAAATTTATTTCATTGAGGCGAATCCAAATCCAATTCTGGCCGAAGACGAAGATTTCGCCCAGGCGGCGGGCAAAGCGGGCTTGCCCTATCCGCAACTGATCGATCGAATCATCCGGCAGGGGATGAATACGCTGCGGGATTGAGGCAAGTCATGGGTCTGGAGGGACACGCGCCGTCGTGTCCCACGATTCGGGACATAAACGGCGCGTTCGCCCTTGCCTGCAATTCCAAACTCGCAATTAGCGACCGCTGAATTCATCTTGGTCGGAAATGGCCGACGTGATCACTCCGATGATGCAGCAGTACCAGCGGCTGCGCGGAAGTGTGCCGCCGGATGTGCTGCTGCTCTTTCGGCTCGGTGATTTCTACGAGCTGTTTTTCGAGGACGCGAAGGAGGCGGCCGGCCTCCTCAATGTCGCGCTGACGAAACGCAACCGCGTGCCAATGTGCGGGGTGCCGTATCACGCGGCGCAAAATTATATCGCGAAGCTGATCAAGGCGGGTAAGCGGGTCGCGATTTGCGAACAAACGAGCGAGCCGCAGCCGGGACGAATCGTGACGCGCGATATCACGCAAATCATTAGTGCGGGAACGGTGAGCGAACTCGGTTTGTTGGAGGCGAAGCGCTCGAATTATCTCGGCGCTATTTATGAACACGAATCCGCCAGTCCGGCTCGGACCTTTTTCGGGTTTGCCTACGCCGATTTAACGACCGGCGAATTTCGTCTAATGCAGTTAAACACCCAGGAGGCGCTGGCGGATGAACTGGCCCGGGTCGGGCCGTCGGAAATTTTGGTGAGCGAGGAACAGTGCGAGCGTTTCGCTGTGATCGAGCATGCCCTGGCGCACGACAGCTACGCCTTCCTGCCCGAACAGGCGACGTTTACATTATGCGAGCATTTCAAAACAAAATCACTTGATGGTTTCGGTTGCGCGGAAATGCCGGCGGCGATCGGCGCCGCGGGCGCGATCATTCATTATCTCAAACATCAACTGCGTCGGAAGATTGATCATCTTTCGTCGTTACGGTGCGAATCGGCGAATGATCACGTGGTGCTGGACGCGGCGACCCAGACGAATCTCGATCTGGTCGAATCGCGCGGCGCTCGCGATACCAGCTTGCTGGGGGTGCTCGATCGTACGGTCACGCCCATGGGAGGACGAAAATTGCGCAGTTGGATTTTGCAGCCCCTGCGTGATTTGAACAAACTGAATTGTAGGCAGCAGATAATTGCGGATTTGCTGCATGAATCCGATTTGCTGGGGTCGTTACGCAGCGCGTTCAAATCGATTCGCGATATCGAGCGAGCCGCCGGCCGGCTCTCGCAAGTTTCTGGAAACGCGCGCGATCTCGTCACCCTGAAAAGTTCCCTCCAACGAATTCCGGAACTTAAGCGCGAACTCGGCAAGCTGACCGAGCGGATCGAATTTGGGAAAGATACAGGCACTCCTCCGCGCGATGCGCTGAATTCTGTAGAGGCGGCCGTGCCGGCCGCGACAGAGCAGGCGACACGGCTGCCACCGGGTGAATCCCTGGCTCATCATTTGCAAAATGAAATCGCGGAAATGCCAGAGCTGGCAGCAAAGCTGCAGAGCGCGCTGGTCGACGATGCCCCGCTGGCGTTGAAAGAGGGCGGCATTTTTCGCGATGATTTTGATGCCCAGCTTGATGAGCTCCGGACTGCCTCACGCGATGGGAAGAACTGGATCAACGCGCTGCAGGAGCGCGAGATTGCCGAGACCGGAATCAAATCGCTGAAGGTGCGCTTCAATTCCGTCTTCGGTTATTTCATCGAAATCACGAAATCGAATCTGGCGAACGTGCCACCGCATTACACGCGCAAGCAAACAACGGTCGGCGGCGAGCGCTTTATTACGCCGGAATTGAAGGAAATGGAGGCAAAAATTCTGGGCGCGGACGAGCGTGCGAGAAATCTGGAGTATTCGCTTTTTCAAAAATTGCGCGAGGAGACCCTAACGCAACTTGGACCGTTGCAAAAAACAGCGGGTGCAATCGCAACTCTGGATGCGATCTGTTCGCTGGCAGAAACAGCACGGTTGTTCCATTACTGCCGCCCGCAATTGAATCAATCGTGCCGGCTAACGATTTGCGACGGCCGGCACCCGGTTCTCGATCAAAATCTGGTGGAAGAGAAATTCGTTCCTAACGATACCGAGCTCGACGGCGAAAAGTTGCGGCTTGCTATCATTACCGGGCCGAACATGGCGGGGAAATCGACCTACATCCGTCAGGTCGCGCTTATCGTGCTGATGGCGCAGATCGGAAGTTTCGTGCCGGCAACCAGCGCCGAGATCGGTTTGGTTGATCGGATTTTCACGCGGGTGGGCGCGAGCGACGATCTTTCGCGCGGCCAATCCACTTTCATGGTGGAGATGAACGAGACCGCAAACATCGTCAATAATGCGACCGAGCGCAGTCTCATTATTCTCGATGAAATCGGACGCGGAACTTCAACCTTCGATGGCTTGTCGATTGCCTGGAGCGTGGCGGAATTTCTCCATGACAAGATTAAGGCGCGGACGCTGTTCGCCACCCATTATCACGAACTGACCAAACTGGCAGTCGAACGAAAAGGGGTAGTGAACTTCAATGTCGCGGTGCGGGAATGGAACGAGCAGATCATTTTTTTGCGCAAGATCATTCCAGGCGGTGCGGACAAGAGCTACGGAATTCAGGTGGCGCGGCTGGCCGGTCTACCGAAAGAAATTCTGGATCGCGCCAAAGACATCCTTGCGCATTTGGAAAACCCGAACGGCGCGGTCGCCCACAGCAAATCAAGACGCAAAAGATCGGCGCAAATCCTTCCTCAATCGCAAAAGCCGCAACTCGATTTGTTGTGAGCTTGATTGTGACGGGGGGGGAGCCATCGCTAAATCCGGAGGGCCCCCTCGGCCAAGTCGCAGGAGTTTACATTTCAGTATTGCACCTGCAACAGCGAAATGTTAGCACAACCGGAACTCCGACTTTCTTTTCCTTATGGGACCAAAGACTGAAGAACTGTTAAATATTTTGTTGTGGTCAGCCGACTTACTGGTGAATCCAAGTTGGCGCAGCCTTTTTGAGTCCTACGAAGGCTGGGCTTATCGGAACGGTCTACTCATCCAGATTGGGCGGCTCGAGCAGCGCAAATGGGTCACGCGGAAATCCAAAGAGCGAAACGACCGCGTCTATCGCTTATCCGCGCAGGGACGGCTCCATGCCCTGGGCGGGAGAGATCCGGAAGCACGCTGGGGGCGTGCCTGGGATGGCCGCTGGCGCCTGGTTATTTTCGATATTCCAAGCGGACAAAACGCGGAGCGAGAATGGTTGCGACGCTATCTGCGCGCCAGGGATTTCGGTTGTTTGCAGAATAGCGTCTGGGTCACGCCGGATCCGATGGAAGAAGAACAGCGTACCCTCGCCGGAGGTTCCCTTAATGTGGAGTCAATCGTTCTTTTGGAGGCACATGCTTGTGCTGGCGAGTCAGACGAGGAAATCGTTAACGGTGCCTGGGATTTTGATCGTATCAACCAAGGCTACTCCCGGTATCTGAAAATTTTGGGCCGACGGCCAAGCGGTCTCCTCAAAACTGAAGTTGCGGCGAAGAAATTCTTTCGCTGGATGTCGGAGGAGCGTGAAGCCTGGTTGGCTGCTGTCAGAATAGATCCGCTGCTGCCTGCCCGGCTGCTCCCGGGGAATTATCTGGGCCAGAAAGCCTGGCGAACACGACTCCAAGCAATGGAGGAAAGCGCTCGGCGAGTGGTCGCGACCGCGTCCAAATAAGAACCGGAAGATAGGAAAAATCCGGGTTAACATCTCAATGTTGCAGGTGCAATACTGAAATGTTGACTCGTTTAACTCGGCGCTACTTTCCGGAACGTGCCCGACTTTGGGCGGCCCCGGCGCGGTGCGCGGGTTTGATGTTTGAGCATTTGTCATGACGGAGGAGCGATGCTGAAATTATAGTCACGGCGACGCGATATGGCGGTTAAGACGGAGAAAGAACTGAGTGAAGATCAGCGCGCGCATTGGCTGAAGGCGGTGGCCGCGATTGAGCTGCGGAATTTCGGGTATGCCATTTCCCTTTTACAGGGAATTCTGAAACAGGAACCCCAGTTTCTCACCGGCCGCCAATTATTGCGCCGGACTGAGGTAACCCGATTTAAAGCGGCGAAGAAGAAATTTTTCAGTGTTTCGACCGCATCGGTGGCGGTGATGAAAGCGCAGCGCGAAATGAAGAAGGATGCGAAACGCGCAGTGGAATTGATCGAGAAAATTCTCGAAGACGAACCGTACAATAAACAAGCGAACTTGGCGCTAAAGGAGGCAGCAGTGGCGGCGGGATGGCCTGAGACTGCGGTCTTCGCGCTGCAAACGTTGCTCGAAGAAAACGCGCGAGATACCAAATTGCTGCACGAGTTGGCGCGGCTCTATCACACGCTGGGCGAGAGCGAGCGCGAGGTCGAAATTTACAATCGGATCAGCGCAATCGATCCGGCCGATGCAGTGGCGATGCGGCTGGGAAAGGAGGCTTCAGCACGCGGTTCGATGAAAAGCGGAGGTTGGGCCGCAGCGACGAGCTATCGCGATTTGATCAAGGACAAGGAAGCAGCGGTTTCACTGGAACAGCAAAACCGAATGCAGCTGACAGAAGAGTCGCTGGGCCAGCAAATCGCGGAGACCTATGCAATGCACGAGGCCGAGCCACAGAATGTGGATGCAGCGCGGCGGCTTGGCGCATTGAGCGAACAGAAAGATGATCTGGACGCAGCGATTGCATGGTACCGATATGCTTCTGATTTAACGCACGGAAGTGATCCGGGCTTGATTCGAAAAATTTCCGACCTGGGCGTGAAGCAGACGGAGCGTGAGATTGTGGCATTGGAAGAATCGGTGGCGAACAATGCCGGCGATATCATGGTCCTCGCGGAAAAGAATGCCGCGTTGGCGGCAGCTAAAAAGCGGCGAGCGGAAATGTTGATCGAAGAAGCGCGGAAACGGGTCTTGCGCAATCCGACCGATCTGCAGTTTCGCTTTGAACTGGGTGAACATTTGACGAATGCGGGACACTTCCGTGAGGCCCTGCCGGAATTGCAGCGCGCCCGGCAGAATCCGAATGCACGCTTGAAGGCGATGAATGCGCTCGGGCGATGTTATCGTCAGTTGGGGATGTTTGATCTGGCGGCAAAGCAACTGGAAGAAGCCGCGCGAGAGATCGCAACGATGGACGCAACAAAGAAGGAAATCGTTTACAATCTTGGACTGGTTTACGAGCAGATGGGTAACCGCGAGAAGTCACTTGCCTGCATGAAGCAAATTTACGAGGCGGACTACGGCTACAAAGACGTGGCAACGCGAGTGGAAAGTTCGTACGTGGCTGGTAGTTAAAGAGGCGCAGCCCGCGAGCTTTACAGCCATCTCCTCAGGGCGACGCGAATCAGGTGTGCCGAACTTTTGTTTCGGCGCCCTTAATCTTATCAAACCTATGAAATATAGATTTTCCACAAATATTCGATTCGTGCTTGGCTTAATTGCCATTGGCTGCATCGGCCTCACCGGAACGTCCTTGGCACAAAATCCGAAAATGTTTCCAACAGCGACTCCGAGTAGTTCAGGCTCGCCGGAGACCAGCAGCAAGGCTAAGGGCGGCACATTGAGTTCGGCTGACAAGGCGTTCATCAAGGATGCGGCCAAAGGCGGAATGATGGAAGTGGCGATGGGCCGGGTGGCAGAAAAGAACGCGACCAACAGCGAAGTGAAAAACTTTGGGGCTCGGATGGTGAAGGACCACAGCAAGGCAAATGAAGATTTAAAGGCGATCGCCAAAGAAGAAAATGTCGAGTGGCCGGCGGAAAAGGAACCGGGGAAGTGGAAGTCAGACAAGGATTACATGGATGCGATGGTGAAAGACCATGAAAAAGATCTGGCGGCGTTCGAAAAGGAGGCGAAAAACGGAAGCGATCCGAAAGTGAAAAGTTTTGCCGACAAAACCGCTAAGACAGTGCGGGAGCATCTGGAAATGGCGAAGGAGATTGATGCCAAGTTGAAGTAGTCTGGTTGGTGTTGTTTCTGCAAGACGGCGCGTCGACTAGGCGCGCCGTTTTCTTTTAGACGGGGTTTGCGCGCTTGGCGCAGCTATTTTTCGCTCTAGACTTCCCAGGCGATGCTGCCGCAATTCTTGAGAGCCGGAAATTTCAAGCCAAAGGTTTATACCGGCGGGGGGATGCGATTTTATTTGCCGCTTTTGCACGATATCCTCGCCGTGGAAAAACCGGCGTTGATCGTCACCCTAGGTCTCGGTGATGCGCAAGCCCACCTCACTTTTTGTCAGACCGCAGCGCAACAAAATATTTCATCGCGCTGCGCCGCGATCCGGCGGGCGACGGTGGATGAGGACGCCGCGGATGATCCTGGCTGGCAGAGAGCGGAAAAAGCGACGGCGGAGTTTTTCCCAACGATCTCCCAACTAATCGATGGCGGTTCGACAACCGAATTCTCAGATGGATCGGTGAACGTGCTTCTGATCGATGATGTTGATTCGGCAGAAACCATTCGACGTGAGCTGGAGCTGTGGAGTCCGAAATTATCCTCGGACGCGCTGGTGATGCTGCATGGGCTGGATCTGGAGCGAACCGATTCACCCAGAAGTGCATGGTCAACTTTCGCAAAGGAAAAAGCTGCGGCGGAATTCCATGACGGAATCGGATTGGGAATCGCGACGAATCCCGCCGCGATGAAGTCGTCACCGCTGCGCGAAGCGATTTTCCTGAACACCGCAGCGTTGAGGCAAAGCTACCAACTGGTCGCCGATTTGATGCAGGCGCGCGTGCAAGCGAAAGACGCCGGGGATTGCGCTCAGATGCTGGAAGCGCGGCAACTCTGGTTTGATGCCCTTTTCGAAGACCGGAGGAAGGCGCAGTTGGTGATGGAACGTCAACAGGGCGTGATTGGCGATCTGGAACCGCGGCTTGCCGCCTCGCGGGCACAGCTTGCCGCCTCGCGGGAAGACCGCGCGAAAGCGCAGTTGGTGATGGAAAATCAGTTTAATCAATTGCACAGCCTGGCTGCCGCGCTCGAGCAGACCCAGACGCAGCTCGACAAGGCGCACAAGCAAATCGCCGATCTGAAAGATTTGATAAATGTGGCGAAAGCCGCGTGCCGCAAAAAAGGGCGTTGTTTCGACGTTCGCAAGGAGCCGAAACCAAAGCGAACGGTAGCAGAGCGAGTGGCGCGCGAATTCGCCCGAACAAAACGCAGGGCGCGGCGGGTGTTGCGCGGGCCGGAACCGGCTGAGATACCAGCGCAAAAAGCGGAGGAACCAGAAGAACGATATAAAAATTGGATTACCGAGCACGAACCAATTCCCGAACAACTGGAGCAGCAGCGGGGGGAATCTGCGGCCTGGGAAGATCGTCCAAAAATTTCCCTGCTTATCCCCGTCTTCAACACTCCCGCAAAGTTTCTCGATGAACTCCTGGAGTCTCTTGTGGCGCAAACCTACGAGAATTGGGAAGCCTGCATCGTCGATGGAGGTTCAACTGAGCAGGCGACCAGCAACGCGTTGCGACGGTGGGAGAAGTGGGAGCCCCGCATTCAGCCGCAACGACTCGAGCAAAATCTCGGGGTCTCGGAAAACACCAATCGTGCCCTACGCAACGCGACGGGGGATTTCGTTGCCTTGGTGGATCACGACGACCGGCTCCCGCCTTTTGCATTATATGAATTAGCCGCTGCGATTCGGCGCGAAGCGGGGGCGGAAATCTTTTACAGTGACGAAGATCGCCTGAGCGAAGCAGGAGTACGCGGGAAGCCATTTTTCAAGCCGGAATGGAGTCCAGAGTTGCTTTTTTCCTTCATGTATGTCGGGCATCTCACTGCTTACCGGCGCGCTTTCGCTCTCGAGCTTGGCGGCTTTCGCAAGGAATTCGATCTTTCGCAGGACTACGATTTCGCGTTGCGTGCAACGGAGCGTGCCAAAAAAATCGTGCACATACCGCACGTGCTTTATCATTGGCGCGAACATCCCGCCTCCGGGGCGGCCGGAGGAAAACCCGAGGCACGAAAGACGAATCTCACTGCGCTGGCGGCGGCAGTGAGACGGCGCGGCTGGGATGCGGATGTGATCGAATATCCCACGGCCAATCGGGTGCGTATGCGTCTGCCGCGGCCCCGGCGCGTCTCGGTTATCATTCCGACCGACTCGCCAATCCGCGCGAAAATCTGTGCAAGAGATTTGCCCACCGCCACGACCTACGGGGATGCGGAGTTCGTGATCGTGACGAACAGCGCACTGATCGAGCAGCTCCGTGCGGCCAGCGAAGAAGTCGGGGATCGCGTCCGGTTGGTCCCGTTTGACAAACCATTCAATTTCTCGGCCAAATGCAATGCCGGCGCGCGCGCCGCGACTGGTGAACGCCTGATCTTTTTCAACGATGACGTCGAATCGACAGAGGGAGATTGGATCGAGAATATTATTGAGCCATTAGAGAATCCGGAAGTCGGCGCCGTTTCGCCGAAACTGGTTTATACAACGGGAAAAATCCAACATGCCGGGTTGGTCACTGGTGTCCGCGGATTGGTCGGAACGGCGATGCACCAATGGCCGGCCGACTCGACTGATTATACGAATTTCGCGCAATCAATGCGCACGGTTTCGGCGCTCTCGGCAGCATGCCTGGCAATGCGGCGGGAAGATTTTTTTTCGGTGGCAGAGTTCGACGAAATAAATACGCCGATTGCGCATTCGGATCTCGATCTCTGCTTCAAGCTCCGAGAAGCCGGGCTGCGCTGCGTTTACACGCCTTTCGCCACCATGACGCATCGCGGCCACGTCTCAATCGGGCCAACAGAGCAGGAAAAGACCGATCGCGCCGATAAGAGCTCGGTTTTTCTTTTGCAACGATGGGCGCACTTTACCGGCCGCGATCCTTTCTTCACCGACAACATGCGCGATTGGCTCTACCATGATTCGCCTACGCCGGTTCGGATGTTTGCCGCCAGAAATTCCGCAACCGGAAGCTGGACGCGCGACATCTTGCTCGTCTCGCACGAGTTGAGCCTGAGCGGTGCGCCCATCATCCTTGCGCATCTGGCAAAGTGGTGCCGGGCGAATGGAATTTTTGTCGTAGTGATGTCGCCGGTGGATGGCCCATTGCGAGAAACTTTTCTCGATGCCGATATTCCGCTCATCGTGGACCCGTTGCTGGCCACTGGATACGAGATGTTCACCAAATTCGGTCGTGGCTCTCCTGTGCGGAGCCACCAAAGCTTCATCAAGTTTGCCCGCGGTTTTGATACGATCGTTGCCAGCACTATCTTCGCGGCACCTCTGATTCGCGATGCGCAGATCGCGAGCGTGCCGAGCGTCTGGTGGATCCATGAAGGTCTGGTTGGAGACCATTTTTTGAAGAAATACCCGCGTCTCGGGAATATCTTCGAAATGGCGGACATAATTGCGACGCCGAACGAGGAGAGCCGCCGGATCTATCAGCCTTTTACCAGCCGTCGTATTCTAGTTTGGCCTTATGGGATTCCCGATGTCCCAGTTGCGATGAATGCTATTCAAATCGAAAAAAAACGCGTGCGGTTTCTTCTGCTCGGAACGGTCGAGCCGCGCAAAGGTCAACAGACGTTCGTGCGCGCAGTGCGCCAGCTTCCGCACGATGTGCGCGAGCGAAGTGAATTTCTTATCGTTGGTCGGCCACACGACACGCATCTGGCCGAAGAAGTACGCGCCGCAGCGAAAAGCGTCTCTCACCTGCACTACCAAGAAAGCATTCCGCACGCGAACGCCATGGCACTGATTCACAATGCCGATGTGATGGTTTGCGCCTCGTGCGACGAAACAGGGCCACTTACGCTGATCGAGGGAATGGCGCTCGGCAAACCGATCCTCAGCACGCCAGTCGGTTTGGTGGCGGAAAAACTTGTCGCAGGTACAGAGGCGCTCTTTGTGAAGAGCGGGGATGTAGAGGAACTCCTGGAGGCGATCGTGCGACTCGTGCGCGAACCGGAACTGCGTCGTCGTCTCGCGATCAATTCGCGAAGAGCCTACGAGAAACACTTCACTTTGGATCGTTTTGCGAAAGATTTTGTCGCGCTGATTGATAAAGCGGATCTGGCCGAAACAGGAAATGTTGGCGCTGACGTCATGGCCGATGCGCTGTCGAGCCGATGAATGAGCGATAGTTTAGCGAGAACCGAGGGTTTAGTCGGGCAGGATTCTGCCACGCGGCGCCATGGCCCTCGCGGGGAGACGATCGAATTAAATAAGCGCGCGCAAGTCGATCGCTCCTATGCCGCGTGGGTAAAAGAGTTTGATACCATCGGAGGGCGCGAGCGCATCGTTATTCGCCGGCAACTCCGCGCCCTCTCCTCTCTTCCGCTTATTTCAATTGTGCTACCGGTTTACAATCCCGATCTCGCGCTCCTTGCCTCCGCCATCGATTCGGTACGGGCGCAGATTTACCAAAACTGGCAACTTTGCATCGCGGACGACGCTTCTACAAACCCGGGCGTAGCTTTAATGTTGCAAAAATACGCGGCCAGTGATGCACGCATCGTGCTCACGCTGCGCGACCGCAATGGCCACATCGCAGCCTGCTCAAATTCAGCGCTCGGCCTGGCCGCTGGGCAATGGATCGCGCTATTGGATCAGGATGACCTCCTGCCCGAGCACGCGCTCGCCCTTGTCGCCGCTGCCATCAATTCCCATCCGGCTGCGGGACTGATTTATTCGGATGAAGATAAGATTGATGAGAATGGGCAACGTTGCCGGCCATATTTTAAATCCGATTGGAACCCGGAACTCCTTCTTGGACAAAATTGCGTCAGCCATCTCGGAGTTTACCGGCATACAGTCGTGCGCGAAGTCGGCGGTTTCCGCGAAGGACTTGAAGGTTCGCAGGATTATGATCTTACGCTGCGTTGCACCGAAAAGTTGCGACCGACCCAGATCAGGCACATCCCGCGCGTCCTGTATCATTGGCGCATGATCAAGGGCAGTGTTGCCGCTGCGGCTGAAGCCAAGCCGTATGCTCCGGTAGCGGCCAGGCGCGCGATTGCGGATCATTTGCAACGCAGAGGAATTGCGGGCCGGGTCGAATCGTGTCCTGAAAATCGTGAATGGCATCGCGTCGTCTATGATCTGCCTCAGCTACCGCCATTGGTGTCGATTATTATTCCGACGCGCGATCGGCTTCCATTACTCCGCCGATGCATCCGGAGCATTCGCGAGGAGACACTCTACTCACCCTTCGAAATCATTATCATGGACAATGGCTCAGCCGAGGAAGAAACGCGCCGGTTTCTTCAGAGCATCGGGCAAGAAACGAACGTGACCGTTGTGCAAGATGAAGGCGAATTCAATTTCAGTCGCCTGATAAATCGAGGAGCGGAGCTAGCACGCGGTGAGATTCTGGCGTTCTTGAACAACGACATTGAAGCGAAGGAAGGAAACTGGTTGCGCGAGATGGTGAGCAACGCGGTTCGCGCGGAGGTGGGCGCAGTCGGCGCGAGACTTTGGTATCCGGACGGAAGATTGCAGCATGGCGGGGTGGTGCTGGGGCTGAATGGAGTGGCAAGCCACGCCTTTCATCGTTTTCCGCCGCAACCAATCGCGCCGATGCATCGCACTTTCGTTTTGGCGCAAAATACTTCCGCCGTCACCGCCGCCTGCATGGTAACGCGCAAAGACATTTTCTCCGATCTCGACGGCTTCGATGAGAATCTCCCCGGAAATTTCAACGACGTCGATTTTTGTCTGCGTCTGCGTGAACGTGATTGGCTCATTGTCTGGACCCCGTATGCAAATTTGATCCACCACGAGTCCGCGACCCGCGGTCGCGATACGGATGCGAACGATCGAGAGCAATTGTTCCGCGAAGCCAGTTACATGGAGAAAAAATGGAGCGCGCAAATTCTGCGCGATCCCTATTACAGTCCAAATTTGTCGCTTCATTCGCGCGGTTTTGACCTTGCCTTTCCGCCCAGGTGGGAAAATGAAGCGGCTATAACCGAAGCAGAGTGAGCTGATGCGCAGGACCAAAATTATTTGCACGCTGGGCCCCGCGAGCGAGAAAGCGGAGACGCTGCGGCAGTTAGTGCAGGAAGGCGCCAACGTTTTCCGGCTCAACATGAGTCATGCGCAGCACGCTTGGGCACGTGAGATCGTCCCGCGAATCCGCGCCATCGCGGAGGAACTTGGCCGTGCCGTCGCCATTCTGATGGATACGCAGGGTCCCGCCATTCGCACCGGCGATCTTAAGACCGATTTGCATCTCAAACCCGGCGACATTCTCGAATTCACCGTCCGCGGCGCCAAGAGCGAGGAAGCCTACTCGGTGGATGTGAACTACGATGGCTTAATCAACGACATCAACGAAGGCGATACCGTTCTGGTTGATAACGGTGTCATTCATCTCCTGGTGCTGGAGAAACGCGAAAATCGCATTCGTTGCAAAGTGATTACGCCGGGAACGCTGGGCTCCCGACGACATATTAACCTGCCGGGTGTGCGAGTGAATTTGCCGCCGCTTACCCAAAAGGACCTCGTAGACATCGCGCTGGGAGCGGAGCTGAACGTGGACTTCATCGCCCTGAGCTTTGTGCGTCAACGGGGCGATTTAGATGAACTGCTGGAATTACTGGCGCAAAAAGGAAGCAAAGCCCAGGTGATGGCGAAGATCGAAGATCAGTCCGCTGTCCGCTTGATCCACGAGATCATCGCGTCAGCCGACGCCATCATGGTGGCGCGCGGCGATCTTGGGATCGAATGCCCAATCGAGGAGCTGCCGATTATTCAGCGCAAAATCGTGAAACTTTGCGCGCGTCTCGGGAAACCGGTGGTGGTTGCGACGCATATGCTGGAATCGATGATCCACAATCCTCTCCCGACTCGCGCGGAAATTACCGATGTAGCCAACGCGGTTTTCGAGCAAGCCGATGCCATCATGTTGAGTGGAGAAACCAGCGTCGGAGATTATCCGGTAGAATGTGTGCGCATTTTAAATCGAGTGGCGCTGCGCATTGAGCGCAGCGGCGGGGCCGGTTACGCCAAAGCGGCTGTGCTCGAAGATGTGCGACAAAAAACGGTGGCATCTGCAGTCGTCCTGGCGAACTCGCTGCCACGTGCGCGGATCATCGTCTTTACCCGCCACGGCGCGATGGCGCGCAATACCTCCAACCTGCGTCCGGAACACGCCACGATTTTTGCCTTCACTCCGAACGAGGAAGTTCGACGTCAACTCGCACTTTGTTGGGGAACTTATCCGGTACGAATAAAATTTACCGATGATCCTAATGTCACCATCGAAGCGGCCGAGAAATATCTGCAGGACGCAGGATTGACTTCGCCAGGTGACAATCTGGTGATCATCAGCGACCTGCGCGCCGGCGAGACATTGGTGGACACGGTGCAATTGCGAACTGCGCGGTAGGATAAGCAACGTCATCCCGAGCGAAGTCGAGGGACCCCGCTTACGCAGTCATTAAGGTAACGCAACGGATCTCTCGATCCCGCCGGCACGGGACTCGGGATGACGGATTTTGCGTGCAGCGTCCTGAGGAAGGAACACAGACCTGAGTCTGTGCGCTACACAGGTCTGTGACCGGTGTTCCTCTGAAAAAAAACGCGCGGATTAACCCGCGCGTTTTTGCTAATTCTCGTTAGTCGCCCGCTTACGCCTCGACCGGCATCTCGAGATCAATGTCGATCGGCCGCTCTTTTTTCGCGAGAGCGCGCCGCAATTTCGACAGCGCGATGTTCTGCAACTGCCGAATGCGTTCCCGCGTTACTCCAAATTTTTTCCCGACTTCTTCGAGCGTCTTCGGCTTGCCGCCGTCGAGCCCGAAACGCGAGAAAATAATTTTGCGTTCGCGATCGTCCAACACCTCAAGCAGACCGCCCACTTCGTTGCGCAGATTTTTGTCCCGCAACAATTCGAACGGCGTCATCGCTTCCTCGTCGCCTACGATTTCACCGAACTCGGTCGAGTCATCATCGCTGATCGGCGCGTCCAACGATGCCGGCCGGATTGAGACCGTTTTCAATTGGGAAACTTTCCCGGCGGCGATGCCGATTTCTTCACCGAGCTCGTCGTCCGTCGGTTCGCGGCCGAGCTCCTCGCTCATTTGCAAGGAGACACGGCGCATCTTGGAAATTTTGTCCACCAAATGCACGGGGAGGCGAATCGTCTTGGATTGATTGGCCAGCGCGCGTTTGATCGATTGCTTGATCCACCACGCGGCGTAAGTCGACAGTTTTCCACCTTTCGCCGGATCGAAACGTTCGACCGCTTTCATCAGGCCGATGTTTCCCTCCGAAATCAAATCGAGCAGCGGCAATCCAAGATTCGCGTAATCGTGCGCGATCTTAACGACCAGACGCAAGTTCGAGCGAATCATCAGAGCGCGAGCTTCCTTGTCACCGCGCTTAATTTTGGCGGCGAGTTCAATCTCCTGTTGAGGAGTGAGCAGAGGAATTTGCCCGATCTCGCGCAAATAAATCTTTATTCCAGTATCGCTATCTTCAGCAGCCATAAAACTTCTTTTCATGAACGTGAAAGGGGGGTGCGGTATCCATTATCCGACTATTCAGGGTTCGCCGGCATTCCTTAATCGCAGCATTTATCACGCGCGAAAGTCCTTAACAAGGTTAAATATTCGCATCTCTGACATTTGTTGAAGGCATTTTGTTCAAATAAGTGTTTCTCCTTCCCTCTTAGGCGCTTATCGACTATGGAAATTTGAGAATTTGGGGCGGTTTTCGCTGCCGAGGAGGCGACTCCGCCCTCCTTCGATTTTTCGAGCCAGGGAGCGCCAAAAATTCTCGCTTATCCGCCTCGATTTTTCGCAGCCGCGCCAAAACCGCACAAGTCTGGCCTAATAATAAGACACGCCGCTATGTTCCGGGTCGTGGAATTCCGTGCGGTATTTGGTTTGTATCATCTTGATCGTGGTCACCTTGTTTCGATTGCGATCGATCTCGGGCTTTCGTGCGGAGGGACGCACTTCTGTGCGTCCCGGACTGGCTGCGGCGCGTGGTTCCGAGAGATCACAAGCAGCACTTTAAAACTGCTGGTCCGTCTGATGGTTCGCAAATCTTCTGGTGCCAAAATGGATTTGTCCCTTTTCGCGCGAAAATTTCTCTGCCAACCTCGCGCAGATGTTCGCCAAAATTTATTCCGCCGCGGTTTTCGGCGTTGATGCGTACGAAGTCGAGATCGAAGTGAACTCGGCCGGCGGATTGCCTGCAATCGTCGTCGTTGGATTGCCCGATGCGGCGGTCAAGGAAAGCAAAGACCGCGTCACCACCGCGATTTCCAACAGCGGATATTATTGGCCGCGTGGACGCACGACGGTGAACCTCGCTCCCGCCGACATCAAAAAAGAAGGACCGAGTTTCGACCTGCCGATCGCGCTGGGTATGATCGCGTGCAGTCTGGAAACTGATACCGCGGCATTTTCTCAATACAGTTTCGTGGGCGAACTGGCGCTCGATGGTGCGGTTCGCGCGGTAAAAGGCGTGTTGCCCGTTGCCATTGAAGCGCGCAAACGCGGAAAGAAGGCGCTCTTTGTTCCGGCAGCGAATGCGCAAGAGGCCGCAATGGTGAGGGGAATCGCCATTTATGGCGTGCGCAATTTGCGCGAAACATTTTCGTTTCTCTCCGGCGAATGCACGCTCCAGCCGACCCGGGGCGATCTGGAGAAATTTTTTGCGACCCATCAAAGCTATGAGGTCGATTTTGCCGATGTAAAAGGGCAGGCGCACGTCAAGCGGGCGCTGGAAGTAGCCGTTGCTGGTGGCCACAACATTCTCATGGTCGGGCCGCCGGGCTCGGGCAAATCGATGTTGTCGAAACGCATCGCTACCGTCATTCCGCCGATGTCGCTGGAGGAAGCGATCGAGACGACCAAGATTCACAGCATAGCGGGATTGCTCACGCCGGAACAATCATTCGTGCCGACGCGCCCGTTCCGTTCGCCTCATCACACTATTAGCGACATCGGGTTGCTCGGCGGTGGCGCCATTCCAAACCCCGGCGAAGTCAGCCTCGCGCACAACGGCGTGCTTTTTCTCGATGAGCTGCCGGAATTTCATCGTTCCACGTTGGAAGTGATGCGTCAGCCGCTGGAGGATGGACGCGTTACCGTTTCGCGAGCGGCTGGCAGCGTCACTTTCCCGAGCGAATTCATGCTAGTGGCGGCGATGAATCCGTGTCCGTGTGGTTACTTCGGCGATTTGAAACGTGAATGCCGCTGCGGTCCGAGTCAGGTGCAACGATATCGGCAGCGCATTTCCGGACCATTGCTCGATCGGATCGATCTCCATATCGAAGTGCCCTCGATTGAGTATCGTGATATGGCGAGCGAACGGTCGGAGGAATCTTCCAGCGCGATTCGCGAGCGCGTTTCCGCTGCGCGGAAGAGGCAACAGGCACGATTCGCTAACGATTCCAAGACGAACTGCAATGCGCGCATGGGCACGAAGCATCTGAAACAATGGTGCAAATTGGATTCCGATTCGCAGGAACTGATCCGAGTGGCGATGACGGAATTAAATCTCAGCGCCCGTGCCTACGATCGCATTCTTAAAGTTGCCCGCACCATCGCCGACCTGGCCTCTGTCGAGGCGATCACCGCCGAAGAGGTGAGCGAAGCAATCCAGTATCGCAGCTTCGATCGCACATTGTGGGTCTGATACGCCCCGGGTAGGAGCGCATTTGCAAAGGAAGGGTGTGCTGGAACTGTGAAGAGTGGTAACGGCAGCGGCCAGGGCGAAATATCCGAAACCGATCTGTTATTCTCCATTCTTGAAATATGTGTTCATCCATATTCCCAAGTGTGCTGGAAGCAGTATTCACCGCGCCTTGGGCGTCTTGCACGCGGAGCGTTCGTTGCAGGTCGGGAAACCCAAATATCACAAGCATGCCAAAGCGGCCAAGGTGCGTGAAGTCCTCGGACCTGCCTGGAATGAATGCTTTAAGTTCGCTTTCATTCGTAATCCCTGGGACCTAATGGTTTCCTCTTATCATTGGTGGTTGACCTATGCGGAAATATTTCCGGCTTTGCGTGAAGACATCGTTCGGATTCGAGAAATGGGCACTTTTTCTGTCTTCATCCGCTCGGAATTCGGTCGTTTAATGCTCAACGAACACCGTGGGAGCGATTTGACGGAATGGATTTCAGATGGCGACAAGATCATCGTTGATTTTGTGGGCCGTTACGAAAACCTGAACGAGGATTGGAGCAAGGTATGCCGATCGCTCCACGTTCCGGTTCTCCCGTTGGGGCGAGAAAACCAGGTTGTCCGTCAGGATTACCGGGTCTTTTACGACGACGAGTCGAGGGAGCTTGTAGCGAATCGCTTTGCCCGCACGATTGAGCTATTCGGCTATCGTTTCGATGGCTAGAGGTAGATACCGAAAAAGGGATCTGGTTTCGAATAGTAGCCTGCCGAATTATAGCCAGGTGCTCCGAAAAGGATTGGTTTCCAGATAATGCTACCACCGCAGGTCAGTGTCATTATCACATCTTATAACCAGCAGGAGTATCTAAGAGAAGCGATCGAAAGTGCCGTCGATCAAACCGTGGCCGCTTTCGAAATCATTGTCGCCGATGATCATTCGACAAAAGATGGTTCAATCGAAACCATTCGTGAATATGCGGCGCGGTATCCCGGATTGGTGCGCGGCATTTTTCAGGAAAAAAATGTCGGTATTCCGAAAAATAGAAATAGCGCGTTGCTGATGGTTAGAGGGGATTACGTCACAATCCTGGACGGAGACGATCGTCTGTTGCCGAGATTCATTGAGCGGCATGGGGCCGCCCTGATTGCCAATCCGCGAGCGCACGTCAGTTACAGCAATCGCTACGACATTAATCACCTTGGCGAGCGGCGTCTGCATGATCGCGACCCGCAACCCTCAGGCGATGTCCTCCCCTACATCGCGCGTGGTCGCAAAGGCATCCTGCGCTCAATGGTGGCGAAGTACGACCTAGTGAAAGTGGCCGGGTTTCTCGATGAGAACCACTATCACTATGATGGTTTTGTTCTGACTTTGCGTCTGGCGAAATTGACTCCGTTTGTTTATCTGGCCGATCCGCTGATGGAAAAACGTGACCACGCCGGAGGGACGTCCAAAGGAATTTCCTTTTCGGAAAAGGAGCGCTGTTTTCAGGACGTGCTTGCGGAGGTTATGCGAGTCACCGCCGAACTGCCAGAAAAAGAGAAGCGTGCCATCCGGAGAAACTGGCTGGAACGAATTTGGCAAGTGTCGATTAAAGCGAAGATGGAAGAAGGTAATTGGTCGGGAGCATGGATGGAAATAGTGCGTCGGGTAGTGAGCGATCCGCGTCGGATAAAGGCGAGTTTGAAAATGGTGGGCGACATTCTATTCCGGGCGGGACATACATGATCCTACATCATCCAATTCATCCCTGGATGGAACGTGAGCGCCTCCGAAAGTGAAGCGATTCACGACCGCACTTTCGACCGCATATTGTGGGAGTAGCACGTTGGCTAATAATGCAAAAAAGTGAGGACTGGTGTCGCTTGCCCTCGCGCAGTTTCGGTTCAAGATGTCCGCGAATGAAAGTTGTTCCCAAGTGGTTTCCAGACCTTCGGCAGTTTGTGCCGCATTTTGCGACTAAGGAATCTCCTCAGATTCCCATCGCCTGTAAAATTCAGTCTTATCAAGAATATGAGTTAGGCTACCGCAAGCTTGCGATTACTTTGGGGCGCGCGAGTAGCAAGCCCGCACCGCGGGAGCTGGAACTTCTCCGTTTACTGATAGATCGACGAACTAACCCTGTCGGATCTCTTGGAGTCCCGGACTGCCTGTTCATGACAGCTTTTGTCAGCATCATTCGCCCGCGCCGCATGATCGAAATTGGGACGGGCAGCGGGTTCTCCAGTGCTCTTCTAGCCTGTGCTATTGATCCCCGGCGGACAGATTCATGTACACCTTGCGTCGATACACTGGATGCGCACGCAACATATTTTGGAGACAGGGAACTGCCGGTCGGATTTGAGGTCCCGCGCTTGATTAGTGAATTTCCCCGTGCGGTTCGGGTACACGCCCCACGCGAGTCCGATTATATCCAAAACCTGGCATTTCCGAATGAACTAGATATGGCCTTTATTGATGCCAACCACCAACACCCATGCCCGCTGCTGGATCTTCTGCGGCTTGTTCCATATGTTCGCAGTGGTGGATGGATTCTTCTCCACGACATCCGCCTCGGGACACTGGTGGAGGAGTCCCGAAAAAATGGAGTCCCAGTTGCTTACGAGCCAGTGTTCGGGGCAGAATGGCTCTTTGACGAGTGGCCGTGGACCAAGATTGACGGAGGAAATATCGGTGCAATCCAGCTGCCAATGGAGCGGAAAGCAATCTGGGGTCCGGTGCGAAGGCTGATGAAGCGGCCGTTTGAAGTATGCGAACAAAGTTACCGGCGTCTGCGTGACGAAGTGAGTGAGGCTGCGCGAACGTTGGATTGAGCAAGCCGAGTTCGGCGGGCCTGTTATTTTGCAGATAGCTCGAGATCCTTGACCCGCAGGCTTTCGTTAGCTCAGGACGACAAAGAATTAAGCGCCGGGCGGCTGAGCCGCCCCGCGCTTCGAACTACTACCAAGGTATTTCTCGCCCAGTGCCCCAACTCAGTCATGACTTCAGCAACTTCGCTCGTTGTCGCAAAGAGGAGCCGTGGCAATTGTTGTTAGTCAATGATTGTTTTTAGTTCCGACCCAGCCGCGGCGCGGTAACATACACGACCGCGCCAAGGAGAGGCGTCGCGCCGCGGCTACAGGGATTCATTTCATCTTAATTGTTGTCCACTGGAACTGCCAAATACGCAATTAACGCGCCCGTACTTGGGTCGACAGCTCTACCTGTAATCTCTCCCTTGTCATTTATGTCTTTCGCGAGTGCGAGAAAGGCAGAAGAGTCGCCTTTGAGATCGTTGAGGTCTGTGGGGTTGGCACCGTTATCCCAAATAACGGCACGGCAATCAACCTGATCTGCGTCGCATGAGACACCGACTATCTGGCGACGTTCGTTAATACCATAAGCCTCACTGTCTACGTGTTGCGGTGTGCGTCCCTTCAGCGGTTTCAGGGGTCGGATGCCGTCCTCCCGGGTCCACATGAAGGCGTGTAAGGGATTGCCTTCAACAAAGGCGGGGTCGCCGGCAAACCCGACGACATCGCCGTGTTGATTGATTGCCGTCGGCGTGTTCCACCACTGAGCCCCAAGGTTGCCAATATTAGTCACCTTGCCGTTTTCCCAAAGCACGGCGTGCTTGGCCGTGTGTCTTCCAACGGCCTGATCGCAGATGCCCGAAATGCCCACGATTTGACCATTGTCATTGATCGCTGTGGCGGCCCCTGAGGTGTCGCCGGGGATCAAAGGGAGGTCGTGGATCTGATCCGGCGGTCCCAGAGTCCACATGGCCGGGCGAAACTGGAGGACTTGTGTGCAGCAACACGTGGGGTCATGACCACCATTCTCCGCCCAGCCGACTACTTGACCCAAGTTATTGGCTCCGGTAGCAAAACCGTTGTTTCCGCCAGCAAAATTGGGCAATCCCCTCATCTGGCCCTGTTTCCAAACGAACCCCAGATTGATATAGCCGACGTTGTTAGGCGTACTGTAGAAAGCCGCGCTACTCCAGCTCTCCCCGAGCAGCTGCGGGTCGGCAGTTTGGGAAATACCCACGATGATTCCCGCGGTATTTTTCACGTTCCATGTTACACTACTGTTTGGTCCGCCGAGTGTGCCGAGGTCAGTTAGCGCACTGTTTCGCCACAGGGTAGCGTGCCGGTTCCTATCCGGCAGTCTGGAATAGCCTGCCACCCAGCTAAGGTCATTAATGCTGTTTCCCCCGCTACTCGTTCCGCCGAGTGAGGGGAGAGTGGATACATTGTATTGCGTCTTTGGCTTCGCCTGTGTCTGTCCGGCGGCATTCTGGGCAAAGACCAGAGCCACGCCGCCGAGTGCCACCAGGATAATTAGCAAGAGAATCCATCCTCTGTAACCGTCATTTACGGCATAGTGAGCCGAATAGGGCCCACGGTCTCTGCCCACAGAGGGGGAATGGGAGTTAAGGGTTTGTTTTTGTGTTGTCATAAATATGTACTCAGTTAATGAATTGTTTACTGAGTATCTTTTTAGTGGCTGGTTCTGGATTGAGAAAGAGCCACTTCGCGCATTCGACCTAGACCACTTCTGCCGCCGCCGCAGTCGGCCGGACGTTGGAACGCTAAAAGTTTAAAACGTTACAACGTTGAGTCGTTCTTCTCGATAACCTCGACGACTTCTAAATTGTAGGGCAACCGCGTCGGTTGCCGTTTCTGACGTTGACAGGCGAGGCGCCTGCCCTATAAGCAGAGACAGATAGCTTTCGCCAGAGGTAGACGAGAAATGGCTGCGACTTCAGCTACAACCTTTTTTCTTTCGCAGTTTCAGTCGAGGAGCGAGAAGCCCTTAGTTTAAGTGCCGAAGCGAACTTAATCAGGCCTTCGCGAATTTGTGCTCGCGACCAGGCTGCGAACCCGAAGGTAAGCGCAGGGTCCAGCTCCGCTTTCATGAAGCATGAGGATAGCGGCGACGGCCTGATGCCGATTTCCGCGCAAACCCGGGTGATGAACGGTAGATCTGTTTTCCGCCGCAACCAGGCGACGAAATGTAAGCCAGCTTCCGGGACTTCCAGAATAAAGTAATCGCTTAACAGCTTATTGAATTGTTCGATGAAGAAGTCTCTCCGATCGGAATAAAGTTTCCGCATGCGCTTGATGTGACTCAGGAAATATCCCTCGGTCAGGAATCGAGCCAGTGTTGCCTGATCTATCGCGGGCGAATGCTGATCCGTGACCGCACGGATCTTGATCATCGGCTCTACTAACTGCTCTGGCGCCAAGATATAACCCAAACGCAAGGATGGATAGAGGATCTTGCTCATGGTGCCAGCGTAGATCACGCGACCGGAGTTATCGAGTCCTTGTAAACATGGGAGCGGAGGACCGGTGAAACGAAACTCAGAGTTATGATCGTCCTCGAAAATGTAGGCATCGCGGTCGCGCGCAAAATCAATCAGCGCGGTCCGTCGGGCGAGACTCATCGTCATGCCGAGCGGGAACTGATGAGAAGGGGTGACGTAAATAATCTTTGGTGCTGCCTGTTTCGATGGCCGCGCGATCACGATTCCTTCCCGATCCACTGGCCGCGGAACCACCGTCGCTCCGGCGAAACCGAAAGCGCGGCGAGCCTGGTAAAATCCCGGATCTTCGATCCACGCTACCTCCCCGCGATTTACCAGCGCCATCGCGCTGATCATCATCGCCTGCTGCGTCCCAGCAGTGATAATGATCTGGTCCGGATGACAGCGCGCGCCTCTGTAATCACACAGATAGGCCGCGATCGCTTTGCGCAGGTCGGGGTCGCCGCGGCTCGACGCGTATTGGAGCAAATGAGCACCCTTATTGGCGAGGACTTGTCCTCGGAGGCGCTCCCAAATTTCGATGGGAAATTCGTCGAGCGCCGCCAACGCTGGAACAAAGGAAACTCCAGGCGGCCCGGCAATCCCGAAATCAAACTGTTTTCCAGCGCGTTTATCCGGGATATTTCTTACCCGGTTGGAAAGGCGGGGTGGACGCTCGATCAGCAGTTGCGTCTTGGGCCGGCGCGAGCTCAGGAAAGTTTCGGGCAGAGAATCGGCAACGAATGTGCCCGATCCGATTCTGGTTCGAAGGTAACCCTCCGCATGGAGCTTTTCGAAGGCGAGATTGACGGTGAGTCTGGAGATCCCCAGATCAGCGGCCAGCGCGCGAGAAGAGGGAAGACGCGACGAGTTATTAGTAAAACTGCCGGAGATTAATTCATCGCGAACTTGCCGATAAAGTTGCTGATGCAGCGGTTCAGCGGAATTCCGGATCAGCCGAATCATTTCGAAAGCGATGATTGAGCGTCGTCGCCGTTTTTTTGTGCGCGCTCTATTTACCACCGGTTTCAAAACGTAAGTTTGCTATTAGACGTTGGAGTGATCTTTTGGCCTAACAGCGGAGTGCAACTCCGCCGGGCGCACAGACTGGGAAGTCTGTGTTCCGCGCTCCATTTTTAGAAAAGAGAGCATTTGATCAACAACATTATAAAGTGGTCTGGTTCTCCCTGCGCAAGTGGACTGTTGACACTTTAGCACAGGACGAGAGGTTTTGGCGCAATGCAGGATCAAACTCCATGCACGGATTATCAGGAGACAAAAGGTCTGATCTATTTTGCCCGCATGCTGGACAAGATCAGGCTCAATGCTGCCGGTAAACTGGCGCCCGGATATTTTTGCGGAGTGGAGGATCCAACTTTCTTCGATTCTCGCTGTACCAGGTTTTTGGGAGTCAATTACGATGAGCTGGCCAGGCGAACGCTTGAGGGCGGCTCGGACGAGGAAATCCTGGAGTGGTGCTTCGCCAACGGCAGAAGGCCGAGCGAGGAAGAAATTGCCATCTGGAATGCCTTCCTCGCCAAGCGCGGATGGCGGGATGAAGGCAGCGCCGACTTAATGGAGGCGAAGAAGCGGGCCGGTTGGGAGAACCGCGAGGATATCCAAACCTGGGTGGACCTGCATGATGCCGAGGAAGGACGAAAGCCGAGAGAGACGATTGATGTTTGATAGAAAAAAGATTCGGGCCTGGCGGCCTATTTTGCCCGGATTGAACAATGTTACGCGTTCTTTGGCGCTAGCAATTTGGATTCTGATAACGATGCAACCGACTACTCAGGCGCGATCCGCGGCTGATGACGAAAAGGCGGTAGAGACGCTCGATATTGAATATCAGGCTGCGGTGAAGCAGAACGATGTCGCGACGATGGATCGCATTTTGGCAGACGACTTTGTTTTGGTAACGGGTCTGGGAAAAACCTACACGAAAGCTGATCTGCTGGAGGAAGCGCGGGGCAAGCGCGCCGTTTACGAACATCAGGAGGACAGCGCGCGCAAAGTGCGTATTTGGGGCGATACCGCAGTGGTAACTGCGCTGTTGTGGGCCAAGGGAACCGAAGATGGCAAAGCGTTCGATTATAAGCTTTGGTTTAGCGACACCTATGTTCGGACTCCGACTGGCTGGCGCTATGTCTTGGCCCAAGCCTCGACCCGTCTGCCTGCGACGCCTTGAGTTGGGTGTTGCGTGTGTTTCAGTGCCGGTCCCAGAGCGCCAGCGCGCTGGGGCACACCAAAACGCTTCGCGAATATGAAGGCGGCTTCGAATGCGCGTCAGCTTTTAGAGTGCGGCAGCCTTCTGCCGCTTTCCTTTGTGCGTGGGGTGAGGGTTGTTCCAAATTGTCAAAGCGATAAAGCGGTGAAGCGGTAGCCGTGCGAGATTGCGCCGGAACACAGACTTTCCAGTCTGTGCGCGCAGCGGAGTTGCACTCCGCTGGGGAGCGAAAAGAAAGCGGACAAAATGTCCGCTTGGCGCACAGGCCACAGGCCTGTTGTTCCATTGGGCAGGTCACGCGCTAAATTGAAGGAATGAAGCGTTTGGCGGTCTTGCTGCTTTTTCTACCGGGTTCGGCTAGCGCAATTACTTCGCTCGACCCAGCCGCAGTAAGCGCGGCGGCTGAATATTCGGCGCGGCATCACGGCGTTTCCTTTCTGGCCATTCAAGATGGACGAACGCTATTAGAACAGAACGCGAAAACGCCCCACAAAATTTACAGCGGCACGAAAGCGTTTTGGGATCTGGCGGCGCTGGCAGCGGCAGAAAATGGCTTGCTCAATCTCGATGAACATGTCGCCAACAACATCACCAGTTGGCGAAGTGACCCGCGAAAAGCGCAGGTTACGATCCGGCAATTACTGGATTTTGATTCCGGACTCGAGCCGCAGTTTTTCCTGCATGAAACGCAATCAGGAGACCGTGATGCTGCCGCCGTGCGTGCACGAATGGTGACGGAGCCGGGAAGGGCGTTTATTTATGGACCAGCCGCGCTCCAGGTTTTCCATCAAGTACTGAAGGAAAAATTGCGCGGTGATTCGCCAACTCATTATCTGGAGCGCCACGTTTTGCATCGGCTTAGCCTTGGCTCGCAACGTTACCTGACCGATCGGGCCGGCAATCCGTTGCTCGCTACCGGTTGGATTCTGAGTGCAAAACAGTGGGCGAAACTCGGACAGCTTGTTTTGGCAAATGGCCGGCCGGTTGTCTCCCCAAATTCACTCCAGCAATGCTGGCGCGGAACGGCGGCCAATCGTGCTTTTTCTTTCGGTTGGTGGAACAATCGTGCTGCACCCAACGGACGTGAGTTTGATTTCGAGCGGATGCTAATTCCGAAATGGCAAAGCCAGGATTGGCGTGATGCCTGTCTCTGTCGCGATGCCCCGAGCGATCTGGTCGCCTGCATCGGTTCGGAGGGACAACGTCTTTACGTTATTCCGTCGCTTCAACTCATCGTGGTGCGACAAGCCGACGGCGGCTCATTTTCGGACGCGCACTTTTTGCGACTGCTGCTCGGTCGATTGCCCCGTTAAGGCCTGGCTGGGCGGTCTGCTCCGAAGCCGAGCTGCATCGCGTCCTAACATCTCCCCGCGAAGCCTGGCGCTCCTGGAGGCGAAAAGGCGCTTATTGTTTCGGCGCCAGCGAGGCGACGATTTTTTCGAAACGGGGATCGCCGCGCAGCGGGTCCCAAAATGGCAGCAGCTTCAAGTGCCCATAGCTGAGGCAGCCTGGGTAACGAATGGCTGTAGCAAGCTCTTCGCAAGCCAGATCCTTGTCGCCGACCCAAGCGGCGATTATCGCCAGATACTTGATCAGCGCGGCGCCATTGAGTGAATCCTTTTCAACTGACAGCAGTTCCACGGCGTGCTGGCCTTCCCGCAACGCCTCTTCTTTCCGCCCGAGACCGGCATCGATTAAACCGAGGACGCACAGGGCCGGACCGAAATTCGGCTGAGCCTGGACCGCTTTTTCCTGTTCGGTCCGCGCAGCGGTGAACGCTGACCGCGCTTTGGCATCATCTTTCGTCATCCGAGCGATCACGCCTTCCACGAACAGGCTGGTCAAAGGAACGTTGTCTGAGCTGAGATGCGGTTTGTTTTCGCCAAACGCCTTGAGAACATTTGTGGCTGCGTCAAAGTCGCGTTCGGCGAGCGTAGAGACGAGCCATGCGTCCCCTATCGTTGGCAACAAGGCAGGATTTGTAGCCCGCACTGAATCTGATGCAACGGCCTCGTATCGGCGTGCGACTCAAATTCCATCCATGCGCGGGCTGCTTGCGTCTCGGTGTCGTTCGGCACAATGGCCAATACCCGATCCAGCATCAGCTTCTCGTCGGCGTACCGCCGAAGGTAATCGTAGCTTAGCGCTATCTGTTGCAGCATGAAAACATTGCGCGGATCAAGGTCAATCGCTCGCTCAAGGTTTTCTGTAGATTCATTCCAGCGCCCTTGCCGTCTCAGAATGTAACCCATCAGCTCCAAAAGGCGGGCATTGTTGGGCAGGCTCTGGCGAGCAGCTTCCAACTCGGCTAAAGCGCCGTCATACTCGAGGTATCCGAAGTAAAGATTGCGAGCCCGTGCGAGATGCGCTTCACCAGCTTCGGGACGCAAGCGGAACGCTGTGTGAACGGCTGCTTCTGCCAGAGCCAGCCGCGCGGGAGTGTGGTCGTAACCCGAGAAATAAAGGATGTCATGAGCATAGGCGAGCTGGCAATAAGCATCGAAGAACGCTGCGTCTGGTGCTACCGCCTGATTCAGCAGATCGACAACGTTCAGCAGATCCGTTTTCTCAGTGCTTCTGATGGTGGTGGCTAACTGAATATTTTTAGCGCGCGTGTAGAGATCGAATGCGGTAACGTCGCTCGTCGGCGGACGTTCGATGGCTTTCTTTTCATCCGGCGA
>Ga0209474_10000794_pt1 | contig 32874 bp, 24 predicted proteins | sample GraSoiAngelo_145_FD_185902 | JGI IMG/M metagenome (GOLD analysis project Ga0209474, IMG submission 185902) | Grasslands soil microbial communities from the Angelo Coastal Reserve, California, USA - 14_1009_05_20cm (SPAdes) (version 2) | ecosystem: Environmental > Terrestrial > Soil > Grasslands...
GCGCCATGTGCATCGGCGTCGGCCAGGGCATCGCCCTCATCCTCGAACGCGTACGAGAATCAACTTAAGCGATTGTGTGGAAACGTCGAGCAGCGTACCATTCACGACGTTCTCGCGATCGCTGCTGCAATGGACGACAATTTCTAAGGGGAAGAAAAATGTCTCGATTCCTGCTCTTAATCTCGTTCTTTAGTTTGCTGCTGGTAGCTGTTCCCGCAAAAGCGCAGTTGGTGGATGAATTCAATCCGCAAAAATCCAATTGCTGCCTGGCGGGCATGGCCAAATCCCTCGCCGATCAGCTCCAGGACTGGAACCAGCTTGGCCGCTACCACGCCGCGGACGAAAACTTGAAGAAGCAGCCCGCCGAACCCCGCGTCGTCTTTATGGGAGACTCCATCACCGACATGTGGAAACTCGATCAGTCCTTCCCCTCCAGGCCCTACGTCAACCGGGGCATTAGCGGCCAAACTACGGCGCAGATGCTCGTGCGCATATATCCGGACGTCATTGATTTGAAGCCGGCCGCCGTCGTAATTCTGGCCGGAACTAACGACATCGCGCGCAACACAGGCCCGGAAACCGCAACGATGGTGGAAGAAAATCTCATGGCCATGACTGAGCTCGCCCAAAAGCACGGCATCAAAGTCATCCTTTGCTCGCTGACACCCATAAGCGATTACGCCGAAGCGCCGCCTAACGCGGACAACCCTCCGCCGCCGGGCGCCCCTGGCCCCAAGCTGGTACAGAGCGTCAGGCGCCCTCCCGCTCAAATTTTGGAGCTGAATGCCTGGATCAAAAAGTATGCGGCCGGCGTCGGCGCCGTTTATGCCGATTACTTTTCGTCAGTCGTGGATGGCAATGGCATGCTAAAGGACGGGCTTTCTGCCGACGGTCTCCACCCCAACAAACAAGGCTACGCCCTGATGGCTCCTGTAGCGCAGGCCGCAATTGAGAATGTGCTGAAATAGGCGGATTTCTCAATCATCTTTGCCGTTTTTCGATGCCGGCAGTCTTTCGAACACCCGCGCCACCATGCGGTCGCACCGCGCACCCAAAAACGGGAACGCATTCTTCGCCGTGGCCCCCACACGCGCAAACAACTCCCTCCGCACCATCGCGCGCCCGCGATGCAGCCGCACTTTGACGTTCTCTTCGCTGAGGCTCAGCGCCGCCGCCGTTTCTGAAGTGCTCATCTCTTCCACGTCCCGCATGATCAACACCGTTCGGTATTGCTCCGGCAGAGCGAGCACTGCTTCCTCCAGCATGCCGCTGAGTTCCGCTTTGGATACAGTCTGTTCCGGATCGAGAGCCGGGCTCACTGGATTCACGGAAATTTCTCCCTCATCCTGATTGGTATCGAGCTGTTGAATGCGCTCCCGTTTTCGCAGCCGCGCGAGCGCTTCATGCACCGCGATTCGCGTGAGCCATGTCGAAAAAGCCGCACGCCCCTCGAATTGGCTCAAATGCTCGTACGCGCGGACGTACGCGTCTTGAATAACGTCTTCCGTCTCGGCGGCATCGCGCAAAATGGAAATCACTACACGGTAGAGCCTCTGGTTGTACCGGCGCATGATGATTTCATATAACTCGACTTCCCCGCTCATCACGCGGCCCACCACTTGCTCGTCGGTCCAGCCTTCTACGCGCGCCTTCTCCAGGATCTCCATATCTTCCCCAGAATACAGAGTTTGCAGCCCGCAAAGGGTTACAATGATTGTTGTTAGGATTCTCCCCCGGTACTAGCCCTCCCCGACCCAACCCGGCGAGCCTGTAACTAAACGCCCGCTCGTTACTCTTTCTTTTCGGAGGGCGTCATGAAAGAGTTCGATTCCCGCTTGAATTCCGCCTGGTGGGCGCTCCGCATTGCCCTTGGCGTTGGCCCGATCATCGCTGGCGTGGACAAATACTTCAACAAACTGACCGACTGGAGCATGTACCTCAGTCCCATCGCAACCAGAATCATTCCCGTGCAAGCAACAACGTTCATGCGTGTCGTCGGCGTCGTCGAAATCATCGCCGGAATCATCGTTCTGACTCGCTGGACGAAAATCGGCAGTTACATCGTCGGCCTGTGGCTATTAGCCATTGTCGCCAACTTGCTCACCACCGGGATGTTTTATGACCTCGCTGTGCGCGACGTCGAAATTGCCATCAGCGCCTTTGCGCTCTCCCAGCTTAGCTCTGTTCGCGAACAAGTTGCGCCACCTGCGGGAGCAACGCAAGGAGGCTCATAAAAATGTTCCTCCGAGTCTTTCGTCCGGCCCATGAATATAAACCCGGCTTTCTCAAAACCCGGCCATTTCTGAATGTTGTCCATGCGATTCAAGTCTACCAAGGAGAGAAAACAATGAAAAAACTCGGTTATCTCGCTCTGCTGGGGCTATTCGCGCTCCCAGCGTTCGCTGCAACGGAGACCTTCACGGACGTTCCCGTTGTGGACTCGAATTGTTCCAAGAAAGTCGCCGACAACCCCGACAGCCATCCGCGCGCCTGCGCCCTCAAATGCGAGGCCAGCGGATTCGGCATCATCACCAGTGATAAGAAGTTCTTGAAGTTCGACGCCGAAGGAAACAAGCAAATTGTCGCAGCCCTCAAGGCTTCCACCAAAAAGGACCACCTCCGCGCGGACGTTACCGGCGATGTCGAGGGTGACAGCATAAAGGTCACCTCCGTCACGCTGAAGTAAGTAGCGCGGCAAACGCGGCCTGCCGGTCCGCAAGAAAAACTTGCCTGGATCCCCTGGGGCAGCCTAATCTGCTCGGGCGCATGTGGCTTGCACGCAAGCCCATCGCGCCCGAATTCGCAGTCTTGCTAAACCAGGAAGGCCCAGCCGTGCAATACAACGCAGTTGCTGGCAATCCTTTCGCGGTCCTGACGGCCATCGTGGCCCCGGCGATCCTCACGAACGCCTCATCGGTCTTGGCGCTGGGCACGAGTAACCGCCTCGCGCGCGTCGTAGATCGGACCCGCATAGTGGCTGCGCAATTGGCTTCTTTCGAGCCGGGCACTGCGGACCATCAAATCTGGTCTGCCCAGTTGGCGCCCTTGCACATCCGGTCTCAGTTGCTCGTGAGGGCGCTGCGCTTTTTCTACGCCGGACTCGGCCTGTTCGCGGCCTCTGCGCTTGTCTCTGTCGGCGGTTCCCTTGTTGCTTACTATGGCCGGCCCGTTCTCTTCCACGCCGCCGCCGCCCTGGCAATTCTCACCGGCGCGTCCGCGGTCTTCGGTTTGTGCGCCGGCTGTGTGCTCATGGTTCGCGAAACGCAACTCGCCGTAAAATACCTCGAGGAGGAAGCAAAAACGCAAGCGGCCCTGCACCGCCCGCCGCGACCTCCGCGCTAGCGGCAAAATTCCTGAAGGAGAATCTCACCTCTCATGCCCTTTGCCAAATCAGCTAACGCCCAAATCTATTATTCTCTCGAAGGCCAGTCCCACAACTCTCCCCTCGTTCTTTCGAATTCCCTAGGCGCCGATCTCTCCATGTGGTATTTGCAAATGCCGCGATTTCTCAAGTCTTTCCGCGTCCTGCGTTCCGACACGCGCGGCCATGGAAAATCCTCTGTCACGCCTGCCCCTTATTCCATCCAGAAACTCGCTAATGACGTTCTCGCCCTCGCCGACGCGCTGCAACTCGAACACTTCCACTTCTGCGGCCTCTCCATGGGCGGCCAAATCGGTATGTGGCTCGCCGCGAACGCCCCCCAGCGTCTGAACAAGGTCGTCCTTTGTAGCACTGCTGCCAAAATCGGCACGCCCGAAATGTGGAACGCCCGCGTCGCCACCGTCCTCAAAGAGGGAATGAAGAACGTCGCCGCCGCAGCCATCGAGCGCTGGTTCACTCCCGCCTTTCGCGCCACGCATCCACCGGTTGTAGAAATAATCCACAAAATTCTAGAAGCCACCAGCCCCGAAGGCTACGCCGCTTGCTGCGCCGGCCTGCGCGATTTCGATTTCCGCGAAAACCTAAACAACATTCGCACTCCAACTCTTGTCATCTCTGGAACACACGACGGAGCCACCACGCCCGCCGACGGCCAGTTTCTTGCAAACCACATTACCGGCGCCCATTATGTCGAGCTGAATGGCGCGCATCTCTCAAACATTGAAGATGCGGAGCGCTTCACCCACGAAGTTCTCCGCTTCTTGAACTCTTAGCCCTTTGGACTTGCACTCTTGGAGTTTGCACACTAGCCGCTCTATAGCATCGTTTTTTGTTGTCATCTTTCCCATCTCGTCCTATAACAGTGGTGAGAGAGCTGGGCTATAGCACTTTGCCGCTGCTGGTCCTGATACGGAGGCCGATTGCAGCCGATGCGGACGGCCCCTGGAAGCAACCTCCAGATTGTAGGTGTTGCGTATTTACACGATAAAATATCGTTCATTCTCAACAGGTGCACCCGAATGCCTTCTAGTAAAAAAAATCTCGTTGTGCCTGGGCGGCTTTCTGAGCGGATCCCCGGTCAGCTCCCCGCTTATCAGCGCATTCAAAGCGTCATCCGCAAACGCATTGATTCCGGGCAACTTCAGCCCGGCGACGCTGTCCCATCCGAGCGCGACCTCGCCAAAACGCATCACGTCAGTCTCATGACCGCGCGTCACGCCCTTGCCTTTCTGGAACGCGAAGGCCTCGTTGAGCGCCGCCGCGGCATCGGCACCTTCGTGGCCCAGCCCAAAATCCACTTCAACAAATTGATGAGCTATACGGAACAAATGTCCGCGCGGACGCTCACCGCCGGCGCCAGAGTCCTCTTCGCCAAAATCGTTAACGACGAAAACGAAGCCGCCGCGCGCCTTTCGCTTCCCCCCGACAGCAACATCCTAAAACTCGAACGTCTCCGCCACGCCGCCGGCGAGCCGTTCGCTCTCGAAACCTGCTATCTGAACTCTGCCGAATTTTCCGGTTTGATCGAAGCTCCCATCGCCCGCGAATCTCTCTTCGCCATTCTCGAGCGCGACTTCAAAGTCGAACTCGGCTACGCCGACGAAGAGGTGGACGCCACCGCCGCCGACCCGCGTATTGCCGAGCTTCTCGCGATTCCGCGCCGTGAGCCGCTCTTGCGCATTCGCCAGGTCATCTATTCCACGAAAGGCAAAGCCATCATGTATGTGCTGGGCTTTTACCGTTCTGACCGGCACAATCTGGTCATTCGCCGTTTTCGATGATCAGTCTCATCAGGTCTGATCCTTGCGCGAAACGGTTCGGCTCCTGAGCGTTAGCGAATTCCGAAAGGGCTGCGCATGCTGGTCATCCTGAAGCGCGACAACGAAGAAGTGAACGAGCAGGCCGCGCAGCTTATCGCCGGCGCCATCAAGAAAAAACCTGCGCTCACTCTCGGCCTCGCCACCGGCAACACCATGGTTGGCCTCTACAAGCATCTCGTCCGCTTGCATCAGGCCAGCTCTCTCGATTTCTCTTACGTCACTACCTTCAATCTCGACGAATACCTCGGCCTGCCCGCCGCGCATCCCCAGAGCTTCCGCCACTTCATGCAAGAAAACTTCTTCCGCCACGTGAACGTGCCCGCGCGCAACATTCACATCCCGGATGGCAGCATGCGGGGCGATTACGACGCTTACTGCGCGTCCTACGAGCAGGCAATCCGCGCTGCCGGCGGGATCGACCTGCAGCTCCTTGGCATCGGCCGCAACGGCCACATCGGCTTCAACGAACCTACTTCCAGCCTGGCGTCCCGCACGCGGCTCAAAGTCCTAAGCCGAGAAACGCTCGACGACAACGCCAAATTCTTTGGCTCCGGCGAAGAAAGCCCGCGCTGCGCCATCACCATGGGCATTGGCACGATTCTCGAAGCACGCAAAATTCTTCTGCTCGCCACCGGCGCCTCCAAAGCCTCCGCCGTCGCCAAATCCATTGAAGGCCCCATCACCTGCGCCGTCTCCGCTTCCGCACTGCAGCTCCATCCCGACGTGACATTCCTGCTCGACGAACCCGCCGCCTCGCAACTCACCCAGCGCGACTACTACAATCGCGTGCTCGAAATGACCGCCCGCCTTACTCCCGACCGCCTCTCCTGAAGGTCGAATTGAAACTCGAAAATCGAAAATAGAGAGTCTGCCGAGTTTCGCATTTCGAGCTTCGAAATCTGAGAGATCCATGCTCCAATCTCTCACAGCCCCGGATGCGTTTCCGCCGTGGGCGCCCTTGCCGAATTTCGCGCTTCGAATTCGAGTTTCGAGCTTCGGAATCTCCAGTGTCCTTTTTTCGACTTTCGATTCCTTTTCGGCCCTCTACCTCCGCTAAAATAAACACGTGCAACCGGTCGCCAAAAAAGCTCCTGCTCCGAGCCTCTTCCCCATGGTCGTCAAGCTCGCCGGGCGGCCGTGCCTCGTCGTCGGCGCGGGAGCCGTTGCCGAGGGCAAAATCTCCGGTCTGCTCGACGCCGCAGCCAAAGTTCGCGTCGTAGCCCCCGAAGCCAGCGAACAAGTGCGCGCCTGGGCTGCAGCCGGACAAATCCAATGGGTCGCGCGTCCTTGCGAGCCCACCGACCTCGAAGGCATGTTCCTCGTCGTCGCCGCAACAGATTCGCACGAATTACACGAAAACATCCACGCCGAGGCTCGCCGCCGCGGCATCCTCTGCAACGTCGTGGACGTTCCTGAGCTTTGCGACTTCTACTACCCTGCCGTGGCGCAACGCGGCGCGCTCCAAATCGCCGTGTCCACTTCCGGCCAGAGCCCCGCCCTGGCCCAGCGCCTCCGCAAAGAACTCGAAGAGCAGTTCGGCCCCGAATACGAAGTCTGGCTCCAGCAACTCGGCGAGGAGCGCGAAAAACTCTTCACCGCCAACATGGATCCCGAGGAGCGCAAGCGCCTCCTCCACGATCTCGCCAGCGCCGACGCTTTCAAATCCTTCCTCCGCAAACACAAATCCAGGCGCGCCAAGAAATGACGCCGCGCGCCGCGCACCCTCCGCGATTCCCCCTGGGAGCATCAAAGGCAATGGCAGGGTTCACCGCGCCATCGGGCTACGGGCTTCCCTGCGACATCGAAGGCGATGCCATCTCGCAAAATAGCCAAAAGTGCCGGATATTTCACAACAATGCCAAAATTAGGGTAAACACCGGATTGCATTTTCAATTGATAAGGTTTTAGGTGTTATCAGCTTTTGACATTGAGACCGCAGAAAGCAAGGTTGGTTTCCCTGTAAAGAGCCCGCCCTCAGAAATAGGCCAGCACGATGGATGGCCGCAAAGAAAAACGAATTTCCCGAACGCTTCGAGTTTTGTTATCGAGTGGCGGGCAACCAGTGGTCGCCGAATATGCCTCGACGGAAAACGTCAGTTCCTCCGGAGCGCGCGTCCGCACCGACCGGCCGTGGAGGCCCGATTCCCGCGTGGTGATTAAATCCTCGCAGGGCGATCTGTGGGCGCGTGCCCGCGTCGTCTACTGCCAGACGGTCCAATCCAAAACGCTCCAGTCCAGGATGTTCGTCCTCGGGCTCGAGTTTCTCGCCCTCACCGGCGATTGGATGCTGCGAGCCTGATCCGCTGGCGCGCTTTTTTGCGTGTACGCGATTAGCTCTGCCCTCTCCTATCCCCTGCCAAATCAAACATACTAGCCTGTGGACTTAAAAGAATGATAAAGTTGTGCTGTATGTGTACTTGATACTTAGACATCCAACCCGTTTATCCCGAGCGGCCGGACAAGCCCCGAGGGGTCACGTCACGTCACGCCACGCCTTCCGTCAGGAACCTCCTAAGTCTCCGTCCTTCCAGTGTTCTCCGTGTCCCGTGTCCGCTGTGCTCTGTACCTTTGGCTTCTCAGCGGGCGCGACTATCGAAAATTTCGATGCATGCGATGCAATCTTCCGGGGAATCCGGCCTCCAACCGGGTGGTAGGCTGCTTATGAACCTTCGGCGGAGGCTGGGCATCCAACAAAGGCCTAGCCTCCAAGCCAAGGAAGCCGCCGGAGATTCTAATGGTCGGCGGCGGAAACCAGGCCATGAAGACACCAATACGAAAAGGAAGAGTGTACTTAATGGGAGCAGGCCCGGGGAATCCGGAGCTGCTGACCCTTCAGGCTGCACAAATTTTGAAGAGCGCCGAGGTCGTGTTGCACGACCATTTGGTGCCGCAGCAAATTTTGGACTTAATTCCCCCGTGGACGCAAGTGCGCAATGTGGGAAAGCGGTGCGGGCAAGCGGGAATCTCGCAGGACCAAATTCATGCCCTGCTGATCGCTGCGGCGCGCGAGGGCAAGCAGGTGGTGCGGCTGAAGGGCGGTGACCCTCTGCTGTTTGGGCGCGTGGGCGAAGAAATGGAAGCGCTGGCGCGCGCTGGAGTCGAATTTGAAGTGATTCCCGGAGTGACGTCGGCGATGGGTGCGGCGGCGGCAGCGAAAATTCCGCTGACGGACCGGAGATACTCCTCCAAGGTCGTTTTCTTGAGTCACCACATGGCGGGAAATGTGTCGCCGGAATGGCATGACGTGGCGTTGAAAGACGCGACGTATGCCGTGTACATGCCGGGGAAAAACTACGGCGAGATAGCCGCGAAGCTGATGGATAGCGGGCTGGACACTGCGACGCCGTGCGTGATTGTGGCGAACGCTACGCAAGCCGGGCAGCAGGTTCACCGCACCACGTTGCAAGAGTTGGCGCTGGAAGACCGGCTGCCCGCTCCTTCCCTGCTGATCATCGGCGAGGTGGCGAAACCGCTGCCGGCCGCGGAAAAACAAAAGGATGATTGGGAATGGGAAACGCCCGCCAAGACAAACGAGTTGGTTTTGGAGTTGGGCGAGGCGCGGACCGAAGAAGAAAGTCCGTACACTCGCACCGCGCGAGCAGGCTCAAGCTGAGGCGATTCCTTGACGTTTCTTGCTCAAGAGAGCCGCCGCTCGCTCCGCAGTTTCCTTCACGAGGAAACCCATCTTCGGGTGCGATGGCTCGAGATCAGGCTGAATTCTCTTTCGCTGTAATTCTTCGGACGTAGTTGGGCCAATCGAAGCAACGATGGTGCGGCGCAGCCCTCGGCGCATAGCGTCTTCCAGTTTCATTTCGGCGGCAACTTGGAAAAGATGCGCCACTTGGATTCCTGTAGTGAAAAGAACGGCGTCGAACTTTCCCGCGGCAAGCTCGCGGATCGCGGATTGCAACGGCGCAACATCCTCCGGCAAAGCCCACTGATAGACGGGAACACGGGTCACAATCCAGCCGCGTTCGGTGAGTCCAGCGATCAATTCAGGATTGGAAACGCCGTATTCCTGAAGAGCGACGCGCGCGCCGCGAAGATGAAATTCCGGAGAGGATTTCGCCGCATCATCGAGAGCCTGGAGAAGTTCACGCCAGGTGTTGGGCTCGGGAACGTTGAACGCGGGAGTGACGCCGAGTTCGCGCAAAACGGCAATGGGCTTGGGGCCGCGAGGAATGACTTTTGTGTGCTTCAACGCGGTAATCAAGTCGTCGCGGGAATATTTTGTTTCGGCAACGCTCAGGACGGCACGCGTTCCGACGCCGGTTAGAAAAATGACGACGTCAAATTTGCCGGCGAGAAGCGCTTCGGCGAAGGACAGCGCTTCGATGTTCGTCTCGAGCGGAACTTCGCGCATAGCCGGAGCGACAACCGGCTCCCCGCCGTAGTTGGAGATGAGTTTAGCGAGTTCGGCAGCGCGGCGACTCTCCAGCGCCAGGACTCGCAGGCCAGCGAAGTCACTCATGACATACGATTGTTAAACAGAATGAAGGACGGCGCTAGCGAGAAATCGCAAGAGAACGCGCGTATTCACGATGCAAGGCATCAGCAAAACGAATCGCCTTTTTAAGCCTTATGACGGGCTCCCGCTCGCCGATCGATCCAGGTAATGGTTTTCGCTCATTTCGCGGAGGCGGGCGGCGGCCGATTCGGGCGTAAGGTCGCGCTGCGGAGAGGCGAGGAGCTCGTAGCCGACCATAAATTTGCGAACAGTGGCAGAGCGCAGCAGCGGCGGGAAGTAATGCGCGTGCAGGTGCCAGCCTTCATGGGGCTGACCGTCGGTCGGCCGCTGATGAAAACCCATCGAATACGGAAAAGCGGTCTCGAACAAATTGTCGTACCGAATGGTGGTGCGCCGAAGGATGTCGCCGAGAAGGCCGCGCTCTTCTTCCTTTAGCTGGTCGAGGGAGGTGGCGTGGCGTTTGCTCAAGACGAGGGTCTCGAACGGCCAGACCGCCCAGAAAGGAACGACCACGGCGAATGCATCGTTCTGACAAACGATGCGCTCGCTGCGGAGCAATTCTAGCTGCAAGTAGTCGCACAAGAGACAGGAATGTTTTTCGGCGCGATAGGAGCGGAGGGATTCATCCTCGCGGGCCGGGAGATTCGGCAGTGTGGCGTTCGCCCAAATCTGGCAATGCGGATGCGGGTTGCTTGCGCCCATAAGTTCGCCGCGGTTTTCAAAGATTTGCACGTGACGAACCCAGGGGATTTGCGCGAGGGAAGAAAACTGCCCGATCCAGGCGTCAATCACGCCGCGCAATTCCTTAGCGTTCATTCGCGGAATGGTCAGATCGTGACGCGGAGAGAAGCACAAGACGCGGCAGATGCCGCGGTCGGTCTGGGCGACAAGCAAGCCATTTTGCCCGTTTTGCAGCCGCTCAACTTCGGGCAGCAACGCGGGAAAATCGTTGTCGAACGCGTAAGTTGCGGTGTAGGGCGGCGTTTGCTTGCCGCCAGCGCGCTTGTTCCCCGGGCACAGATAGCAGTTGGGATCGTAAGCAACAGAAGGCGGCGACGGAAGTTGCTCGATTTTTCCTTGCCAGGGGCGCCCGGTGCGCTGTGGAGAGACAAGGACCCACTCCCGCAGCAGCGGGTTGAAGCGTTTGTGAGGAGTGGAAAGGAGCTTTTCAAAGTTCATGATGATCGAAGTTCATGACCTCGCTTCGCTCGGAATGACAATTCTTGCGTTCAGGAACCTTATCATTGGGCGCTTTCCCTTGAGCTGACATCTACCTGTTGGACGCCGTCGGCGGCGGGAGAAACGTAAATTTCCGGGTTGAGCCCCGTTTGGGCACGATACTTTGCCGCGACGTTTTCTTTGAACACTTCGACAGCGCTGGATTCGACTAAATTGATTGTGCATCCGCCAAATCCACCACCGGTCATGCGAGCGCCAACCACGCCCGGCTGCGCGGAGGCGATCTCCACCAGGAGGTCGAGTTCCTTGCAGCTGACTTCGTAGTCGTCGCGCAGGCTGCGATGTGACTCGCGCATCAGCCGGCCAAACTCACGGAGGTTGTGCGTGTCCAGCGCGCGGATAGCTTCCTGCGTGCGTTCGTTTTCGGTAACGACATGGCGGCAACGGGAGTACACCGTTGGATTCAGAAGCGAGCAATGGTTTTCCAATTGAGCGATGGTTACGTCACGGAGGGCGCGAATCTGGGGCAAAACCACGCGCAAGGCACGAACGCCTTCTTCGCACTCGGCGCGACGCCGATTGTATTCGCCGGACGCAAGCTCGTGTTTCACCATCGTGTTGCAAATTACGAGTTGGACGCCTGCGGGCAACTGCGCCGTCTGAGAGTCCAGCGACCGGCAATCGAGCAATAAAGCAAAAGAGGCTTTTCCATGGCACGCGATGAACTGGTCCATGATGCCACAGCGCGCGCCGACAAATTCGTTTTCGGCTTTCTGGCAAAGCAGCGCCAACTCTGTACGCTTGACAGTGCAGCCGCTTTGGCACAACAGAGCAAAACCGACCCCGACTTCGATGGCGGCTGAGGAACTCAAGCCTGCGCCGAGAGGCACGTCACCGCTGATCAGAAGATTTGCGCCGTTCAGGCGCTTCCCCGCACTCTGAAGCGCCCAAGCAACGCCTAAAGGATAGTTGGCCCAGTGGTTTTTGCCAGCGGCGGAAATAGAATCGAGATTTGCCTCGACGGTTTCGTTGAAATTCTCGGAATGGATCAGCAGCTTCTTGTCGGAGCGCGGAGCCGCAGCGACCCAGCAGTAGAACTGGATGGCAGCAGGAAGGACAAAGCCGTCGTTGTAGTCGGTGTGCTCCCCGATGAGGTTTACCCGGCCCGGCGCACGATAGATGGCGGCAGCCGTTCCGAAACGCGCGCGAAACTTTTCCTGAAGGTGAGTAGGATCTCTCAACGTTCGTATTATTTCAGATTTGCTTTGGGCGACGGCGAAGAATTTGCGGCCGCTGAAGTGGAAAAATCAGCAACGCCGATGCGAATTATGGTGTCTCGGGTCGTAATGCTTTCGGGCTTCTCCGTCCAGATGCCGTAAACGCGGCCATTCATGGCGGCCAGGCCATTGTAATCGCCGATAAAGCCGCCTTTGGCATTGAAAGGTTGATCGGTCCAGGAGTAGTTCTGAAAAGACTGGCCGCCATCGGTGGAACGCGCAAGAACCACTGTTTGCGCGCGGTTTCTCGGATCGCCGCGCCGATCGTAAAAGATGACGTTTACAGAGCCGTCGGCAGGGTCCACGGCCATCCACTGAAAAAAGTGTTCGGCGCCATTGTGGATAGGATCGGTATTTATTTTTGCAGCCGGAGACCACGTGGCGCCAAAATCCTTCGACGAGGAACAGAAGACGTCGATTTCGCCATTGCGGTAATCAGCCCAAGCGACATAGAGGCGCCCACCTTTCAGGCCGCCGCGGGGGTCGATGGCGATTTGCGGGAATCCGTTGGCGCGTGCAACGGCGTCAACGCTGAACATGATCGGCGCGGTGTTAATGACGTTGCGCGTGGGAGCGAAAGTGAGGCCGCCATCGGAAGAAATAGTGAAAACGAGATGATTGCCGTCGCTCCAAACGGCGTAAAGCGCGCTGTCCGGCCCGACCGCTCCCGCAAAGCCTTCGACCGCCCCATTGTCGTCGCGAGGGAGGCCGCGCACGTTATCAATTTCGATGGGCTTCGACCAGGTTTTGCCATGATCGGTGGAACGGACTAGCAAGATTTGCGAATCGGCGATAGTCCAGCGCGTCCAGCCAATATAGAGGTTGCCCGCAAACGGACCGTGACTGTTGTCCGCGACGAGGTAGGGCTTGTCTTCCCACGGAACATCCTTTCCATCCGGCGTTTTGTCGGGCTGCTCGGTAGCGGCAATGTCTTTGGCCTCCCAAGTCATGCCCCCGTCGAGAGAGCGGCGAACGTAAATTCCGTTGCGCGAGGAGTTGTGGCCCCAGTAGCTGTAGGTGCCGAGCTTGTCGAAGGCGATGTAGCAGATGAAAGCGTGGCCTTGATTGTCGTAAGTTGCCGAAACATCGCCAGAGACGCGATAGTCAGGAGGCTCGACGCCCGTGGCGATTTGCCAAGTGCGGCCAGCATCGAAGGAATACGCGGCGTGCGCGTTGTCCTGATAGACCGCGACGACTTGCTGAGAATTATTAGGATTGATGGCGATGCCGGGCTCGGTGAAGTATCCGGGCTGCGGAGTGAGAGTGATGACGTTGGAGTTGGGAGCTTTGGGTGGAAGCTGCGCGGAAACGATTGACGGAATTGCGATGAGCGCGGCGACCAAGAGAACTGCGCGAACGGCTTGTCGTGTATTCACGGGCGTGTCCTTAGAACTTTTCATCGAGGGCGCGCGGGAGGAGCTTCGCGCTCTTCGTGGATGGCAAAGCCGGGCGGCGGAGTGACGCCGAGAAGATGTTGCACGAAATAATCCCAGCGGCGACGGATTAAGTAGGGATTGCCGCCTTCTCCGTGATACATGTTGGGGACGATGAGCTGATCGAAATTCTTGTTGGCTTTGATGAGGGCATCAGTCAAGCGCATGGTTTCGACAACGTGGACGTTGTCGTCAATGTCGCCATGCTCGATGAGCAGGTGGCCTTTCAGACGGTCGGCCATCGTCACATTCGATTGCTCGGCATAATCGGGACCAACGGGATAGCCCTGATAGAGTTCGTTCCACCAGGCTTTGTCGAGCCGCGCGTCGTGATCGCCGGAAATGGAGACGCACACTTTGTAGAAATCCGGAAATTGCAGGATGGCGTGCGTGGAGCCGTAGCCGCCTGCTGACGTGCCGTAAATTCCGACACGGTCGATGTCCATGTAAGGGAACTTGGCGGCCATTTGCTTAATCACCTCGACGTGGTCCTCAAACGAACCGCCAAGGTTGTGATAGGAAAACTCGTGGAAGGCCCGAGAGCGGCCGGTGGTGCCGCGGCCATCCACCATGACGGTGATGAAACCGAGTTCAGCGATTTGCTGCTCGCCATTGCGGAGCGCCGCGCCGAAAGTTTTCGGAACGAAGAAGCCCTGCGGGCCGGTGTAAACCTGTTCGACGATGGGATATTTCTTGGAAAGATCGAAATTCGACGGCTTCCAGATGAGGCCGTAGAGATCAGTCGTGCCGTCCTTGGCTTTGCCGCGAAAGGGTTCAGGAGCTTTCCAGCCAGCCTTGGTGAGTTCGCTGACATCGGTTTGCTCAAGAGCGCGGACTTGCGAGCCGTCTTTGGTGCGCTTCAGCACAGAAACCGCAGGCAAGTCGGGCCGGGAAAAGTTGTCGATGAAGTAAGCTCGATCGGGAGAAAAGTTCACTGTGTGCGTGGCATTTTCCGGTGTGAGCAGCGTGAGTCCTTTGCCATCGAAACCGACGACGTAGAGATGCGTTTGATACGGGTCTTCGTCTTTTTCGCGGCCGTTGGCAAGAAAATAGATGCGGCGGGCTTTTTCGTCCACGTCGACAATTTGCCGAACAACCCACGGCCCCTGCGTCAGTTGGCCGCGCAATTCACCGGTTTTGAGACTTGAAAGGTAGAGATGGTTCCAGCCGTCGCGTTCGGACGTCCAGAGAACGTCGCCTGTCTCGTGCAGGATGCGGAAATGCGTCTCCCCGGGATCCACGTATTTTTCGCCTTTTTCACGCAGGACAATTCTTTGCTCGCCCGTGCCGGCGTCCACTTCGCGCAGTTCGATGGACTTCTCTCCGCGCTCGGACGCGTCGTAAGAGAACGCCTTGCTCTCCGCGTACCAGTCGAATCCAGGTCCGCCCTGGAATTGCATTTCGACAGGCGCGGTTTTCACTTCGATGCGTTTGCCGCTCTGGATTTCGAAAATGATGGGCTCTGCCTTTGGAAGGACTTCCCCCGGCAAAGGATATACGACTGTGTATTCCCTGGGGCGGAGTTGGCTCGGAGGAACGAATTGCAGATAGCTGAAGCGCCCGGCGTTGCGCGTGTCCATGCGGTAGGTTACGAGCTTGGATGAATCTGGTGACCAAAAAACTGCCGGCCGCTGCCGGATTTCCTGCGTTCCTTGCGCGACCATCGGCCGGAGGGACGGAATTTCAGTGGCGTAATCGTAGGAGGTTTCGCCATCGCGCGTCAGGCGGACGACTTCGCCGGTGTAAACGTCGCGCACGTACAGGTCATGGTCCTTGACGTAGGCGACCCACTCTTTGTTTGGGGACGCTTCCTCATATTGCCCCGCCACAGGCTCGGGGCCCTTCTTGCACTGATAATTTTCGAGCTGGCACGACCACGGGGCGCCGTCCACTTGGAAGGAAATGGATTTGCCGACGTCAGAGAAATCGATGGAGTCGAAAGGAAACTCGGTGGCAGAGACTTCGCGCTTTAGCGCTTTGGAGAGCGATTCGGCGAGGCGCGCGTGATCAAACGCGGGGCCGGTCGTGTTCTGCTCGGCGTCGACGAGGATGAATTCCGTGGCCTTTGTTCCCTGCTTGCGATACCAGAAGCGGTTTTTCTTGGCGATCCAGCGCGGCGTCACATCGGCGACATAGATGCTATGACGCAGATTGCCCGCGAGAAATTGCTCGGCGCGCTGATAGTCCTCGCGTGTGCCCTGAGCCGAGGCCCGGCCAACAGGTACGCACAAAAAGACCAGCAGGAGAACCCGGCGCCACCGCAAAATCTTCATAAAGATTTCCCCTCCTGAGAAAGTTTCAAGGGCACCTGGATCTGCTTACCCACCGCTCTCATCATCCTCATCGTCTTTTTGTGGAGGTCGAATAAAGGCGATCGGAGTGATTCCTTTGTCGAGCAGAGCGCGGTTGAAGGCAGGCAGCTCTTTTTCGATGAGGTTCTGATAGCCGCTTTGCGCTTCGGCCAGGTCTTTTTCGATGGTTTCCAGAATTGCGGCGGCGGTGTCAGTGGGCGGATTATCCACTCCACCGGCAACGTCGCCAGCGCCGGTACCGACTTCGCCATTCAGCCAAATCAGGTGAAGGTAGATTTTTTCAGGAATGGAATAGTATTTGTCGTCGCTCAGCGCGTCCGCTCGCGAGATGAATGCGTACTCGACGTCCTGCATCTTCTGATCCATGGCTTCGACGGCTTTGAGCAATTCGGGATCAGGATTGGCTTCGCCCTTTTCCTCCTTCGTTTCCTGAACGCCCTCTCTCTGCTCGTTCGGGATCGAAGGCGCGCTCTTGCGCCCGCCCAGCATGCGCGCAATCACATCGAGCTGCTTGCGCATCCACTCCAATTTGTTGGTGGCTTCGGAAGTTTTTGTAATGTCGTCGCGAATGCGCAGTTGCAGTTTGAATGCGGCGGCCAAATCCTCGCCGCCCGCGTGGACGTTTGGGTTCTTAACGATGGTCAGCGGTTGCGTGAAGCTTTGCCCGTCGACGATGAGGCGAACGCTGTATTTGCCGGGCAACGCCATGGGGCCGACTTCGGCTTCGCGAATACCCCAATGCAAAACCTGCCGTGAATCGCTGCCGCGGAAGCGGCGCTCTTCCCAAATGTGCGGATTTTCCGGAGGCGTGGTGCGCAGCGAGACGAGCCTCGGGGGATCATAAAGGAAATTCCATTCGGCACGGTTCATGCCGATTCGTCCCGGCTGCCCTTCGAGCTTGCGAACGACGGCGCCACTCGAATCGAGGATTTCGATTTTGGGCGGAGCTTTGGGCGCAACCTTCAGTGAGTACGTGATGGCCGCGCCGCCGTTGGGAAAAAGCCGGAATGTGTCGCGCAGAGCAAAGAGACGAACGGAGACATCGTCGGCTTTTTGGGCCATTTGTTCGAGCGGCGTGATGTCATCCAGAATATATATTCCGCGCCCGTAGGTGGAAACCACGAGATCGCGAAATTGTTTTTGCACGACGGCCCAGGTGAACGGCGCGTGCGGCAGGCCTGCGGTAAACGCGGTCCAGTGCGCGCCATCGTCGAGAGAATAGAAAAGGCCGTTTCCCGTGCCTGCAAAGAGCAAACCCTTCTGGTTGGGGTCTTCGGCGATGGTCTTCACATAGCCCAACGAATGTTTAGGCAAGCCCTCTGAGATTCTTGTCCATGTCTTGCCGAAATCGGTGGTCTTGAAGATGAAGGGATCGCGATTGTCCATCAGATGATAGTCAGCGGAAACGTAGGCTGTGCCTGCATCGAAGTGCGACGGCTCGATGCGCGTGACGGTGCCCCAAGGGGGAATATCCTTAATGTTTTTCGCGACGTTGGTCCAGTTGGCGCCGCCATCTTTCGTGTACCAGATGAGTCCATCGTTGGTGCCTGCCCAGATCAGGCCTTGCTGGATTTCTGAGGGCGCAATGGCGAAGACGACTTCACCGTAAAACTGGCCGAGATTGTCGCCGACGACTCCTCCAGAAGAGCCAAGGTACTTCGGATCCTGCGTGGAGAGATCCGGGCTGATGACCGACCAGCTTTGCCCGCCGTTGCTCGTTTTGAAAATGACCTGGCAGCCGTAGTAGACCGTGTTGTGGTCGAAAGGATCGATGGCCAGCGGCGGAGTCCAGTGGCAGCGATACTTCAACTGGTCCGGCGGTGAATCCAACGAGTGAATCCACGGACTTACGGAGCGCGCGCGCTTCGTCTTTGCGTCCCAGCGCGTGACTTCGTTTCCGTAGCAACTTGCCCAGACGATGTTTGGATCGGTCAGATCCGGCAGCGTGAAACCTGATTCGCAGCCGCCCATGCGGCGCTCCCAGCCGGTGTCCACGACGCGGCCGTATTCGAGCGGCGGAGCGACACTGGGGCCGCGCATGTTCGGGCCGTCCTGCATGTTGGTGTAGACGTAGTACGGAACTTGGTTGTCGACGGCGACGTGATACATCTGGCCGATGGGAAGCTGCACGCGATGGAAGCCGCGCCCGTGCACGGTGGTGATGTTCAGGCCGCCGTCGTCCGTTATGACGAAGCGGTCGGGATTTTGCGGATCAATCCAGATGTCGTGATTGTCGCCGCCCCATTGAACTTCTTTGAAAAGTTCGCCGCCGTCGAGCGATTCGAGAAAACTGCTGTTGGCTACGTAGACTTCGTTGTCGTTGCCGGTGGACACTGCGATTCGAATGTAATATCCCGCGCGGCCGATGAGCTGGCGCTGATAATTGATGGCTTGCCAGTTTTCTCCAGCGTTGTCGGAGCGCCAGAGCGCGCCCTGATCTTTAGTCTGAATTAATGCGAAGTAGCGGTCGGGATTGGTTGGAGCGATAGCCACGTCAATTTTGCCGAGAGGCGGTTTCGGCAGGCCGTGGCCTTCGAGCTTCGTCCATTTGGTACCGCCGTCTTTCGAAATATAGATGGCACTGCCGGGACCGCCGCTAAGTTCTCCCCAGGTGTGCATTTCTACTTGCCACATTCCGGCGAGAAGAATTCGAGGATTGTGCGGATCCATGGCCAGGCCGGAGCAGCCGGTGTTGGCGTCGGCGAAAAGCACGCGCTCCCAATGCTGGCCGCGGTCGGTGGTGCGATAAACGCCGCGCTCCTGTTGCGGACCAGTGGTGCGGCCAAGCGCGCACACGAACGCGATGTCGGGATTTGCGGGATGAACCAGGATTCTGCCTATGCGGCCGGTTTCGTCGAGGCCAAGGTGCGTCCAGTTTTTGCCTGAGTCGGTTGAGACGTAAACGCCATTGCCCATCACGTCGCTGTCGCGGATGGCCCAGGCTTCGCCCGTGCCCACGTAGATGACGCTGGGATCGGACGGAGCTACGGCAATGGCGCCAATCGCAGCAACCGGTTGCTTGTCAAAGATAGGATCCCAGCGATTGCCGCCGTCGGTGGTTTTCCAAATGCCGCCGGAAGCGGCGCCCGCGTAGTACGTGCTTGGGTCTCCAGGAACGCCGGCAATCGAGGCCACGCGGTTTCCAGCGCGGGGGCCGACAAATCGAAAGCGGAAGGTCTCTTCGTTGGCGCGCGGACCTGGTGGGCGTTGCGCGTAAGCAAATGAGCCGCAACTGGCGAGGGCCCCGAGAAAGAGACCTGCTTTGACGGACAAGCTACACATGGAAGTGGGGCGCATTTCGCCTTATCCCCTTTCGCTGGCAAAGAAGGTTTGTGCCGCTGGCATGCTACGCATTTATTCTCGACATAGAAACCGAATCCGATTTTAGGCCGCGCGCGAGTCTCACAGAATGCAAATACTCGCTCACGGCGCCAGCGTTACGGTCGCGACGGACATTCGGGGCAAGTCCAGCCGCACAGTTGAGCGTTCGATCTTCACCGGATGCGGCTTGGGCACGACGCGATCCGGCGCGTCAAAGCTGTTGCAGGCGTTCCAGTCAGCATCATGGAGAAGGACTGCCGTTGCGTCTTTTGCGGTTGCGCCGCGAAGCGCGCATTGAATCTCCAAATCCTGGTCAGGAAATGGATTCACCAGGCTCAACATGACAACGCCATTTTTGGTCGAAGCGGAAACCGAAAGATCCACGGAAGATTTGTCTTTGTCCGATGTTGCCGCGTCCGTTTCAACTTTCACGGCGGTCTTACCGCGGTGTCCCTTGAACAACGCGAAGGCGTGATAAGTGGTCGTGCGCACGCACTGCTTCCCCTCCGGACCATCCGTCAGCAGCAGCGACTGAAGCACGTTCACGATTTGCGCGATGTTGCACATGAAGAGTTTGTCGGCCTGGCGGTTGAAAATGTTCAGTCCCAATCCTGCTGCCGCGGCGCTGCGCATGGTGCTCTGCTGCCACAATTTGCCGAATTTCTTTTCGTCTTCGGCGGCGATGCGGTCCCAAACTCCCCATTCATCCAAGACCAGCGCTATCTTGCGCCCGTCGCGGTAGCTATCAAACAACGCACGCTGCTGCGCGATGGCTTCTTCAACTCGCGCAAAAATGGCGAGCTGCTTTTTCACATGCTCCGCGCTGAAATGCAGCGGATGATCTTCCCCGCCCTCGTAATAGTGCATGGAGACGCCTTCGGGCGATCCCCCTTCGAGCGTGTCCATGAACTTGCGCGACCAGCGCGTATCGTTTCCGTTCGGGCCGCTGGCAATCAAGAACGGTTCCGTGTCGCCGTACTTCCGCAGATAAACTGAAAAGCGGCGATAGTGATCGGCGTAAGTTTCCGGGCGCATCCATCCGCCGCAGCCCCAAGCTTCGTTGCCCACGCCCCAGTAGCGCACGCGAAAGGGCTCAGTAGCCCCGTTCTTGATGCGCTCCTCGGCGAGCGTGCTTCCCGACGGCATGTTGCAATACTCGATCCAGTTGCGCATTTCCTGCGGAGTGCCGCTCCCAACGTTGCCGGCAAGATACGGCTCCGTGCCAATCATCCGGCACAGGCCGATGAACTCGTGCGTGCCGAAGCTGCCGTCCTCGACGTAGCCGCCCCAGTGAATATTGACGCGCTTTGGCCGGCTTTCGATGGGTCCAATTCCGTCACGCCAATGATAGTCATCCGCGTAGCAGCCGCCGGGCCAGCGCAAGACCGGAATTCCCAGCTCTTTTAAATACTCGACGGCCTGCTGGCGATAGCCGTTGACGTTGGGAATGGGCGAATTTTTCCCGACCCACAGTCCGCCGTAGACGCAAGAGCCGAGATGCTCTGCAAAGTGCCCGTGAAATTCCGGACGCACCGTGCCGATTTCTTCGTCCGCGCGCACGGTAATCTTGCGCGTTGCACTCGAAGCTGCGCCGGCCAGGCGCGGCATGAGCGAGCAGAGAGATACAGCCGCAGTGTTCCCGACAAATCTCCTGCGGGAAATCTTCGAGAGCATCGTATCTCCTTGTTGAGGATGATTCGGCCCGACGTGCTTGATACTTTGCTTGCTAACGCGAAACCACGCCCCGTTCATCCAGACGGCTACGCGCTCTTTTTGTTCACTTTCCAATAAACCGTGTAGCGCTCATCGTAGTTCTGGTAGAGGGGCGCCATCTCGATCGTTTTCTTCTGTCCCGCCGTTTGGAACGCCAGCGCTTGCCCTTTCACTTGCTCCACCCAATCGGGTGTATCACCCGAACCGATTAGGGCTGGCACGGGAATCGCGCGTGCCTCATCTGGCCCCGAGGGTCCATAGATATGGTCTTCCATGAGACCTCTTGAGCCGAGGCGTCCGGCCAGAACCAAAGGACCATACATGGCGGCCTGCGTTGTGGGTTCGTCCGGAAGCGGGGCGAAATGCAGGCTCATGGGCATGGCCACTTCAATTTTGTCGCCGTCGTTCCAAGTGCGGTCCAGCGTGAGATAGGAACTCGGCTTCGCGGCCACTTCCTGCTTCTTTCCGTTGATCGAAACCGTTGCCCCTTGCATCGCCCAATAAGGCACTCGCGCGTGCAATGGCATCTTCACCGGCGCGCCAGTCTTGATCGTGAGCGTTGTTCCTTCTTCTTCTGGGAAGCTCGTTTCTTGCAACAGTGTGACTTTCTTTTCCGGCCAGCTCAGTTCCGAGGCGATGAAGAGGTTCACGTACACGCCCTGCGCGTCGTGGAAATAGATTGTGTCGCCGAACTTGGCAAACTCTTCTGAGCCCGTTCCCGTGCAGCACCAGAAGGAGTCAAAGCGTTTCCCGAAAGTCTTCCAGAGGCTCGGGTAGAGCGACAGGTAGTACATCTTCATGCCTTCGGAGTCCTGGGTTCCCAGTCGGCTGTTGAAGAGTGCCCGCTCGTAGTAGTCCATCGCCGCCGGCTCTCCGGTCCAACTGAAAACGTGCCGAGTGAGCTTCATCATGTTGTAGCCGCAGCAGCATTCTTCGGCAGCTGGGCCGAGTTGGTCGGCAAACTTGCCTGGATCGGTTTGCCAGCCTTCGCCGTTGCTGGTGCCGCCCGTGCAATAAGTGCGTTGCGAGACGACTTCGTGCCAGAAGTAATCCGCAATGTCGTGGTAGCGTTGGTCGCCGGTCAGTTCATAGCCGCGGGCGGCGCCAATCACCTTGGGAATGTTGGTATTGGCGTGCAGCCCTTTCAATTCATCCTTCCGCTCTGCTAGCGGGTCGAAGAATTTCTTGTGATCGAACCGACGCGCCAGCGATAAGTATTGTTCCTTGCCCGTGAATGCATACAAATTGAAAAGCGACTCGTTCATTCCACCGTGCTCGACCATCTGCATCTTGGCCCATTGCTCGTCGCTGATCGGCTTCAGGTATTTATCCACCCACGCCGCCATTTTTTCCGCGGTCGCGAGCGCCTGCTCGTTTCCGCAGAGCGTGTACATATCCAAATGCCCGGCAAGAATCTTGTGATAGGTGTAGAAAGGCGCCCAAACGCGCTTCCCTTCCTTCAGGCGGTCGTAGAAGCTCGTTGGATAAGCACTGAGATAGCCATCCTGATTCAGCTTCTGCTGGCATTTCGCCAGCTCTGCAACCAGCACATCGCCTTTTTGCTTGATAGCGTCGTCACCTGTCGCCGCATGCAGCAACGCGATGGCTGAGAGCACATGCCCGCCCGCAAAATGGCCACGCAATTCGCCGCGCGGATGCTCCCACCCGCCTAGCGGCTCCGCCGTCGATGGAATTCCCGCAGTCAGGCGAAAGGTGTGCAGCAGCCGGTCGTTCGGTAAAGATTCGATGAAGCTTTGATTGCTTTCCATCTGGTCGAGGAAGATTCCGGGGCGCAAGCGCACTTGAGATAGCGGAAACGCCTTGAGCTTTGTGTCAACCGCTTCGTGGACTGGCCTGGGGGCCGCGTTCCCGAACATTCCGGCCAGGGAGCCCCAACCGCGGCTGGGAAGCACGGCAGCCGTGCCTACCGCCGTTGCCGCAGCCGAAATCCACTGCCTGCGATTCCAACGACTTGCTGAGCCCATGACCGCCCCCCAGAATTTTTGTCGTTAACACCCGTGTGCGTCAGCTTTGTGAAAGTGCACGTCCCAGTTCAAATAACGCGTTGTTGCTTCGTGCACCGCCGGCGCCGTGTTGGAGAAATTTGCCGCCACGTGGTGCTCGAATCCGCGTTCGCAGATAAACCTGAGTAGCTTCTGCAATCCCGGAATGCGCACCACCCCTGCGCCTCCAAAGGTTTCCAGGGGATCGTCCGTAAATTCCCCTTCCCCGACGTAGCCTCGCATCTTCCCTTCCCGGTCATCGGTGGAAAACCGCGCAAAACTCATCGGGCCGCTCTTCACCTGGCCCACGCAAGTGCCGAAGGTATTTTCCTTGCCCACCGTTCCCGCGATAATTTCCTGAAAGTCCATGCGCACATCTTTGAAAAAATGCTTCGGCAGGTTGCTGCAGTGAAAGCACACGGCCTTGTCCGGGTCCTCGGCGTAGTTGTTGTTCCAATCGAGCAGCGCGCTTGGCGTCTGCGAGGCCAATTGCAGGGCGTGCATTCCGATGACGCCCGCCACATCCACTTCGCACGCGCTCGAGAGCCCGGAGTCGCTCATCATGCTCATCACTGTGCACGGCACTACGCCGAAAAATTCCTCGAGCGAGGTCCAGCACTGAATGGCGCTGATGGTTACTTCTGTCTCCCTCATCCACGTATGAATGACTGCGCCGAGCTTCGCCATTTTTATAAGAGCCGCTTCGGGAATGCTGTTTGTCGAAACGTAAGCGCGAATCGCTTTTAACCTTTCGAGAACCGCAGGGTCGTTGTCCTTAAGCCGTCCGATTCTTCCCATGACTTCGGAAAGATCCCACGTCTCCACGGAAATCCCCGTCGACTCGAGAATCTTTTCGCTATAACGCACCGTGTTGAACGCCGCGGGCCGCGCGCCGATCGCGCCGATCCGGAGTTTCTTGAGGCCCTTCACCACGCGGCACACGGCCTGGAACCAGTTCAGGTCGTCGCGGAATTGCGGTGAATTCGGCGCTTCGGTGTGCAGCGTGGTCAGCGAGTAAGGAATTCCGTATTGTGCGAGGTTATTGCAGGCGGACATCTTCCCGCAAAAGCTGTCGCGCCGGTCGCGAATGGTCATCTTCGAAGGCGTGTCCGGCGTGGCCTGCATGAGCACCGGCACACCGAGGTTGGCCATACGCAGCGTTTCCGCAATGGCGCGCTCGTCGCCAAAGTTCGGAAGCGTCACGACAATGCCGTCGATTTCGTCGCGATGTTTCTTGAAAAGATCCGCGCAGCGCGCCGCTTCCTGGCGCGTTTCCACGGCGCCGTGCTTGGAATCACTTTCCCCGAGAGCGATAGGCTTGATGCCCTGAGCAGTCAATGTAGAGAGCATCTCCTGATGGCCCGACCGCGCCAGGTGATCCGGGAAAAAACCCCGGTTACCGACAATCACACCGAGCACCATCGGTGGGTTAGAAGGTTGCGTCATGACTTAGCCAGAGGCAATTTTTCTGCAAACGCTTGCAGCGCAGACATTACAGCGATTTCTGCAACCTTGTCAAGCGCGCTTTGCCCCTTCTCCTTTCTGGCGTTACCCCGACTTTGCACTGTTTCACGGAATTATACTCATTCAGAAGCTGAACTGCCTCTTCCTTTGCGGTTCCATTTCCGCCGAGGAGCGAATTTTCGATAGAATGTGCCTTCCCGCAACTTCAGGAGTCTTTAATGCGCAAGAGGCGTTCGCTGGCAATGAATCTGGATGCCGTGGCTCAAAGAGCAGGTGTTTCCACATCCACGGTCTCTCGCGTCCTCAACAATCTCGAGATTGTCAAATCTTCCACGCGCTCCCGCGTGTTGAAAGCCGCCGAGGAACTTAACTATCACCCGAACCTCCACGCGCGCTCTCTCGCACGCGGGAAGAGCAGGATTCTCGGCATCATTGTTTCCAACATGGAGAACCCGTTTTTTTTCGATATTTATCGCACCCTCGAAGCGGATGCTCATGCCCAGGCCCTCGAGGTCGTGGTGGCCAATACCGACTACCGCTCCGAGCAGCTCCTTGCCAGCGTGCAACTGATGATTGGCCTCCGAGTTGCCGGCTTGGCAGTCATCGTTTCTGAAATGGAAGAGCATTTGATCCAGACCGTTTCCGGCAGCCGCATCCCCGCCGCCTTCTATGATGTGGGAACGCCGCAGAAGAATATTACCAACATCCGCGTGGACTACCGCAAAGGGATCAAAAAAACCGTCAGTTATCTGAATGCTTTGGGCCATAAACGGATGGCCTTTGTTGGGCATCATTCCACGCTCGCGCCCATCAGCGAACGCCGCAAGACTTTTCTGGAATCCGTGCATCGCTGCTCGCCGGGCGCCGAGCCTCGGATCTTTGCAGGCCCCGATGGTCTCGACGGCGGCCGGCAGGCGGCCCGCGAATTGCTCGAATCGGGCTTTCGCCCCACCGCGATTCTTTGCGTCAACGATTTTATGGCCGTCGGCGTAATGCGCGAACTGCGCGAGGAGGGCCTTCAGATTCCCCGCGATGTTTCCGTTACCGGGTTTGACAATATCAAGCTCGCGGAATTCTGTTCCCCCTCGCTTACCACCGTGCACATTCCCCGCGAGCAAATCGGACATATTATTTTCGACCACGTACTGGGTAATAGCCGCGAAGAGCGCGAAGTCGGCCGAGAAATTGTCATCGACCCTGAACTCGTGGTCCGCGATTCCACTGGAGTCGCCGCCAAGAACTAGCGGCCGCGAGCAAGTCATCCGCTTCTGCTTTGCTTGATTACTTCGAAACGCGCAGCATGACAGCGCCATGCCGCGGCACCTGCGCCGTAAAATCGTTTTCAAACGACCCCAGATCCTTGTGCGCCCACAGGTCTCGCACGTGCACGCTGCCCGTAAACCCGAGGTCTTTGAAATTCACTTTCACAGGAAACGCTCCCGCTCGGCTGAACAAGCCGACCGCAACACTGCCATCTGCTAGTGGTTTCGCCCATACCTCCAGAGGACCCTCCGCGGACACACGATGACCTTGCAATCCCTTTGCATCTTGGTCCACCGCGATCGCTTCTTTGTTCAACAGAATCGCCGAATCCTCCGGTGTCACGTGCGTCAGATCATTCCCCGCCAGCAGCGGCGCAGCCAGCAGGCACCACAGCGTCATGTGTGTGATGTACTCCTCGTGGCGCATGCCCCCGTTGCCAATTTCCAGCATGTCGGGATCATTCCAATGCCCAGGCCCGGCGAAAGCCTCGAGCCCCGCCTGGCCGAAACCTATCGTCGACATGGATTCGTACCGGTCCTGGATGTCTCCCGTCGTCCGCCACAAGTTTCCGCCCACATCCTTGCCCCAGCGCCAAACCAGGTCCCAGCCGTATTCGCACAAGCTGAACACAATCGGCCGGCCAGTCTTCTGCAACGCTTTGTGCATTTTCTCGTAAACTTCGCGAATCTGGCTGACCGGATACACTTGCGACGCGCTGCACCAATCATATTTTAAATAATCCACGCCCCACTCGGCGTAAGTCTGCGCGTCTTGCTCTTCGTGCTGATAGCTTCCCGTAAAGCCCGCGCAGGTTTCCGGGCCGGGCGAGGAATAAATTCCAAACTTCAGGCCCTTGCTATGGACGTAATCGGCCAGCGCCTTCATGTCCCCGAAATTTCTGTTGGGCACAATGCGCCCTTGTTCGTCGCGCCCGGCTTGCCAACAGTCATCCACGTTCACGTAAATGTAGCCGGCGTCTTTCATTCCATTGCTGGCAATCGCGTTCGCTGCGCCTCGCACGTCCGCCGCCGTCACTTTGCACGCAAAATGATTCCAACTGTTCCAGCCCATGGGAGGACTTGGCGCGGCGGTGGTTTGCGCCTGCACGGAATAAACGGAGATTAGAAACAACGCGAACAAGCCAACGAAGATTCGCATGCGCATGGACGATGCTCCTTAGACGAGTGGAATTGTCGCCGGCCGTGCTCCGGTGTCGATCTTTAAAAGCCTATTTTTCCGTGGAGAATTTGTAAATCGTCGTTGTGTGATAGTGTTCGCCGGGTTTCAGCTCCGTAGAGGGAAACTTCGGCTTGTTCGGCGAATCCGGAAAATGCTGCGTCTCCAGGCAGAACGCCGAGCGCTTGGTATAGCTGATGCCGCCCTTCCCATGCAACGACCCATCCAGGAAATTTCCCGTGTAAAACTGCACGCCAGGCTGCGTGGTCCAAACTTCCATCACGCGGCCGGTCTTCGGTTCCACCACGCGCGCCGCCAGCGAAATGGCCTCGCCCGCCTTTCTGCGCAACACAAAATTGTGATCGTAGCCTCCGCCCAGCTTGATCTGTTCATCGTCGGAATCGATGCGCGCGCCAATCGGCGTCGGCTTGCGAAAATCAAACGGCGTGCCGGCCACGTCGCGAAGCTCTCCCGTAGGAATTAGTCCGGAATCCACTGGCGTGAACTTGTCCGCCTCGATCATCAAGATGTGACCGAGAATATCCCCCGACCCCGACCCCGGCCCCGCAAGATTAAAGTAAGAGTGGTTCGTCAGATTCACGACCGTGTCTTTGTCGGTCGTCGCGAAGTACTCGATCTTCAGCGCGTTCGAATCCTCTAACGTATAAATCACGCGCACATGCAAGTTCCCCGGAAATCCCTCTTCGCCATCCTTGCTCAAATAACTCAGTTCGAGCGCCTGGCCATCCTTCGCCGGGATTTCTTTTGCCGTCCACACAGCTTTGTTGAAACCCTTGGTCCCTCCATGCAGCGTGTTCTCACCGTTATTCTTCGCCAGCGTGTACGTCTTCCCGTCCAGCTTGAACTGCGCGTGCCCGATGCGGTTCCCGTAGCGGCCAATCAGCGCGCCAAGATAACTCGTGTTGCTCACATACCCGTCAACCGAATCAAAACCGAGCACTACGTCGCCGAGCTTCTCATCGCGATCCGGCACCTTCAGCCAAACGACCGAGCCGCCATAGGTGGTGATTGCCGCTTCGGCCCCGTTCTTATTCGTCAGCGTATACAGATCCACTTCCTCTCCGTCCGGCGCCTTCCCGAAAGGCGATTTCTTCGTGGAACCAGGTTTTGCCCCCGCGCCCGCAAGAGAACTAGCCCCGCTTGCTGCCATCGTCGTCATCAGAGTGGCCCCCATGATTGTAATCCATAGCATTCGCTTCATTCGCATCCCCCGCATGGGCCGCTCACAACGCACCCATCCGCACTGTAATCCTACACCACGCCGGAGAGTGAAACGCAAAAGGGATGGAAGTGTCAAGAAGCAAATGCAAGCGCTTGCAGCCGTTGCTCGGTTACGCCTCCTTCAACGCCTCTGCGCCTCCCCCCGAAACCTGTCCTCACATTGGCAGCATGGAAGGCCACATGGCGACGCCTAACGCCGCAGCCTATTGAAAAAGCGCGCTTTGCAGGCGCTTTCCGGTTTTTGCTGTAAGCCGTGCCGAACCGCGCAGGAAGGACTTGCAAAGCCAAAATGTAAGCGGTTGCAGAAAATGCTTGACACGCTGGATTCAGATGCGCTATAACGCGCCAATTGAAATTGCATATTGTATCCGCGGACCGCTCGTCCCCGGACCACTTTTGCAACTTAGGGTGCCTGTCGAGGGATTCAAAATCCGATCTTGCCTCTGCGCAAGGGGGAATAGATATATGACCACGCTGGAAAACGTTTCTTTTTTTTCAATTCGACGCGGCCGCGTTCTTGGCTTTCTCTCTCTCCTCCTCGCCCTCGCCTGTTGCTCCCCTTCCTGGGCCCAAATGGGTTCGGTCGGAACAGTCACTGTTCTCGTTCTCGACCCGAGCGGCGCGGCCGTGCAGGGCGCGAAGCTAGTCCTGCAAGACTTGGCTACAAATGAAACGCGAGAAGCGGAAACGCAACAGGTGGGGAGCTACGGTTTCGTCTCGTTGCCCTTGGGAAAATACAAGCTAACCGTTTCCAAAGCCGGATTTCAGAGTGAAGTTCTGAATTCTGTGATTGTTCAGGCAGGCCGCGTGACCGACGTGAAGGTGGAACTTAAAGTAGGCGCAGCCACGGAGAAGGTCGTTGTGGATGCGAGCGCGACTCCGCTCGTGGAACTAACTTCCAGCGCGATTGCAACGACCATCGACATGAAACAGATCGAGGATCTTCCGCTTGGAGGCAGAGACGTCAGTGCCCTTGCACAGCTATCTCCAGGTTACAGCGGAACGGGGGGATTTGGCACTTGGAACGGTCTGCCAGTGATCGCACAGGCTAACACAATTGACGGGATCGCTTCCTCCACAAGCCGCATGAAATTCGCGGGCAATGTGTCACCCACACTGGAAGCGCGCCTGGAAGACATACAGGAAATGACCGTTCAAACGAGCGAGACGGACCTGAACCAAGGCATGGGCTTGGCAGCAATGCAAGTGAATTTCGTTACTCGCCGGGGGAGCAATGAGATTCATGGCCGTATTTTCGAAGATTTTCGAAATACAGCTCTGAACGCCAATAGCTGGCTCAACAACGCCGTTGGTCAAAGCAAAACACCAATCATCCTTAATGAGTTTGGCGGCAGTGCCGGCGGCCACATCATCAAGGATAAGCTCTTCTACTTTGCTTCGTTCGCTATGGCCAAGCAGCCAGGTGGCTTTCCTACGAGCAATACGGTTTTGACGCCCCTTGCGCAGCAAGGGATTCTCACCCAGCAAGACGGAACCCAGGTCAATCTCTTCACGCAGGTAGCCCAACCGAATGGCCTCCCAGACTGCACGACAAATGCGGCGATCTGCCAAGCCTTCAACACCCAACAAGCTCTCGTAAATAAAGCAATCGCTAGCGGCGGAGCAACTCTATCTGCATCGGGCGATCCAAATACTCAGATACTGAATTGGCTTGTGCCGTCACCCACAACCCGGTACTACCCTGCATTTCGCGTGGACTACAACCTTTCTCAAAAGGTCCGTGTCGATTTTTCTTTTGAAGAAACGAAAGTTAAACAACCAAACTGGGCTGCTCCATTTTTCCCCGGCTCCGACTTTGCAAATCAAGCAGCATCCTATAAATCCAACAATTATATTGGGTCTCTAGGAGTGAATTGGTCAATCACACCCACTTTAGTCAACCAGTTCCGCGGGGGCTACTATTACAACGCGTTCTGGTATGCGTTCGGCGGAAATCCAGCTTGGGATACGATTCCGCAAGTTAATTGGGGCATCGCAAGCTCCGGCGAAACCTTCAATCTCCCGGTGACGACCTTCTACCCGGTCATCAACGCTTCGGATAACGCGACCTGGATGCACGGGGGGCACTCTTTGTCCTTTGGTTTTAACTTTTACCGCGAGCAGGACCATTATTGGAATCCGCCGGACGGCATCCCCAGCGTCAGCCTGGGTATCGTGAACGGCGATCCGGCGTTCCAGCCGTTCGAGAATGCGTTTCCCGGCGATACTCAGGACACGTCCGATGCCGAGAATCTCTACGCCACGCTGATTGGCAGAATCTCGGGAATTGGCCCAACAGGAAGCGGTTTCCCCTATAGCCAGAAGACAGGGCAATATGCAACCAAGCCTGGGTCTGCTTATAACCTGGATGAATTATCCAAGGGTTGGGGTATCTACGCACAGGACTCGTACAAAATTACTCCTCGTCTCACATTCAATTATGGGCTCCGATGGGACTTCACGGGTGATAACCATGACCTCACGGCGGCTTACCATGGAGCCTCCGCGGCCCAGATGTACGGCCCATCTGTCACCGGCCAGTCGTTTAGCCCAGGTACTCTGTCCAGCAATCTGAATCCCGCATACGTGGCGAGCAGCCACCAATATAACGGCTGGAACGTAAGCCCGCAGCCTGGAGTCGGGTTAGCATGGAATCCGAGCCGTTCCGAAGGAATCCTAGGAAAGCTGTTCGGTGGAAACAGCACCGTCATTCGAGCGGGCTTTGATATTAAGCGCTTCACGGAACCCTACCAATACTTCTGGAACAGCGCGTCCAATCATGGATTGGCCTTCTTCCAGAGCTTTTCTCTACAACCCGCGACTGGGGGAGGTCAGGGCACTTTCGCACCTGGCAGCCTCAACTTGCCTGGCCAGGTTGATGATCAAGGCCTTAGCACGGTACTAAGCAACGCCGGGAGGTCTTATAGCGTGGCTCCGCCGGCGTACGCGACCAGTCTCCCCCAGTCGTTCTTTACTTGGAACTACTACTTTTCTGGCGCAGGCATGGATCCACACATCAAGCAGCCTTATGTGCAGGAATGGAACCTCGGCATTCAGCGCCAGCTTGGACAAAGCAACGTCCTCGAAATACGCTACCTGGGACATCGAAGCCTTCATCAGTGGATCGGGCTCAACACGAATGAAGTTAATGTTTTCGAAAACGGCTTCCTCCAGGAATTCAAGACCGCCCAGTCAAATCTGAGTATTTGCATGGCCACGCCAAGCTGCGCATCCTCTCCCAGCTTTGGCAACCAGGGATTGCCCGGACAGGTGGCTCTGCCCATTTTCGACACTGCGTTTCGCACCGAATCTGGCGGACCCGGGACTTTCTCTGACTATACGAACGGCTCCTTCATTACCGACCTGAAGCGGGGTGCCGCAGGCGATTTGGCTTTCCAACTAGCGAACCCATTCGGCACGGCCCCATACATTTGCAATTTGGTGGGGTCTTCTCTTTCACCTTGCGCCAATGGGTCCTTTGCCAGCTACGCGACGCCCGGCGCATACCCCGCTAATTTCTTTCAAGCTAATCCCTACGCGGACGGGATCGGATATTTCAAATTCGGCGATACGGCCGCAAATGCCTCCTATCTGAGCGCTGTTGGATACGGCGATTATCACGCTCTGCAGGTGGATTTCCGGCAGAAGCAGTGGCATGGCATGCAGTTCGACGTCAACTACACATGGAGCCACACGCTCGGAATTCAGCCAGATGGAAGCTGGACCGGGTCAGTGAACGTCTTTACTATCCGCGACCTGAGACGAAGTTATGCGCCCACACTCTTTGATTTGCGGCACGTTATCCACGGTAGCGGCACCTTTGACCTTCCATTCGGCCACGGCAAAGCGCTCCTCAATCGTCAGGGCGTGCTTGACAAAGTAGTCGGCGGCTGGACTTTAGGAACGATCTTGACCTATCAAACAGGATTCCCTTTCAGTTTGACTGGCGGGTACCGAAACTTTAACGAGAACAGCCTAGGCGGGTTCGCCCTAAACGGCATCACCGCATCACAATTGCAGGGCGCGCTCGGCGTAAGGAGCCCGAATTGCACCTCAACATGCGGCTTTGTAATGGACATAAATCCAAGTCTACTAACCAGCCCTTCGGGTGTCTGCAATAGCCACGTCTCCGGCGTTTGTCAAAACATCAATCCTGGCGCGTTCGGCTCTCAGATCTGGCTCTATGGACCTCACCTGTGGAATGACGATCTCTCGCTTTCCAAGGTCGTACCCTTCGGTGAACGCTTTAAGTTCAGCTTGCAAGGTGAATTCTTGAACGTTTTCAATCATCCGAACTTTGCCAATCCGAACGCGCGCGTCAGCTCCTCGAACTTCGGACATTCCGGGCCGAGCAACTTTAACGGTCCTCGTGTCGTCGAGCTGCGAGCGAACATCGCTTTTTAACCCCAAACAGGGCTGCCGGAAGCGGCCCTGCGGGAGGCATTCACCGAGCAACTCACGCCCCCACACCCCGGGGCACGGTGAATGCCTCCTGTTTTTGGCTAAGGCATTCTTTCTGAACGACTGATGTATCGCTTGACAAATAGTAAAAATTTAGTATACTGGGTTCCAGCGGTTCGGACACGGCTCTGTCTATAGCCTGCCCCGCTAAGCCCATGCGCACCCGCCGCGCGGCACTTCTCACCCCTCCTTCCCCGACCCCTGCCTTGCTCCAAAATGTCGCTAACTCCAATCATTGCCACACTTCCGAAAAATCGCCCGTAACTCCAATCATTGCCACAGATCCGAAAATGCCCTCCCGTAAGTCCCTTGTTTGCCACACTTACGACCCCCTCCCCCCTCCCAGCTTGGAGGATGTCG
>Ga0209474_10000795_pt1 | contig 32859 bp, 28 predicted proteins | sample GraSoiAngelo_145_FD_185902 | JGI IMG/M metagenome (GOLD analysis project Ga0209474, IMG submission 185902) | Grasslands soil microbial communities from the Angelo Coastal Reserve, California, USA - 14_1009_05_20cm (SPAdes) (version 2) | ecosystem: Environmental > Terrestrial > Soil > Grasslands...
TAACGCCGCCGATCATGCTGTCCGGGCGCGCGAAGTAAACGTATTCGAACATGCAGAACGCCGGCCGTTCGTCCGGGAAAGGTCGCTCTGAGCGCAATCCGTTTTCGTCGATGATCAACACTTCGCCCGGTTCAATTTCGCGGATAAACTCCGCGTGAATGAGATCAAAAGCGCAGGTTTCGGACGCGACTACATATGCTCCGTCGAGTTTACCGAGCGAGAGCGGTCGCCAGCCGAACGGGTCGCGCACGGCGATGAGCTCGCGCTCACTCATGATGATAAGCGAAAATGCACCTTCGATTCTGCGTAGCGCCGACAACACGCTGGCGCCATTGTCAGCCGGCCGCGCAAGCAGGTGTAAAATGATCTCGCTGTCAGCAGTCGTTTGAAAAATGGAACCTTTGCGTTCCAGCTCGTCACGCAAGAGGTCGGCGTTGATTAAGTTGCCATTGTGCGCGATCGCCATTTGCCCGCGCACGCAATCGACCACAAACGGTTGCGCGTTTTTGATCGTGCTTGTCCCAGTGGTCGAGTAACGGGTATGGCCGATCGCGCGTGTGCCTTTGAGCTTCGCCAGTTCTTCCTGGCCAAAGACCTGCGAGACCAAGCCCATGTCTTTGTGCACCAGGAACGACGTCCCTGGGCCACTGTTCGTGACAATGCCGGCGCTCTCCTGGCCGCGATGCTGCAAAGCGAAAAGCCCGTAGTAGGTCAGTACCGCCGCGTTCGGATGGCCGAACACACCGAAAAGCCCACATTCGTGCCGTGGGTAAGCCTCGGCTTCGCCCGGCTCGACCATGTCGGTGCTGTCTGGAGAGATCACACTAAATAATCCACTAAATGGGGCGGCGTTCAAATGTTGCGTTCTAACGTCCCCTTCACAAGCTCGGAATTCTTTCCGTTTGACCTTCAACAGCTATGCGGATGGCGTTAAACCAATGGTCGTAAAGATCGACAATCGGCCAGCGGAAAGTTTCTTCGTTTATGCGGATGCGCAGCTCGTCACCGCCGACTTTGCCCAATTGTCGACAGGGAACGCTGCGTTCTCGCAAGATCGACATCATCTTTTCGGCGTCATCCGCCGCGACGGAAATCACAATGCGTGACTGCGATTCGTTAAAGAGAATTTCTGTTGCCGTGTCGCTAAAATTAAGATCGACATCGACGCCCAAGAAACCAGACGGATTAAAGCAACATTCGGTAAGCGCAACGGCGAGCCCGCCTTCGGAGCAATCGTGCGCGCTCTTCACCAGGCCTTCGCGAATTAAATCGCGAACTGCGTTTTGCACTTTAATTTCAAGTTCAAGATCGACACCGGGTGGGGGACCTTGCTTGCGTCCGTGACAGACCTTTAAGAACTGCGATCCGCCGAGTTCGTTGCCGACTTGCCCGGCAAGAATGACCACGTCGCCGGCGTTTTTGAACCATTGCGTGGTAATATGCCGTTCTTCATCAATCAAGCCGACCATTCCGATGGTCGGCGTTGGATCGACAACACCCGCCGGATTCTCATTATATAAAGAGACATTTCCCCCGATAACTGGTGTCCCGAATGCGCGGCAAGCTTCGGCGATGCCATCTACTGCTTCGTGAAGCTGCCAGAAGTTTTCCGGTTTATAAGGATTGCCAAAATTCAAATTGTCGGTCACGGCCAGCGGCCTTGCGCCTGAACAGGTGAGATTGCGTGCCGCTTCAGCGACAGCGATTTTGCCGCCTTCGCGCGGATTGAGTGCGCAGTAGAGTGAATTACAGTCGGTCGTCGCAGCCAGAATTTTGTTTGCGTAGCGGATGAAGAAGACAGCTGCGTCCGATCCCGGTTTTACAATCGTGCCGTTCCGCACAGTGTGATCGTATTGACGATACACCCAATTCTTTGACGCAATCGTCGGAGTGCGCAGCAATCGTCGGAGTGCTTGATAATTGTCGGTTTTGGGAAGATCGTCGATTCGGGAGTCATGGACCGCCGTTACGCTGGGTCCTTTCGCATCGCGTGAATATAGGGGCGCTTCTTCAGCGAGAGGTTTCGCCGGAATCTCTGCAGCAATTACGCCGTTATTTCGGACTCGCATCATGCCATCGTCCGTCACGTTTCCGATCTCGGCACAGGGCACATCCCATTTTTCAAAAACTTCGCGCACGATGTTTTCTTTCCCGCGTTTGGCGATGATCAGCATCCGTTCCTGCGATTCGCTCAACAAAATTTCGTACGCTGTCATGCCCGGTTCGCGTTTCGGCACTTTGGCCAAATCGATTTCAATTCCGCTGCCGGCACGACTCGCCGTTTCACACGTCGAACAAGTGAGACCGGCTGCGCCCATATCTTGAATTCCAGCAACGGCACCGCGGGCGAGTAATTCGAGACACGCTTCGAGCAATAATTTTTCCTTGAACGGATCGCCAACCTGAACGGCGGGACGATCTTCGCGCGATTGATCTGTTAGTTCGCGGGACGCAAACGCAGCCCCAGCAAGACCGTCACGTCCGGTCTCCGCGCCAACGTAAAAGACTGGATTGCCCACGCCGCGCGCGGCGCCGCGCGCGAGCTGTTCATGCCGCAACACGCCGAGGCAAAAAACATTTACGAGCGGATTGCCTTCGAAGCTTTCATCAAAATAAATCTCGCCGCCAATCGTTGGGATTCCGACGCAGTTGCCGTAATGCGCGATCCCGCTTACGACTCCGGTAAACAAGCGCCGGTTTGCCGCGATCTTGGATGATTTTACCGGCTCGATCTGAGCCGGACTGGCATTTGAATCTCGTTTCACCGGCTCCGTTATGGGCCCGAAGCGCAGCGAGTTCAGGCAAAATTCGGGACGTGCGCCCATGGTGAAAATATCACGAATGATTCCGCCGACACCCGTGGCCGCGCCTTGAAAAGGTTCAATCGCGCTTGGGTGGTTGTGGCTCTCCATCTTAAATGCGACCGCCCAGCCGCCACCGATATCGACAACACCAGCATTTTCTTCTCCGGCGCGCACGAGGATGTTGGGTCCAGTGGTCGGGAATTTTTTCAGCTCTCGTCGCGAATTTTTGTACGAGCAATGCTCACTCCACATGACGGAAAAGATTCCGAGCTCGGTGAAATTGGGCTCACGACCGAGGATTTTCTTGATGCGCTCGAATTCTTCGGGAATGAGGCCGTGTTCCGCTACGACATCCGGTGTGACAGCCGGATCGAGAGTCGGTTCGGCTTTAGTCATTAGCACCACACATTAGCGAATCTGAGGGCCTGCTCAATCGCTCAATCCATATATTGCTTCAAATAGCGTGTCGTGGCAGCCGTCCGTTAAATCCGGGAGCCACGAAGCATAAATTGAACATCAACAACAAAAAAAGGGAGGCGTCATCGTGAAGAAGACAATTATGGCTCTCGCTTGCGCGCTTATCACGCCGTTGGCCTTTGCGCAAACAAGTACGGCCACAACTGAAACCACTACGGGCACGCACGGCACAGTAACAACGTATAAGCCTGGAAAGACTATCGTCGTCCGCAGTGAAAAGGAACAGAATCCGATCAGCTATGTACTCGGGAAGACAGTCCATTATGTCAATAAAGCCGGCAGGAAAATCGACCAACATCTGATCAGGCCTGGAACTCGCGTTATTGTTTACACTTCGAGAGGCCAGATGCACGCTGCTGAGCGTGTCGTGGTTGACGAAGATTAAGCGAAATGAATTCGCAAATTCAGCGCCGCAGATCCAGGGTGGATCCCGCGGCTTTGTTGATCTGCGATGGGATGATGAGGTGAATTCAATCGAATACCTCGGTGCTGGTGACAGTCAAACTCTCGACGGCCGCGCTAGGTAGCCGGCCATTGAATCCCCCTGGCTACGAAGCTTGGGGAAGAAGAACAACAAACAAGGGAGGCATGATAGTGAAAAGAATAATGATCGCTCTCGCCTGCGCGCTGACCGCCCCGTTGGCGTTCGCCCAGACGAGTACGACAACTACAGAACAAACGACAACGGCTACACAGCCAACAACAACAACAGAAACATCCACAACCTACACTGCCGGCACGGTAACTACCTATGAGCCTGGCAAGACGATTGTGGTTAAGAGCGGCGAAGGGCCGGTCAGCTTCGCTCTGGGTACGACTGCGCGAATCGTGAACGGCGCCGGGAATGTCGTCAAATCAGCGCTCAAACCGGGTCAGCGTGTGCGCGTTTATTACACAGGCACCGGCGACACTCGGGCCGTGGAGCACGTAGTTGTTGAGGACTAAGCGAAAATAGTTCGCAAGCTCAACGCCGCAGGGTCCAGTGTGGACCCTGCGGCTTTTCATTTTCTACGTCTGGCGGAGAATACAGATGTGGATCTCAGCACGATTGCGAATGTAGCGACAGCGCTCACCGTTATCACGGGGGTCGCTTTTGGGCTGGTTGAAGCGCGGCGGTCGCGACGAGCGCGGCAAGAGCGTGCGGCTTACGCCGCCGTTCAGGCAATTCTATCGCAGGAGTGGATGAAGTCGATAATTACGGTTGCACAGTATCCCGGATGGTTCGAACGCTTCGGCAATCGTGAACCGCTCCGGCGGTGCTCTTCTTCGACGTAGGGCCGCAGCTTCCGCCACTAACCTGGAGATAGGCGCGCACGAAGCGTATCGCGATTGGGAGCCATAACCGGAGCGTTGCGGTTGCGTTTGAGACGTAAATCGTAGAGCGTTCCGCCATGGCGTTTGACTTGAAGGAAATCATCGCGGCGCGGCTGGGCGAGAATTATCAGCTGCACGAGCGACACGTTAACCGCACATTGGTGGCGGCGCAGCGCGTGATCGGCTTCGATAAAGTCTATGCGCGGGCGGAGGGCGCGTACCTGTATGACATGGATAACGCCGCCTATCTCGATTTCCTGAGCGGCTACAGCGTTTTCAATATTGGGCGAAACCATCCTGTCGTGAAACAGGCGATTCGCGATGTGCTCGATCTCGATCTGCCGAACATGGTGCAGATGGATTGCTCGCTTTTAAGCGGCTTGCTCGCCGAAGCGTTAACGAAACGAACACCGCCGCATCTGGATGCGGTTTTCTTTTGCAACTCCGGTACCGAGGCTATGGAAGGTGCGTTGAAATTTGCGCGGGCGGCAACGGGTCGGAAACGAGCCGTTTCACTGGGGAGCGCATTTCATGGACTGAGCCTGGGTTCACTTTCCCTGATGGGCTGTGAAAGCTTTACCGAAGGTTTCGGTCCGCTGATGGAAGGATTCGATGCGCGTGTGCCGATTGATGACATTGAAGCGTTGGATCGGCAATTGTCGTCGCGCGATGTCGCGGCATTCATCATTGAGACCGTGCAAGGGAAAGGCTGCCAAACGCCGAAGACCGATTTCTTTGTTCGTGCCCAGGAGCTGTGCCGCAAATATGGAACGCTGTTGATTTCCGACGAAGTGCAGACGGGACTTGGTCGCACAGGTAAAATGTTCGGGTTTCAGCATTGGAATCTTGAGCCGGACATCATCACGCTGGCAAAGACGTTAAGCGGCGGCTACGTCCCGTGCGGCGCGATCGTGACGCGGCGCAACATTTATCAGAAGACTTTCAGTCGAATGGACCGTTGCGTCGTCCACTCGACGACCTTCGGACGCAACAATCTGGCGATGGCGTGCGGGCTCGCCGCGCTCGAGGTTATCGATAGCGAAAACCTGATCGAAAACGCGGCGGAGATGGGCGCGTTGTTAATGCAGAAAATCGATCAGTTGCGCACGAAACATTCCTTTATCAAGGAAGTGCGTGGCAAAGGACTCATGATCGGGATCGAGTTTCAGGAACCGCCAGAGTTCAAGTTGAAGATGGCGTGGAAGCTGTTGCACAAAATCGACAAAGTGCTCTTTGCGCAAATGATCGTGACCCAAATGCTAAGCAAACATCGTATTCTTACCCAAGTTGCCGGGCACGCCATGGACGTGATGAAAATCCTGCCCCCATTGATCATAGGCGAACGCGAGATCGACATGTTCGTGAATGCGCTGGACGATGTGCTGACGGAGTGCCGCAAATTCCCGGGACCAATGTGGGAGCTTGGAAATAATTTTGTCAAAGCCGCACTCGGCTCAAGGCGCGTGCCGCAACCGCGCCCGGTCTCGGCGTAAGACGCGGGCCGCCGTATCGACGAGCCATTCGCCCCCCGAACATAGCGACGAGAAAAATCGGTAGCCTGTGAGAATTTGCCTGAGCGTTTCAGAATATTTTATTATTGGCTTCGCACTGTTGTTATTGGGCCGAACAATTCATTATCTAGCCGTAACCCGCTATTTAAGAGAGCGCGGCGTTTTGGATACGATAGACCGCTCACCAATACGCGATTGGAGTGAATGGACTGCCTACCGAAAGGCGCGGCTGTCCGATCATCAGCCGCTCACGTGGTGGTACGTCCTTTGGGCTATTCAAATTATTTTATGTTTCTGGATGATCGGTTGGTTCGCGTTTGCTAGCGGAGCGCTCAAGATCGGCAGGACGAGCCACTTCGTGGACAGCGTAGCTGACGCAACTGGCTACAGGACCGTGTTCGATGTTGAGCAAAGCGGCTACCGCGATTGGGGATTCGCCGCATGTGGGCTGATCTTCGTCGCCATTGGTTTCGCGATGCCTTCACTTTTCAGACTGGGTATTGTTCGGAAGCCGTCGGCTTGGATGCAGAAATGGCTGCCGCGGGTTTTTGTTGTCGGCGCGAGCCTGTGGACGGTCGCAGCATTTGCAGCAACGTTCGTTGATTATCGAAAAGCTGTGGAAGCGCTACACAATGGCGAAGGCAAAGCTCTTGAGGGGCGCGTTAACCACTATTCGCAAGTACCTACCAAGAGTGAGTCGTTCGACGTTAACGGCGTGCAATTTTCGTATTCCGACAATCTGATAATCGCCGGTTTTAACCACACGGCGTTTCACGGCGGCCCAATTCGGCAAGGATTGCCCGTAAAGATTTGGTACTGGCGAGGGCAAATCTTGCGATTGCAAATCAAGACGGCCGAAGCGAGCGGTTATAGCACGCGGTAGCAATTTTGTTTGTCGATCTTTCGTTCGGGCGTACGTTAAAAAAAGGAAGGAAAACGTTATGAGCAGTGCTGTTGCTGAAGAAAAAAAGACAAAGTTAAACCAACTCGATCAGCTGAAGAAGTTTACGAAAGTTGTTGCCGACACGGCGGACTTTGAGTCCATGAAGGAATTCAAGCCGCAGGATGCGACGACAAATCCGAGCCTGGTTTACGCCGCGACGCAAAAACCAGAATACGCGTATCTGCTCGACGAGGTACTGGCTGATCGGAAGAAATCAGGTCTGAGCAGCCACGAGCAGATCGAAGACATTTGTGATCATCTACTTGTCCAGTTCGGCACGGACATTCTCGAGATTGTGCCGGGACGGGTTTCAACCGAGACGGACGCGCGATTGTCATACGATGTCGAGGGTTCGATCAATAAGGCGCGCCAATTGGTCAAACTTTACGAGGAGCGAAAAATTCCGCGTGAGCGGGTGTTGATCAAAATCGCTTCGACCTGGGAAGGCTTGAACGCCGCCGAGCAACTCCAAAAGGAAGGGATCAAATGCAATCTGACGCTGATGTTTTCGCTGCCGCAAGCCGTGCGCGCGGCCGAAGCGAAGGTGCAGCTGATCTCGCCGTTCGTCGGCCGGATTTACGATTGGTACAAAAAAGAGAACAAGCGCGATTACGCCGGGCCTGAGGATCCGGGTGTGCAATCGGTCCAGGAAATTTACACCTATTATAAAAAGTTCGGTTATGCGACGGAAGTGATGGGCGCGAGTTTTCGGAATGTTGGACAGATTCTGGAACTGGCGGGATGCGATTGCCTAACGATTAGTCCCGAATTGATGGAAGAGCTTTCGAAATCGAACGAGCCGGTCGAGCGGAAGCTCATTCCGGAGAAAGCGAAGTCGGCGAAGGTCGAGAAACTGGAGCTCGACGAGAAGAAGTTCCGTTGGATGCTGAACGACAACGCGATGGCCTACGAGAAAACGGGCGAAGGAATTCGGAAGTTCGCTGCGGATGTGATGAAGCTGGAAAAATTCGTCGCGAGCAAGTTAGGCTAAAGGATTCAGGTTTCAGGCGCTGCGTTCGCTGAATGCGATCTATTCTGGATCCCGCACGTTGAGGTCAGTTCACTTTTCTTTTGTTTAACATTGTTTTAGTAGAGCCAGAGATTCCGCCAAATACAGGCAACATCGCGCGGCTTTGCCTAGCAACCGGTTCGAGATTGCATTTGGTCAAGCCGCTCGGCTTTTCGTTGGAAGATCGGCAATTAAAGCGCGCCGGCCTAGACTATTGGGACGACGTAGATGTGCGCACATGGGATTCGTTTGCGGAATTGAAACGCGCACAATCATCAAACACCCGTTATTTTTTTCTAACAACAAAGTCCGGGCGTGCCTATTACGACGTGAAATTTCATCAAGGGGATTTTCTCGTTTTCGGAAGGGAAACGAAGGGGTTGCCGGAAAATTTACTGGCGCGCAACATCGACACCTGCATTACCATTCCGATGCAGAAGACTCGAAGCCTTAACCTCGCCAACGCAGTTGCAATCGTGCTGTTTGAAGCAACGCGACAACAGCGCTGACGAGTGGCAGTCCAGAGAGTCAACATCTGTGTTGTGTGCCAGCGAAGGCATCCAAAAAGTGAGGACAGAACGTTGAATAAATAAAGACACGACGGTGTCCAATAACTCAGAAGGAAAAAGCTTATGAGAATATTTCTTGTTTTAATTTGTAGTCTTGCGCTCGCGTGCGTCGCCAGTGCGCAGCAAGAAGAAAAAGGAAAAAAGAAGGAACAGAAAAAGGGTCCGCAAGCCGGGCAGGTTTCGCAACCACCGGGTGGAAAACCGAGGGGAGCGGGCAAGCCGGCGGGAGCAGGCAAACCGGCGGGCGTTGGTCAGCCGGCAGAAGTCGGTAAGGCCACAGGAGCAGGCAAACCGACAGGTGTCGGTAAGTCAGCACAAGCCACTCAACAAACGGAGGTAGGCAAGCCGGCGGGAAAAGGTAAAGGTAAGGGTAAGCCACCAGAAACGGGTAAGCCGGCACAAGCCACCCAACAAACGGAGGTAGGCAAGTCGGCGGGAAAAGGTAAAGGTAAGCCACCGGAAACGGGTAGGCCGGCGGAAGTCGGAAAAGCTACAGGAAAGGGCAAGCCAGCGGAAGTCGGAAAAGCAGCAGGAGCGGGCAAGCCTGTGACGGCGGGCGGTGCAGGAGGTAAGAAGTACCAAGCTCAGCACATCAACTTGGCTAATAATAAACAACCGAAACCCGAAGTCGCGCCTCCCGTGAAGTTTCAGCAAAACAGGCGGATCGAAGGCAGCGACCGATGGCAAGGTTCAAATTATCAGGTTTTCCGGAATTACAAATCTGAGTGGCACGATAGGAACTGGTGGAGCGGCCATTCGAACAATGTCGTATTCGTATTCGGTGGATGGTATGCCTTGAATGCGGGCTACTGGTACCCCGCCTGGGGTTACGATTCCAACGCGTATTATCCATATGATGGCCCGATCTACGCTTATAACAACTTGCCGCCTGATCAGGTGATCGCCAATGTCCAGACCGCCTTGCAACAGCAGGGTTATTATCAGGGTGAAATCGATGGTCTGCTCGGGCCGCAAACGCGCGGCGCGATTGCGGATTACCAACGTGCCAACGGGCTGGCAGACACAGCGGCAATCGATCAACCAACGCTGCAATCATTGGGAATGGCGTAACGAGACGTGTAATTAACTAAGAAGCCGCCGCGGGATGTTTTCACGGCGGCTTTTTGCATTACCGAAATGATGTGGCTGCCCTTCCATCGCGTTTGACGTTTTCCTGCTTAAGCCCGATTTCGTCTAACATTCGACGAGTTTATCTGGCGACGGGGTTCGACTTTGCAGTTGGTCATTTGTGTTTTGCGCCAAGCTAAGCATCCAGAGACAACCGCTTCAGCGTTGAATAAATAGGGACAGCAAAATGTCTAACCACCCAAAAGGAAAAAGCTTATGAGAACATTTCTTGTTTTAATTTGCAGTCTGGCGCTCGCGTGTGCCGCAGGCGGTGCGCAGGACAAAAACAAATCTAAGAAGCAAGCCCCGAAAAAAAATCAGACCCAATCAGCGCAACACGCAGCCGCTTCGAGCAGCGGACCACGGAAAACAAAAGGGTCACAGCGGGTGACTACGGTGGGCGCTGGAGCGCAGAAGACGAAAAAGGCAAAGGGTTCACAACAGATCGCCACACAGGGTGGCCAGATAGCGGGTGGTGCAGCAGGCGTCCAGAAGACAAAGAAATCGAAAGGGAGCGCGACCAACGCCGTCGCGGTTCAATCGAGCACTAAGACGTTTAAAGCTAAACGCTTCAATCTCCAGACCAAGACGCGTCCAGCAACGGTGGGAAGCGTAACGTTTCAGCCAAACAGACACATTCAGGGGAGCCAAACTTGGCAGGGTTCAAATTATAGGGTTTTCCGAAACTATTCGTCACAATGGCACGAGAGGAATTGGTGGAGGACCCACTACAACCGCGTCGTTTTCGTATACGGTGGATGGTATGCTTGGAATGCCGGCTATTGGATCCCAGCTTGGGGCTACGATTCCAACGCATATTATGCTTACGACGGCCCGATCTATGGCTACAACAATTTGCCACCCGATCAGGTGATCGCGAACGTGCAAACCGCTCTGCAACAGCAAGGTTATTATCAGGGCGAAGTTGACGGTCTGCTCGGGCCGCTCACGCGTGCCGCGGTTGCGAATTATCAACGTGATCACGGACTCTACATCACATCCGCAATCGATCGACCAACGCTGTCGTCATTGGGAATGACGTAACGAGACTTTTATTAACTGAGAAGCCGCCGCGAAATTATTTCGACGGCGGCTTTTTGCGTACGAGAAAGAAGTCAATATCCACCGCCATGGTCAAAGACAGGCTCTTGTGCTTGGATCGCGTTTGCGGCAGATAAGAAGCGGGCAGTAGCCAAGGATGGAAACGGCAACCTCTCAATTAGTCGCATACGATCTCTTTCAATCGTTTCGAATGGGCGCTCGGCGGATCGATGTTTTACGGGGTATTTCGATGCAGATTTCGCCTGGCGAGGCAGTCTTCCTCTCGGGTGCATCCGGCGCCGGCAAGACGACGTTGCTTTATACGCTCGCTGGTTTGGAGCGGCCGGAATCTGGCACGGTGGAGTTTGAAGGGCGCAATCTTTATAACGGGAGCTCGACTTCACAGGCGCGTTTTCGGAACAAGAAAATGGGTTTCGTTTTTCAGGGATATTTTCTTTTGCCCGAACTAACAGCGTTGGAAAACGTTCTACTGCCGGGAATGATTGGGCGGAGGTCAACAAAAGAGACGGCAGAAGAAAGTTTGGCCGTCGTTGGTTTAGGCGATCGGATGCATCATTTGCCGGCGGAACTTTCCGGGGGCGAACAGCAGCGTGTTGCCATTGCTCGCGCACTGACGAACAACCCGGACGTCGTTTTCGCCGACGAACCGACCGGCAATCTCGATTCCAAAACTGGAGATGAAATTATTAGTCTTCTCTTAAATCTGGTGCACGAGCGAAACAAAACGTTGCTCGTTGTGACCCATGACGCTCGTCTGGCCGCGCGTGGTGACCGTCAACTACACATTAAAGATGGTGTGTTGCAGTAGCGTCGACACTGAGTTCGAGACTCTAAGAATCTGGCGTTCGCTTATTCTCCGCTTGAATTGCGGGATGAAACATCGAGATTTTTTCTTAATATGAAAACCAGTGACGCGTTGGTGATAGACGAACCGAAAACTCGCGAGCCCACTGCTCAGGCAGTAGTAGAACCGGCGATTGAAAGTGGCCCCCGCGCGACCACAGGCGTTAAGGACGCAAAAATCTACATCGACGGAAAGTTTTATACAGAAGCGGACGCGAAGATTTCTGTCTTAGATCATGGTCTGCTTTACGGCGATGGAATTTTCGAGGGCATTCGCTTTTACCACGGGCGTGTCTTTCGGCTCGAGGAACATCTTGCGCGACTTTGGGATTCAGCGCATTCGATCTGTCTCGAAATTCCGATGTCGATGCGGGATATGACGGAGGCGGTACTGGAAACCATTCGCCAAAATCATTTGCGCAACGGCTACATCCGGCTCTTGGTCACACGCGGAATTGGCAACCTCGGTTTGAACCCGACGCAATGTAAATACCCAAGCGTGATTATCATTGCAGCGACGATCGCCCTATATCACGAGAATTTTTATCGAAAAGGATTAACGATCGTGACGTGCGCAACGCGCCGCAGCAATCCTGCTGCGCTTAACCCCGCGGTCAAATCCCTTAATTATTTGAATAATGTGATGGCGAGAATTGAGGCGAATCTCGCTGGCGCGGATGAAGCGCTCATGTTGAACGACGCGGGAAACGTCGCGGAATGCACGGCTGATAACGTTTTCATCATCAAGCGCGGTCAGATTTTTACGCCTCCTGTTACGGCTGGCGCATTGCGGGGCATTACGCGCTCGATCGTGTTTGAGATCGCGGCGGAACTCGGCATCAAGATCACGGAGGCCGATATCACCCGCCATGATGTTTTCGTCGCGGACGAATGCTTCCTCACAGGGACGGCTGCGGAAATCATTCCGGTTGTCAAAGCTGACGGACGATTGATCGGAAATGGAAAGCCGGGACCGATTACTGCACGCACGATTGCGCGATTCCGTGAAATGACGCGAGAGACGGGTACCCCGATTTTCGTTTAAATTGAGCGGATCCAGCTTGGCGCGGAAGGTGGCTAAGGAAAGATTCCGGGTTGAATTGTTCCGATAATTCAGGGTCTAATTAAAAGAAATGTTGTGCGACGTTTGCAAATGCAATGATGCGACAGTCTTCCTGACTCAAATACTGGAAGGCAAAATGCAGAAGGTGAATCTCTGCGACGCTTGCTCGAAAGAAAAAGGGGTGCAGGATCCTACTGGTTTCGCACTGGCCGATTTGCTTCTTGGCATCGGTGCCGCGGAGGAAATCGAGAAAGGAGCATCGACAGAGAAGTGTCCGGTGTGCGGATTTAGCCAAGCGGATTTTAAGAAAACCGGCCGACTCGGGTGTAGCGCATGCTATTTAACGTTCGCGGAAGGGTTGAGCACGCTTTTGAAAGCAATGCACAAAGGCACGGAGCACGTTGGCAAATTTCCGCAACGCGCGCATCGTGCTATGGAACTCAACCACCGGATGCGCACTTTAACTGAGAACTTACAGAAAGCAGTCGCGGAAGAAAATTATGAAACGGCCGCTTCGTTGCGCGATCAGATCAAGCAACTCGAAAGCGAGATCGCATCTTAGCTATGAAATTTTCCAACGTCATGGCCACTGCTGGAGAATGGGTACGTGGTGAAGGGCCTCATCACCAAGTCGTAATTAGCAGCCGGGTGCGGCTCGCGCGCAATTTGCGCAACCGCGCCTTTCCCGGTTGGGCCAAGAAAGCAGAACGCACATCTATCCTCGATCTGATCAGACCGCGCGTGGAAGAGCTGACTGAGATGCAAGATTCATTTTCCGAAAGTCTCCAGGAACTTTCCGCGCTCGAGCGCCAGGTTCTTGTCGAGCGCCATCTGATCAGCCGGGAGCACGCGGCCAAGGGGGTTGGCAGCGCGGTGGTGATGAATCGGCGGCAAACACTCAGTATCATGATCAATGAAGAGGATCATCTGCGCATGCAATCAATTCGCTCCGGTCTGCAGTTGAAACAGGCATTCAAACTGGTCGATAAGATCGACAGCGCGCTCGAGAGCAAACTGGAATTCGCCTACGATCAGCGCCTCGGATATCTGACGGCATGCCCCACGAACGTAGGCACTGGTATGCGCGCGTCCGCCATGTTGCATTTGCCGGGCCTTGTGCTGAGTGAACTGATTAATCAAGTTATTCAGGCTGTGAGCAAAATCGGTCTCGCCGTCCGCGGTCTCTACGGCGAAGGCACCGAGGCCATGGGCAATCTTTTCCAGATTTCAAATCAAACAACCCTCGGAGAAAAGGAAGACGAGATCATCAATCGTCTGAGCAAAGTGATTGAGACGATCATCGAGAAGGAACATGACGCGCGGCAGGTCTTACTCCAGAAAAAATCAAATACGCTTTGGGACCAGATCGGCCGCGCCTACGGCGTCTTGACCTACGCTCACGCAATGGCTTCAAAAGAAGCCCTCAATTTACTGTCCATCATCAAACTCGGCGTGGATCTGGGCGCATTTCCGGAGGATCGACGTCTGCCAATCGACGAATTGTTCATCAACATACAGCCAGCGCATTTACAGAAAAGCTCTCAGCAGAAATTAAATGCGGAAGAGCGTGATCACTTGCGCGCCCAAATTATTCGGGAACGTTTGAAACTCTTCCCCAAACCTGATATTAGTAAGATGGCGAGGGAATCGGGCGATGGCTCGACTGCCGGGCCATCGAATAATGAATAATTTCACGCCGCGCGCTCAACAAGTTCTGGCGCTTGCTCGCAAGGAGGCCGACCGCTTTAACCACAACTACGTCGGCACCGAACACCTCCTTTTGGGACTCATTAAACTGGGGCAAGGCGTGGCCGTGAACGTTCTGCAAAAGATGGGTCTCGATCTCGAGACCGTGCGCATGGAGGTGGAGAAGCAGGTCGGCTCTGGCCCGGAAACTAAGATGGTCGGTAATGTTCCTTATACCCCGCGTGTCAAAAAAGTGCTGGCGCTTGCAGGCAAGGAAGCCAAAGCCCTCAACCATTCCTACGTCGGCACGGAACACATTTTACTCGGCCTCTTGCGGGAAGGGGAGGGCGTCGCGGCACGTGTGCTCAAGAGCCTTGAAGTCGACATCGAACGCACTCGCAACGAAATTCTCAAAGAGCTCGATCCAAATTTTACGCCGCCCGAATCAGACCAGGAAAGCGGAGAGCCGACAAAAAAAGAGGTCAAGACTCCCGCGCTCCGCGCATTTGGCCGTGATCTTACCGATCTTGCGAGAAAAAATGAACTCGATCCGGTGATTGGCCGGCGTAATGAAATTGAGCGCGTCATTCAAGTGCTTTGCCGAAGAACGAAAAACAATCCGGTGTTAATTGGTGAAGCGGGCGTTGGCAAGACAGCCATCGCCGAAGGTCTGGCACAGGAGATTGCAAACGGCAATGTGCCCGAATTGTTGCGCGACAAGAGAGTAGTCACTCTCGACCTGGCGCTGATGGTTGCGGGAACAAAATACCGCGGACAGTTCGAGGAACGGATCAAAGCGGTAATGGATGAAATCCGTCGTTCCAAAAATGTCATCCTATTTATCGATGAACTGCACACCATCGTCGGCGCCGGCTCAGCCGAAGGCGCCATGGATGCCTCGAACATTATTAAACCGGCTTTGAGTCGTGGGGAATTGCAATGCGTCGGTGCGACGACAATGAACGAATACCGTAAGTACATCGAGAAAGACGCCGCTCTTGAACGTCGCTTCCAGACGGTGAAAGTCGATGCGCCCACGGTGGATGAGGCGATCCAAATTCTCAAAGGTTTGCGCCCGAAATACGAGGCCCATCACAAGGCAAAACTCACCGATGAAGCGCTCGAGACCGCGGTCAGATTCTCCGATCGCTACATTACCGGACGTTTCCTTCCCGACAAAGCAATCGACGTTATGGACGAGGCTGGTGCCCGCGCCCGCATCAACGCAATGACTCGTCCGCCTGATGTTAAGGCGATCGAGAAGGAAATCGAAAATATCCGCCTTGAAAAAGAAGCGGCGATCAAAGCACAGGATTTTGAAAAAGCTGCCGCGCTTCGCGATAGCGAGAAGCAAACCAAAGAGAAACTCGATGCCATTCTGAACAAGTGGCGCGAGGAACGCGAAGAGAAAGAAGTCGTCGTAACCGCAGACGACATGATGCACATCATCTCGAAAGTCACGGGTGTTCCTTTGCAACGGATAGAACAGGAGGAAACCCAAAAATTATTAATGATGGAAGCGGAGCTGAAGCAGCGGGTCATCGGCCAGGACGAAGCTGTGACCGCCATTAGCAAAGCATTGCGCCGTTCGCGTGCAGATTTGAAAGATCCCAAACGGCCGATTGGCTCATTCGTCTTCCTCGGTCCAACGGGCGTCGGTAAAACCTATCTCGCTCGCACACTTGCCGAGTTTATGTTTGGCGATTCCGACGCGCTCATTCAGATCGATATGTCTGAGTACATGGAAAAATTTACGGCCTCGCGGTTGATCGGCTCGCCGCCGGGTTATGTCGGCTATGAAGAAGGTGGGCAACTTTCCGAGGCGGTGCGGCGACGGCCATATTCGGTGGTCCTGTTTGACGAAATCGAGAAAGCCCATCCGGATGTGATGCACTTGCTTTTGCAGATTCTCGAGGAAGGCAAAATTACTGACTCGTTAGGCCGCAAAATCGATTTCCGGAACACGATCATTATCATGACGTCGAATGTCGGTGCCGAATTGCTTAAGAAACAGACGGTGATGGGTTTTGGCGCCCCACGCGAAGGGCACGATTACGAATCAATGCGCGATAAAATCATGGAAGAAACCAAGCGCGTCTTTAAACCGGAATTTCTCAACCGTCTCGACGAAACCATTGTCTTCCACTCGCTCGACAAACCGCATCTGATGCGCATTGTCGATCTGGAAGTGGCAAAGGTGAAGGCGCGCATCAAAATGAAAGAGATCGAAATCGCCCTCGACACTGCGGCGCATGAGTTCGTGATCGAGAAAGGGTACGATCCTAATTACGGTGCGCGACCAATGCGGCGCGCGGTTGAGCGTTATCTCGAAGACCCGCTTGCAGAAGAATTGCTCAGAGGCAACGTCAAAGCGGGCGACCGTGTCGAGGTTACGGCAGCGGATGGAAAACTAATATTCCATGTCGCTGAGCCGCACGGCGCGGCCGCAAGCGCGAGCTAATTTTCGGCTCTAGAGGTAAGGCGGCTTACCAGGCTTCAAACTGTCAGCTACGCCCGCGGATGCGCATCCGTGTAGACTTTCTTCAGCCGCTCAGTCGTCACATGCGTATAAATTTGCGTGGTCGAAAGACTGGCGTGGCCAAGCAATGCTTGCACGCTGCGCAGATCGGCGCCGCGATCGAGCATGTGTGTCGCGAAACTATGTCGAAGTTTATGCGGGCTGATCGAAATCGGAATCGATGTGTGCCGCAAATAACGCTTTAGGACAAGCCAAATTGAGCGGGTGGACATTCGTTTGCGCAGCTTGTTTATGAAGAGCGGTCCCGAATGCACGTTGGCTGCTGCGCGATAGCGCGAGATCGCTTCCAAGGCGGGAAGGCCGACAGGACAAATGCGTTCTTTGCGGCCTTTGCCGAACACACGCACCGACTCAGTGTAAGGATCGAAATGGGAAACATCGAGAGCGGCCAGTTCACTTAAACGCAACCCGCTGCTGTAAAAAAGTTCCATGATTGCGATATCGCGCAGCGGCATCCAAGCGGGTGCGGCTCGATTCTTCGCCACCTGCGCTGGTGCTGCAAGCAGCTCCTCAATCTGCTGACAGGTAAGTACGAGTGGAAGTTTTTTGTCGATCTTTGGTAATTGCAGTTCGCGCACAGGATCGCGCCGTAATTTTTTTCGATCCACCAGAAAACGATAGAAGGTGCGCAAGGCGGAAAATTGCAATCGCACGTAGGAACGTGCTTGCCCGCGCTTCATGATTGTAAAAAGGTGATCACGGAAATCATTCGCCGTGCATTTCTTCCATGGTGTCGCGTTTTCCGAGCGAAATTCCGCCAGAGCGTTGCGATACGCCTTGAGCGTGCGGGGTGAGACATTTCTCTCGATCGCCAGATGGCGGAGGAATTCCTCAGCAAGAGGATCCACTTTCACAATACGTCCAGAGCCTATGTCACGTCGAGCAGGGTCGAGACATCTCTTGCGGCTTAAATCAGATGGCCGATCGGAAGTAACAGTAAAAGATTCCTCGACTTCGCTCGGAATAACAACAGCAAATTTTACTCGGGCTTTTCGACTGTGTAACGCAGGTCCGCTGCTGTGGCTTTACCACGAATTTGGCTCTTAAAAATCGGCGACGGATTCGTCGAAATTAATTCGTACCCTTTCAAGGTGAACTCCGGATAAATGCTGTTGCTGGCTGGTTCGTAAACATTGTCGCCGCTAAAGCTGCCGTAAAGCTTGTATTCGTAATTATTGTCGCTCCCGAAGCTAAGCTGCTCGCGGTCCGGTGCGAGCTTTTGCTTTTCATTTAACATCACCAACTGCGCTGCGCTCCACGGCTGACCCGGCCGTCGCACATAACCCCAGAATTTGAAATCGGGTTTATAATATCGGCGGCCAATAAAATAATCCCCCGCCGGTTCGGCAGCGATGCGCTGCGCCATCTCGATTCTTGCCTGCTGAATTCCTTGGGGTACGGTTTCGCAGCCGCCGAAGAACAAGGCGCCGAACAAAAGATTGGTCGCGAGTAGAAATGGAGCGGGGCGACTCATTCGTTAGATCGAGACTTCTTATCGCAGCTTTGCGCGGCGCGCAAACAGTCGAAGCACGCGAACGGTTAAAGCGTTGCATCGTTGCAAGGCGCTCGTAAATTCCCCGAGATGATCAAACTGGACGTTTATGCCGCTGGATTGCGCGACTTTAATAAAATATTGGCACTGGACCACCAACTCGAGGCGATTGCGGGTCTGCGCTACAAATTCGGTAGCAATCACGATCTAGCTTATCTCGAGCTCGATGAACCACAATCAGCGTCCGTGAAATTCGCGCCATTTTCTTTAAGCTCGGCCTCAATCCACGATTCATCCGCACCATTTCGGCGCAACTTCGGTCGAAAACAGAAACGGAACCGTTAAGAGTTTAGGAGGGCGCGACACATATTGTCGTGCGCTTTCTTGATGATGGCTCGATTATTTAACGCGCTCGGAGGAACTTTTCTCGCGTTCTTCCAATATCTGGGCGAGGTCGTATTATTGGCGGCTGATACATTTCGCTCGATTTTCACGCACAAGCTCCGCTGGAAATTATTTCTCGACCAAATCGTCGAGATTGGTTTGCTTTCGCAACTCGTCGTCGTGATCACGGGTGGATTTACTGGTGCAGTCTTCTCGGCCCAGACGTTCTTTCAATTTAATAAAATCGGAATGGGATCGGCAACCGGGGCAGTCGTATCGGTCGCGATCTGTCGCGAACTTGGTCCGGTCCTCACGGCATTGATGGTGGCGGGTCGCGTCGGCGCCGCCATGTCGGCGGAAATCGGCACAATGAAAGTGACCGAGCAGATCGATGCTTTACGAGCGCTCGCAGTTTATCCGACCGATTATCTGGTCGTGCCGCGTGCGCTTGCCATGATGGTGTCAATGCCGCTGCTGGTGGCCGAATGCATCGCTGTCGGCATCGCTGCTGGATATTTCATCGCGATCTTCATGCTCGAGATCAACGGCACTTATTACATGGCGAACATGGTGCGCTGGACGCGTAATCGCGACATCATCATGGGCTTGTCGAAAGCGTTCTGCTTCGGGATTCTGATTGTATTTATCAGTTGCCAAAAAGGATTGAGCGCGCGCGAAGGCGCGGTCGGTGTCGGCCGCGCGACGACTGAGGCCGTAGTAAATTCGTCGCTTGCGGTCCTGATTTGCAATTTCTTCCTCACAATGCTGCTCAACATAATTTATCCGGCTGGATATCAATGATTGAAACGTCGCCTGAGATTTCGGCAACGCCATCGCAAGATCGATGCGTTGACTCGATGCTGACGGTGCGCGATTTGATGAAGACGATCGACGATCAGGAAATTTTGCGCGGCGTCGATCTCGACGTCGCACACGGTGAAACGCTTGCAATCATCGGTCGCAGCGGTGGAGGCAAGAGCGTCTTGCTTAAGCACCTGGTTGGACTAATGCAACCTGACGCGGGCGACATTTGGATCGAAGGCCAAAACATTACCGGGTTGAGCGAGCGGCAGCTCAGCGCCATTCGGCAAAAGATCGGCATTCTCTTTCAAGGTGCCGCACTTTTTGATTCGATGACAGTGGCGGAAAACATCGCCTTTCCGTTGCGGGAAGCGGGCGAGCGTGACCCAAAAGTCTTGCGCGAAAAAGTTCGGGAGATGCTCGATGTGGTAGAACTCGAAGGTCAGGAAGAAAAAATGCCGGAGAGTCTCAGTGGTGGAATGAAAAAGCGCGTCGGTCTTGCGCGGTCAATCATTCGCCGGCCGAAGTGCGTGCTATATGATGAGCCGACATCCGGTCTCGATCCAGTCGTCGCGGACAGTATTAATCGACTGATTCGCCGCTTACAGAAACGGCTGGGAATGACGAGCATTGTGGTCACGCATGACATGAAAAGTGCATTCGATGTCGCTAATCACATTGCCTACTTGCACGAAGGTCGAATTTATTTCTACGGCACGCCCATTCAGTTTCAGCAGACGAGCGATCCGATTCTGGAGGATTTCTTGCTCGGACGTTCCGCTGAAGAACGTGAGGACACAGTTGAGAGTTGAAGATTGAGAGATGAGAGTTGGAAACTGATGAATCGACACGAACGAGGTTTGGAATTTAAAGTAGGCGCCTTCGTCTTCGTTGGATTAGCGATGTTAGGCGCGCTGGTCGTGCAATTCGGTCGTCTTGGCGAAGGTCTTAGAACTTATTATCCGCTCACCGTCCGCTTCAATGACGCGAGTGGACTGTTGAAAGGTTCTGATGTTTTGCTCGCGGGCGCGAAGATCGGAAAAGTCTCGGGCGGTCCACGAATGGTTCGCGAAGGCCAGGGCGTGGATGTGCCGCTGAAGATTTATGATTACATTAAGGTCCCTGAAGGAAGCAAATTCACCGTCGGAAGTTCCGGTCTGCTTGGTGACCGGTTCGTAAACGTGACGATGCCGGCCGGGCAGCCGAAGGCTTTTCTGGCGCCAAATACCTACATTAATGGTGCGCGTGAAACTGGCATCGACGATCTTACAAGGGAAGGCGGCGCGCTCGTGACCGATCTGCGCGGGACGGTCCAGAAGATCGACGTCGCTGCGGCGCGATTGAATCAAGATACTCTCTCTTCCGAGAACATGGAAAATCTGAAATCCTCCATGGAACATTTGAACGAGGCTACGGGTGCGCTTGCCGAGTCTTCAAAGAAATTGGATGGCGTCATCGACAAAGCGGATTCAACAATGGAGTCTGCGAAAAAATCAGCCGATAATTTGCAGAATGCGATTGCGGATACGCGGAAATTGCTCCGGACTGCGAGGGAAGGAAAAGGATTGTTAGCCGAAGTATTGAATAACCAAGCGTTGGCGAATGATCTGCGGGCACTAGTCAGCAATTTACGGGCTCACGGCATTTTATTTTACCGGGATAGCGCAGCGAAGATCGACACGAACCCCCGCCAGCAAAGTCTACAACGCCCCAAGGCTGAAAGGCGCTGAGAAGCCGGAGCGCGCGCGCATTACAGGGTCGAATCGAACGTAAACGCGCTTCCTACAGGGCCTACTTTTTACATTTTTGTAGTAGGCCGCGTCGTACTCCTTGTTCACTTAAACCTTCGATTCGAATGATTTTCTCGCGAGATTTTTGACCGCGCTTAAGCAGAATCGTGCGTTCGGGGATTTTCAACTCGTTGGCCAAGAAACTACGCAGCGCGGCGTTCGTTTTTCCTTCCATGGCCGGAGCGCACAGTTTGATTTTGATAGCCGCTTCATACTTGCCCATCACTGTGTTCTGTCCTGCATTTGGAACAATGTGAAAACGCAGAATCGCCATTCGAGCGAGTGGCAACCGAGGCCGTCGTGCTACAATCCGATGGCGGCACGAACGCGTTGCATGACTTGATCGGCGATTTCGTTTGCCCGCTTAGCGCCACGTGCGAGGACATCGTCAATGTACGATTTGTCAGCGAGGATTTCTTTCCGGCGCTTGCGCATCGGCGCGAAATAATTCCAGAGCTTTTCGAAAAGCTGCTTTTTGAAATCGCCATAGCCAGTGCCGCCTTTTTGAAATTGTTCCCGTATTCCCCCAATTTCATTTTTTGACGCGAAAAGGGAGTAGAGCTGGAAGATTGTTGATCTTGCCGGGTCCTTCGGCATCTCGACCGGCGTGGAATCGGTCACGATGCTCATTACGCGCCTTCGCATTTCCTTTTCGTCGCCGAAAATGTCGATGTTGTTGTGGTAACTCTTGCTCATCTTCTGTCCGTCGATCCCAGGAACGACCTCCGTCGCCGCGTTAATTCGCGGCTCGGGGAGCTTAAAAATTTCGCCGAACGTCTCGTTCATTTTCACCGCGAGATCGCGGGTGATTTCGATATGCTGTTTTTGATCTTTGCCCACAGGCACGGTGTCGCTGTCGTAAATCAAAATGTCGGCCGCCATCAGCACAGGATAATTGAAAAGTCCCGCTGACGCGGCCATGCCGCGCGCGATCTTGTCCTTGTAAGAATGCGCGCGCTCAAGCAATCCCATCGGCGCAACCGTGGATAAAATCCAGGTCAACTCGGTGACCCGTGGCACGTCTGATTGCAGAAAAAGTGCAGCGCGCTCCGGGTTGAGACCGCAAGCAAGGAAATCAACCGCGACGCGGCGGCTGTTTTCACGTAGCGCTTCCGGATTATGCAGACTGGTGAGCGCGTGATAATCTGCAATAAAATAGAATGCTTCTCCCTCGGCTTGCAGTGCGATTGCCGGCTGCATCATTCCGAAGTAGTTGCCGATATGCAGTACGCCGCTTGGTTGAATGCCGGATAAAATACGCATGTCGATTTAAGATTTCAGATTTCAGATTGAAAGCGAATCATTATGCTCAAATCTGCAAGCTAAGACCTGCAATCTGCAATTTGAATTGTTTCTTGCTCGCTAATTTTCAACACACCCGCTAGATAAGCGCGCGATGCCCGCTGGTTTGCAGCCGATTTCCGTCGTTACCGGAGCCGCCGGTTTTTTGGGATCGCATTTAACGGATCGTCTGTTGGCGGGAGGTCATCGCGTGATCGCAATCGACAATCTGGTCACGGGCAGTGCGGCCAACATTGGGCATTTGGCTGGAAGCGAAAATTACCGGTTCATCAAGCACAACGTTTCGAACTTCATCTTTCTGCCAGAAGAGAAGATCGATTACGTTTTTCATTTTGCCTCGCCTGCGAGCCCGATCGATTATCTCGAACTGCCGATTCCCACATTGAAAGTCGGCGCGCTTGGCACGCACAATGCTTTGGGCCTAGCCAAGGCCAAGGAGGCCTCCTTTATTCTTGCATCGACGTCGGAGACTTACGGTGACCCGCTCGTGCATCCGCAAAAAGAGGATTACTGGGGCAACGTCAACCCGATTGGGCCGCGCGGCGTCTATGACGAGGCGAAGCGGTTCGCCGAAGCGATGACGATGGCTTACCATCGCTATCATAACATCAACACAAAAATCGTTCGCATCTTTAACACGTATGGTCCTCGGATGCGGCTGCGGGACGGGCGTGTTGTTCCTGCGTTTATTGGTCAGGCGCTGGCGGGAAGACCGCTCACTGTCTTCGGTGATGGCTCACAGACGCGCTCGTTTTGTTACGTTTCCGACCTTATCGATGGAATTTTCAAGCTAGCAATGAGCGATTTTCACGAGCCGGTCAACCTTGGCAATCCGCGCGAGATGACAATCAAGCAATTTGCCGACGAGATCATTCGCATTACCGGAACAGAATCGACTATTGAATTTAAGCCGCTGCCCGAGGATGATCCGAAAGTACGCCAGCCAGATATCTCGCGCGCAAAAAAAGTTCTTGGCTGGGAGCCGCGAGTCAGTTTCGAAGAGGGAATTACCCGAACAATCCAGTATTTTCGCGAATCGCTTAAACGGGGCTGAACCGATGGCGAAGGGACTCTGGAAAGCACTGAGTGGAACGCCGAACAACAAGAGAAGGATTGGCGAGACAGCCGCGGGCCAAACCGGAAGCGATGTCCCGACGTCGCCCGGCACCGCATGCCCAGTATGCGGAGTAATCGCGGTAGCGGAGAAATGCAAGCTAGTTTGCCACAGCGATATTTGTCGAGGTCGCGTGATTATGAATTGTTCCGAATTTTAGAACTGGAACGTGGGTGGCTTTTGAACGAGAAATCACCCCGAACATTTTCACGTATCCCGCTGCGAAACTAAATGTTTCAATATTAAGCAAGTATTATGAAAGCTAACTCTCCGCTGGCCCTTTTTGTGCTGCTCATTACCTGGGCGCAGATAGCCATAGCGGCCGATTTCCAGATTACCAAGATCACCAAGAACCTGATTTCAACACCGGATTTCAACTACGGAGGCGGTGGACAATATCGAATCAATCAGCGCGATCGCTGGCTGGAAGTGGAGGTTGAATTTGTCGCGGCGCCAGACTGGACCGATGAGCTAACGTTCAAGTATTACATTCTCTTCAATGGAAGCCTTCTGACCGGTGAAGTGACACACGTAAACATTCCAGCGGGTCGCGAGAACCGATCGGTCATGTACATCTCGCCAGTCGCACTTTCACGATTCGGAAACAATCGGCCAATTACGGCCAACTCGTGCCAAAACATCGCTGTGCAAATCGTGCAGCAAGGCGCGGTAAAAAATGAGCTGAGCCTCGCACGCGCCCCGGCACAATGGTTCGCGACGCTGCCGCAGATTTCTGGATTCGTCTTGAACAAAAACGAGACACCATTCGCGCCCATTTATTGGGACCGTTACGAGCAAATTAAGGCGTCAGGCCGCTGATTCTAGATCGAATGGCCAGATCGACCCGCCTCATCAGTCTCAACCTTGGATCTCAGACCATCGGCTTGGCTGAATTTCGCGTGGAGGCGCACGGAGGCTTGGCGTTGTTGGACTATCGCTTTCGGGAAATCCCAGTCGATTCAACGGGAGAGGGAATGGGGCGTGTGCAAATGCCCATTGCTTTGGGCGAAATGATGAACGAGCTGCAGATCAAGCGCGGCCGCGTCAACTACGCGGTGTCTGGACAATCAGTTTTCGCTCGTTTTGTGAAACTGCCGTCGGTTGATGAAGAAAAGATCGAGAAAATTATTTCTTTCGAGGCGCAGCAAAATGTTCCTTTCCCAATCGACGAGGTTGTTTGGGATTACCAGCTCGTCGGAGGCGGTGGCGACGAGCCAATTCAAGTCGTACTGGTCGCGATTAAAATTGACTTGCTCGATGAGATCAACAATGCGGTTGAAGAGACGGGGATGCGCGCATCGATCGTCGATGCTGCGCCGATGGCGCTGTATAACGCCTTCCGCTACAGTTACAGCGACCTAAGTGGCTGTTCGTTGCTCGTGGATATCGGAGCACGCACGACAAATCTTCTCTTTATCGAGCCGGCAAGAGTTTTCTCGCGGAGCATTCCAATTGGCGGCAGTTCGATCACTGCCGCGATTGCCAGGGAATTTGGCGAGCCATTCGGGGCGGCGGAATCTCGTAAGAAACGCGACGGCTTTGTGAGCCTCGGAGGTGCGTACGCTGAGCCGACAGACCCTGACGTTGCCCGCGTTTCGAAGGTCGTACGCAGCACAATGACGCGATTGCACGGGGAACTGATGCGTTCCATCAGCTATTATCGTGGCCAACAACAGGGAAATCCGCCCGAGCGCATTTTCCTATGCGGTGGCACCGCGGGAATGCCTTACATGCGCGAGTTTTTTAACGAAAAACTGCAGCTGCCGGTCGAGTTTTTTAATTCGCTTCGGAATGTGGCCGCAGCCGAGCCAGCGCCGGTGGCCGACCTTCCGCGGTCTGGGCATTTGTTGGGTGAAGTAGTTGGATTGGCGCTTCGAAGTGTAAGCAGCTGTCCAATGGAGTTGAATCTGCTTCCGCGAAATGTAGTTCGAAGGCAGGAATTAGAGAGGCGCCAGCCGTTCTTTATTATGGCGGCAGCTTGCATCATTCTCGCTTTACTTGGCTGGTCAGCTTACTACACGCGAGCGGCCCAAGTGATGCGGCAGAGCACGCGGGTTCTTCAACAAAAGATCGACACCATGAGGTTCGCCGAGACGCGGCTTGATAAACTCAAAAAGCAAGCCGCCTCACTGGACAGTGTCGCGACGCCGCTGATAACAGCAATTAACGACCGCAACTTCTGGCCGGAAATTTTGGAAGACCTTAATGCGCGTCTGCCGGAAGCAGACATCTGGATTACCGAACTTGCCGCCATTTCCGGTGGAAAACTGCTGGGAACTGGTGACAAACACGCCGCGGAAAGGGCGGTCACTCCCGCGTCGGTGACTTCGCCGTCTCCGGCGACCAGATCGAAAACAAAACCAGAGAGCGCGGGCGGACCGGCAATCGATGGCATTTTTGTACGTGGTCTTTACTTGTTTAATCCGAAACAGCAGGAAATTGTCGTCGATTATTTTCGCAACCTGGTCAGTTCACCATTTTTTAATATCGAGGCAAAAAATCCGGAGCGCGTGATCAAATCGAATTCGGTGCCGAACGACACGGAGTGGGCGTTTCCTTACGAGCTCCGTCTCGATCTTCGCAAGCCGGTGAAATTACCATGAACTGGTTGCGACAAAACCAATGGCTCGGCACATTTCTGATTACTTTTGGAATTTGCACATTAGTTGCCGGAATCCTTTTCTTCCTGGCGAGAAACAACTGGAGTAATGCCAAAGGGCAACTGGATGCTGCTGTAACGGAGCTGAACCGGCTTCAGCGTCTCGATCCATTCCCAAGCGATGCCAATGAACGGAAACTGAAAGTTCTCCTCGAGAATTACAGCGCTGCGCTCGACAAGCTGAAGGAAGAACTAAAAACAGAGGTGGCTCCAGCGCCCCTGCTTGCGCCCAATGAATTTCAGTCGCGTTTGCGCCAGGCGACGATTGCCGCCCTGAGCAGAGCACGGTCAAATAACGTGAAGCTCCCGGACAATTTTCATCTTGGCTTTGACGAATTTGCGACCGCCTTGCCGAAGACAGAGACGGCGCCCCTGCTTGGACAGGAGCTCTCCCAAATACAGATGCTCATGAATATCCTGGTGGATGCCAAGGTGGACAGCGTGACGTCTTTTCAGCGGCCGCCATTGCCTGAAGAACACGGAATTGCGCCTACTCCGACGCCGACTCCGGTTCCCGCCGGACGAAAGGGTAGCTCCCGCGGACCGAAGCCGGCCGGGACAAGCGTGGCTAGCCCGAAATTGCTCGAGCGCAATATTGTCGATCTTACGTTTAAAGCGACGCCAGCTGCGGCGCGAAAAGTCTTGAATCAGATCTCGAGCTCGAACGGACAATTCTACATCATCCGCACTTTATACGTTCGGAATGAAAAGGACAAAGGTCCGCCACGCGAAAAGACCGCCGAAGCAAACCCGCCTGCAAATCAACCGACAGCTCCCGGTCAGCCGGCCAGCGCCGCGCTGAGTTTCATTGTTGGCAATGAACACATCGAAATCCTGGCCAGGATCGAGATGTTGAGATTTACATTTTAGCAAATGGATTGGATTCGGACACATTATGATCGGGTCACGCTTATCGCGGCAGCCAGTTTTCTTTTTATTTCTGCCGTATCCATTTGGTGGAGCGTAGTGCAATTCGGAAACAATTTAACCGCACACCAGACTGTGCCTCCGCCAAAGAAAGCCTCTCCGCCGGGTAAAGCTCTTGAGGTTGATCATGCCGCCGAGCAGCTCCAGCACCCGGTGCAATGGAAGTCCAGCGGGCGCTCTGGGCTTTTTGTTCCGGAAAAACATTTTATCGGCGCCAACGGTCTGCCGGCAACATTACAAAACACACAGGTACACTCACCGGTGCCGAATGACTGGTTTGAGCAATTCGGTTTGCCAATCGTCGATGCGGATGTTCTCGATCAAGATCCCGACGGAGACGGTTTCACCAATCTCGACGAGTGGCAGGGCGGCACCAATCCAACCGACAAGGATTCGCACCCTGATTATCTCACAAAGCTACATTTGGTATCGGCTACCGAAGAACCCTTCCGGTTCATGTTTTCATCGTCGGTCGCCGGCACATTTGCGATCAACACAATCGATCAAAGCGAGCCGACGCAATTTTTGAAAATAGGAGACACAATCCACGGCACACCCTTTAAGATCGTTAAATTTGTCGAAAAACATGCCCGCAACCAGTATGGCACCAATCTCGACGTTTCGGAGCTGGTCCTCGAACATACAGAGACCAAAGAACAGCTCACCCTCGTGAAAGAAAAGGTCGCGACGTCACCCCAGTCAGTCGCGACCTTTGCCTATGCCTGGGGCGGACGCCGCGAATTTGAAGTGAGAAAAGATCAAGAATTTTCATTGAAACCGCTGGATGACCTCAAGTATAAGCTCGTGGATGTGCAGTCGACCAAGGCAGTGATCGTGAACACTCAGAAACCAAATGAGCCCATCGAGATCGGCTTTGCCGCGCCATAAATCTTACTTATGAAAAAAATCTCAGCCCTCCGCAGCTTGTTTCTCCCCGGTTTCATCGCTCTTTCGCAAAGCCTTGTTTGCCTGAGCAGCTTTGGCCAAAATTTCCAAGGAGTCGCCGATCGGGAAATTCAGCGGCGGCAGACCGCGATACCGCAGGGTGAAGCAGCTCTCGTGCGCGGCAAAGCCGCGATGCAGGCGAAGAATTTCACACTGGCGCATGAAGAGTTTAGGACAGCGGTCACGTATCTCCCTGACGCAGTGGTCTCGGGAAAAGCACACGACAACGCAGTCGAGGGCTTTTGCAAGAGCGGAGTAGCCCTGGCGGAACAGCGCATCGCTGAGGGCAAGTATGCCGAGGCCGAGGCGATCCTCGGAGAGATTTTAAGCGATCGCTACGACCCCAACTGTCGTCCGGCCGCGCAGCTGCTCGCGCACTTACACCAGCCCGGCTATTTCAACAAAACGATGGGCCCGAAGTTCATCGCGAAAATCGAGGAAGTAAAAGCGCTGTTGACAGAGGCCGACGGCTATTACAACTCCGGCCGTTACGATCTTGCGCATAAGAAATATGACCAGGTCCTCAATCTCGATCCCTACAACGTGGCGGCGCGGCGAGGGCAGGAAAAGATCGATAATGCGAAATATCGTTACGGCGAGGAAGCCTACAACGAGACGCGAGGGCGCAGCCTCTGGGAGGTGGAGAAAGGCTGGGAAGAACCAGTGCGCCAATACGGCCAGGCCGTCGCTCCCTTTGCAGACGCGTTCGCTAGAGACGCAAGCGGCACGGCCCGGATCACGACCAAGCTGAACACCATCATTATCCCACGGATTGAGTTTCGCGATGCCAGCATTCGTGAGGCAATCGATTTTCTCCGGCAGCAGGCAGTGGAGAATGATCCCGCTACAGAGGGAAAGAAGGGTGTCGATATTGTCCTGCGCTTGGCGCCCCTTGGCCAGATTGCTCCTCCGCCGGTCCCAGTTCAGCCTGCGCCGGCCGGCCCCGGTGCTGCTGCACCAGGAACTGCCCCGGCAACAGGCGGGGCGCCCGTTACCGCGCGTCCAGTTGTGGCCCGTCCAGTGGTTGCCGCTGCCCCGACGTCTCCAGCTGATGCGCGCATTACAATTACGCTCAACCAAGTTCCCCTTGGTGAAGCACTGCGCTACATCGCAAGCCAGGCTGGCTTGAAAGTAAAAGTCGAACCGTACGCTGTATCGATCATTCCCATCACTGAACAGAGCAACGATTTGATCACGAAACAATATCGCGTGCCGCCAGGTTTCATTAGCACGGGTGTACTACCCGGGACTTCGCTGTTGCAGAGGGGCGCGTACAAGACAGCGCAAGCCACGGGCGCCGTTCCCACAGGCACTGGTAAAGACACGCAAGAATCGACCGGCGGCCAACAACTCGTGATTCGTGAAGGCGCGAAGGAATATCTCGAAGCTCTGGGCGTGCCGTTCCCGGAAGGCGCCAGCGCAAACTTCCTTCCTGAGAGCAGCCGCCTGATCGTTCGTAACACCCAAGATAATTTGGATCTGGTCGATGCATTGGTTGAACAGGCAAATCTCGCGGTTCCGAAACAGGTCGAGATCGAGTCGAAGTTTGTCGAGATCACGCAAAACAATCTGAAAGAACTTGGGTTCGATTGGCTGCTCGGCCCGTTCAACATTGGCAACCACAAGGTCTTTGGATCCGGTGGAACTGCAGGAACAGGTGTACCAATCAATTCGGTTAATTTCCCATTTAATAACCCAATCACTGGTGGCCCAGGAACCCCAATCGCTGGCGACGGGACCGCGGGCGGGCCCGTGACGTCTGGAAATCGCAGCGGAAATATCGCGATTAGTGCGAATGCGATCGATGCCCTTTTATTTCCGTCGTTGGGGACCAGCGCCGTGGCTCCAGGAATTTTTGGCTTGGCTGGTGTTTTCACCGATCCGCAATTTCAGGTCGTCATCCGTGCACTTAATCAGAAAAAAGGTGTCGATCTTCTCTCCGCGCCTAAAGTGACGACCAAGAGCGGGCAGCGCGCCGTCATCGAAATTGTCAGAGAATTTCGTTATCCTACGACGTTTACCCCGCCGCAGGTTCCCAGCATCACGGGTGGAACTGGCGGAACCGGAACGGTTTCAATTGAAGTTGTCACGCCGACTACGCCTCAGACCTTCGAGACCCGGAATACCGGCGTTACCTTAGAGGTTGAACCGGTGGTAGGACCCGATGGAGTGACCATCGATCTGAATCTGGTGCCGCAAGTCGTCGAGTTCGAAGGTTTCATCAATTACGGCAGTGCTATCTTTGGAGTGAATCCTAATAATATTAGTGGCATGACGGTCCCGACCGTTCTTCTCACTAATAATGTGATTAACCAGCCGATTTTCAGCACGCGCAAGGTGACCACGAGCGTAAGTGTCTGGGACGGCCAAACGGTTGTGCTCGGTGGATTGATGCGTGAAGACGTGCAGAAGACAGAAGATAAAGTCCCGATCGTCGGCGATATTCCCCTGGTTGGACGCCTCTTCCGCACCAACGTCGATCAACACATCAAACGCAATCTCGTCATTTTCGTGACGGCGCGGTTGATTAATCCGGGCGGACTGCCAGTTAATCCCACTGAGGAGGAAGAGGAAGGGCTGTTGCAACCTCCGGTTTTGCCAGAGATTCCAGCGTATAAGAAATAAGCGCCGGGTTGCTCTCACTTCTGCGGCATATCCATAAGAGGGAAGGCTCAACTGCCCAGTCGTAAAGCGGAGAGGAGCAATATCGCCGCGTGGTGCCGCATCCGATACCCTGCGAAACATAGTCCATGAAGAAATCCCTTTTCCCTTCATTGGTCGCGGTCTGCACAGTTATTGCAATGGTTACAGCCACTCCCGCTTTCGGCGGGAGTAAGAAAAAGAAGGCGACACCGGTGTCTCATACGCCGGTCATTTCGAGCGTGACGGGCAACGCTATCACTGTAAGCGAAGAAAAAATGACGCGAACATTTATCATTACACAGTTCACGGAAATCAATCTAAACGGGCAAAGAGCCACTATTGTCGATCTAAAGCCGGGTATGACGGTGAGTGTCACAATCGGTATGGATCCTACCCGCGCCAGCCGAGTCGTAGCGACAGGTGTTCCAGTGGGCGGGAATCAAAAGAAGAACTGAAGATGCTTTAAATGGCCGCTCGCAGAATCAAAGCGTTCCGAAGGCATTAAGAAATAGAAATAGGCACAGCCTTTTTTTATGAGATGGAATTGTTGAAAGCGACGTGGAGCCGGGACAATGAATTGGTGGGGGTTCCTCCATAAACCATGCGAGCACGCGCGTTGGCTCCGCGATGTTCGAATTTAGAAGTGAATAAGGCGCGAGGCGCAAAAGTCCAACGCCTCAGAATCTTTTATCACGATATGAAAAGAATACTTTTTGCGTTAACGCTATCGGCCCTTTGGTTGTCCGCGTGGCAACCGGTTAGAGCGGCCGATGTAAGCATCGATTTCTTCTACAACAATCTGTCCGGCGGCAACTGGATCGAAGTAGCAGATTATGGCTACGGCTGGCAGCCCGATGTGGCGGTCAACGATACTAATTGGCGTCCTTACGCTGATGGCTACTGGGCCTACACCGATGACGGATGGACATGGGTTTCTTACGAAGATTTCGGCTGGGCCACTTATCATTATGGGCGCTGGGCTCGCCTAGCCGATTACGGCTGGCTCTGGTTTCCCGGCAGCGATCTGGATTGGGGGCCGGCATGGGTTTCCTGGCGAACCGGCGGCGACTATGTCGGGTGGGCGCCTTTGCCGCCGCGCGGACCGGGCATTGTTTATGAGGGACAGCCCATTGGCGCACGTGTTGACATCGAGTTCGACATCGGTCCCGAATATTACAACTTTATCGATGCTCGTTTTATCGGTGAGCCGGTCTTGCGCGACCGAATTTTCGCGCCATCACAGAATGTCACCTATATCAACAACACGGTAAACGTGACCAATATCACTGTTCAAAACAATGTGGTGTATAATTATGGCCCTGATTACAACGTGTTGAGCGCGCGAGCGAGCCGGCCCATTCAGCGCCTTAAGATCGAGCGGCAGCCTGGAGCTGACTTTTCTGCTGCGGCCAGATCTGGTGCATTGACGAAAGTGCAGGGGGACAGACTCGTAGTCGCCGCTCCCGCCAGGATCAGCAAGCCAGCGCCCGGGATTGCACCCCCGCGCATAAAAACAAAGGTCGCGCAGCCGAAAATCGAAAAAGGCTGGACCGGCGTTGCCAATGCGGCGCAGTTAAAGGAAAAAATTAAGACCGAGAACCCGAACATTCCGCCGCCAACTGGCGCCGCCGGGGCCGGGCAGGCCCCAGGCGGAATTTCTCCAACGGTTCCCCCAGCTGGCATTACCTCGCCTGCGCCAACGGCTCCGGTTATGGGACCTGAAAGAGGGAAACGGCCAGGCCGTCCCGGTGCCCTGGGAACATCTCCCGCATCTCCCGCTGGCATTGCTTCGCCTGCGCCAACGGCTCCCACCACGCCATTTGAAAGGGGCCGAGGAAAAGGCAGACCCGCCGG
>Ga0209474_10000797_pt1 | contig 32804 bp, 30 predicted proteins | sample GraSoiAngelo_145_FD_185902 | JGI IMG/M metagenome (GOLD analysis project Ga0209474, IMG submission 185902) | Grasslands soil microbial communities from the Angelo Coastal Reserve, California, USA - 14_1009_05_20cm (SPAdes) (version 2) | ecosystem: Environmental > Terrestrial > Soil > Grasslands...
TCCTGGTTCTTGGCGTTTTTCCGGTACAAAACAATGATTGGAATGCGAGCGCTTTGCCTTGCCACAGGCGTTGTTGCCATGCTGCTCGGCAGCAGCGCCAGCGCATTGGCGCAGAGCGAGTATCCGAACCGGCCGATCCACGTGATCGTGCCCTATCCCGCCGGCGGCATCGTCGACATCGTCGCCCGGGCCGTAACCGAGCAGGTCGGCCGCGACCTGAAGCAGGCGATCGTCGTGGAATCGAGACCGGGCGCCAACAGCAACATCGGCACCTCAGCGGTCGCAAGAAGCGAACCGGACGGCTACACTTGGCTGGTCACCGGGCCGGCGGTGCTGGTGAACCCTACGCTCTACAAGGACGCGGGCTGGGACGCGATGAAAGATTTCAAATGCGTCGCGCTCGCGGTCTGGAACCAGAGCGTTGCCGTTGTGAATCCAACGCTGCCTGTCAAGACATTCGGCGAATTTATCGAGCTGGCGCGCGGCAAGCCCGGCCAGCTCAATTTCGGCAATCCCGGCACCGGCTCATCAATCGATTTAACCGCGCAGAAGCTGTTTCAGGTCGCCGACATCAAGCTGGCGAACATCGGCTACAAGGGTCAGCCGCCAGCGTTGATCGATCTGATGACCAATCTGATGCATTTCGAAATCGTGTCGCTGGCGCTCGCGCTGCCGCACATCAAGCAAGGCACGGTGAAGCCGCTGGCCGTATTCACCGAAAAGCGGGTTGCGGACCTGGCTGACGTGCCCACCATCGCCGAAGCCGGTTATCCGGAAGCCGCCTATATCCCGTGGTATGGCATCTACGTGCCATCAAGGACGCCGGACGTTTTAGTCGAGAAAATTCATCAGGCCATCAACAAGGCGCTGCAAAATCCCGACGTTCAGCGTCAGCTCTCGATCGCCGACATCCCGGGCAAGCCGATGCCGCTGAACGAACTCGCCGCTCTCATGAAGGCGGATTACGAGAAGCTGACGAGCGTTGCCAAAGCATCGGCCATGAAGCCGCAATAGGCTTCGTCAGGCAGCTCCTAATTGGCCGGACATCGAGGCCTTCCGTCATATCCCGTGTTCAGTACGTTGTAGTCTCTCGCTTGATCACGGGTCTCTGAACACTTCTCTTACTTGCTGACCTTGCTGGCGTCCATCTTGATCGCGGTATCCAGCAGCTTAGTGCTAAACGCGGTGTCGACCGCGAACGGCTTCTCCATGCCCAGATAAGTCTGCACCAACTCGTAATCCTTTTTCATCCGCTCGCCGTCGATCCAGCCCAGCGCCTTGGTCGTGGTGAACTCGTCTGTCATCAGGAATTTGATGCGTTCCCACTGACGCTCCTGGTTTGCCTTGTCCAGACCGGAAACCTGATCGAGCAGCGCTTTCAGGCACGGGGTAACATCGGCTACGCAGGCGGCAAACGCCTTCTGACTGATCCGCACGAAATCCTCGGCCAGTTTCGGGTTTTTCTCCAGGAACGCGCCGTTTACGACCAGTGAATTGCCATAGGGGTTGAGCCCAATGTCCTTCCAGTTCACGTAACCAAGGTCGGCGCCGAACTCGATCACCTTCAAATCGTGCTCGTTATAAAAGTCGCTGATGATATCGACGGTGTGGCTCTTCAGCGCTGCGATCTTGGCGGTCGGCCCGACATTCACGAAAGTGACGGAGTCCGGCGCAATTCCCGCCGCCTTGGCGAACGCCGGCCACATCACGCGCGAGGCATCACCCGGCGGGTTGCCGATCTTGTGGCCCGGAAAATCCTTCGCGCCGTTCACGCCATAGCTCTTCAGCCAATAGAAGGTTTGCCCGGTATTGGCGTAGATGCTCATCAGCGCCACGACGTCGGCGCCCTTGCTGCGCGCCACCAGCGCGGTCGCGAGATCCGCAATCCCAAAGGGCGAGCCGCCCGAGCCGACCTTGAGCGAGGAAACCCCGGAGCCCTTGCCGACCTCGATCGTGAGATCGATGCCCGCCTTCTCATACCAGCCTTGCGCCTTGGCGTAATAGAATGGCGAATGGTCCGCCGTCGGAGTCCAGTTCAGAGTGAGGTTGACGGGTTCGGCGGAAGCCGGAACCGAGGGCGCCAGTAATGCGAGCGCCAGTCCTGCAATTCCAAAACGCTTCATGGCAGCTCTCCTCGCTTGCGCCACGCCCACAGTCTTGTCGTCCGACGTCGGCAGGTTTACCAATGCAACAAGGGACGGGCCAAATTGTCAACTGTCTGGTTGGAAATGCTTAAACGGCGATCGAACGGCGCAAAACCGCAGCGGCGGAACCCGGTCAACACTCGGAAAAAACTTTTGAGCGCCGCTCGGCGCGAATTCGCGAAAAGCGGCCTTGCCGGTGCGCGGGTCGATGAAATCGCCGCGCGCGCAGGCGTCAACAAGCAACTGCTCTATCACTACTTCGGCGACAAGGATGCGCTCTACCTCGCGGTCTTGGAATGGGTGTACGAGGAAATTCGCGCTCAGGAACGCAAGCTGAACCTTGCAGGATTGCCGCCGGACCAGGCGATCAAGAAGCTGATCGAAAGCTCGTTCGATTACCTCGACCTGCACCCGGATTTCATCGTGCTGCTCAATGATGAAAACCGGAGTCGCGCCAGACACGTGCGCGCCTCGTCCAGGATCGAGGACATGCATTCGCCCCTGGTCAGCATGGTCTCGAGCATTCTGAAGCAGGGCGTCCGGGCCGGAACCTTTCGCAGGGGTATCAACCCGGTGCATCTCTATATTTCGATTGCAGGTCTGAGCTACTTCTTCTTCTCCAACACGCCGACCCTGTCGGCGATCTTCGGCAAGGACCTGTCCAGCGCGTCTGCCAAGCGGGCGCGCCGCAAACACGTCGTCGACCTGGTGCTGCAGTCCTTGAGGCCGTGACTTATCAACCAGATGGTTGAAAGTATCCCAAGGCCGCGATAGATTAGGCATTCGGCTCTCGCCGCAAGCCGGACAACAAAAATGGGAGAGGATGAGAGTGACCAGCGATGACGTGCGCTCAGTCCGATCCCTGGCGGTCATCCTGATCGTGCATCTCGTTGTCATCGTGCTTTGGCAGGTTCTGGTCGACGCCTTTCACGTCCCGAGATTCATCCTGCCCTCGCCTCTGGCCACCTTGGCAACCCTGGAGTCGGCAAACTATGCATGGATGTCTAATGTCGCGGTGACCGCGGCCGAAATCCTCGGCGGCTTTTTGCTCGGCGCCTTTGTCGGCGTGACGTTGGCAGTGCTGTTCTGCTGGTCGCCATTGGTGAGCCTGCTGTTGTTGCCGCTGTTCGTTACCCTGAACATGATCCCGAAAGTGGCGCTTGGTCCCCTGTTCATCGTCTGGTTCAGTTACGGCATCTTTCCGAACATTCTGATTGCGTTCAGCATCTGCTTCTTCCCCATCCTGTTGACCACCGCGCGCGGGTTGAGCGAGGTGGAGCCCGATTTGCTCGACCTTGTGAAAACGCTGCGCGGCTCGCGCTGGACCTTGTTCCGCAAGATTCAATTGCCGGGCGCGCTGCCTTACGTGTTTTCCGGCATGAAGGTCGGCGCCATTCTAGCCGTGGCCGGCGCAATCGTTGGCGAATTCATCGCGTCCGAACGCGGGCTTGGCTATCTCATGATTCAGGTGCAGTCCTCGCTGGATACCCCGGCAATGCTGATGGCGGTAGTGCTGCTGACCTTACTGGGGGTCGCGCTTTACGGCCTGGTGCTTGGTCTCGAACGGCTGTTCGTCGTTAGGGATGTGCGGCTGCAATAGCCATCGAATGGGAAATAAACATGTTGCTCACGCGCGACAATCTGCCGGACAGCATTCCCGATATCGCCGCCCTTGACGAGCTGCTGTGCCGGCCCACCCAGGCGCTGATCGACGACCTCAACAAGGTCGATGGCGACATCATAATCCTTGGAGTGGCGGGCAAGATGGGACCGACCCTTGCGGGATTGGCGAAAGCCGCTTTGCCTCAGCGCCGCATCATCGGCGTGGCCCGCTTCAGTGACGCGAGCGCAAAGAGGTGGCTGGCGAGCCGCGGCATTGAAACGCTGAGCTGCGACCTGCTCGACGAACTTGCGGTCAACAAGCTGCCGAAGGCGCCGAACGTCATCTTCATGGCCGGACACAAGTTTGGCGCGGAAGGCGACCTGCCGTTGACCTGGGCGATGAACGCGCACGTTCCCGCGGTGGTCGCGCAGGCCTTTGCAAGTTCGCGCATCGTTGCGTTCTCGACCGGCTGCGTCTATCCGTTCGTCTCCGTCAAGGGCAAGGGCGCCGATGAAACCGTCTCCCCCAATCCGCCCGGCGAATACGCCCAATCCTGCGTCGGCCGCGAGCGCATGTTCGAGTATTTCTCGCGCAAGCATTCGACGCCGGGCCGCTTGTTCCGTCTGAACTACGCGATCGATATGCGATACGGCGTGCTGCACGACATCGCCATCAAGATACTTGCGGGCAAGCCGATCGACGTCAGCCTCGGTCACGTCAATTTCATCTGGCAGGGCGATGCATCGGCGCAGGCATTGCGCTGTCTCGCCCATTGCGACACGCCAACCTCGCCCATCAATGTCAGCGGTCAGGAGATTCTCGCGGTGCGCGATCTCGCGGCCAAACTCGGGGCACGGCTCCGCCGCGAGCCCATCATCGTCGGTAACGAAGAGCCGACCGCCTGGGTCACCGACACCTCCCAGGCGGTGCGGTTATTCGGCGTGCCCATCGTCGATACCGAGAAGCTGATCGCCTGGACCGCGGATTGGGTCTCCCGTTCGATGCCGAGCCTCGGCAAGCCCACCAAATACGAGGTGCGCGATGGCCGATACTGATCAGATCGCAATCGCGCGGCTCGGCCCTGAGGACGCCTCGGCTGGACTGGCACTTTCGTCAGAAACTAACTGGGATCAGAACGAAGCCGACTGGCGCTTTTTCCTGACGCAAGCAACCGTGTTCGGCGTGCGCGACAATCAACGTCGCCTGATCGCCACCGCGGCGCTGCTGCCCTACTCCTTGGACAACGCCTGGATCAGCATGGTGCTGGTGACCGCGAGCTGGCGCCGCCGCGGTCTCGCCACCAAACTTTTGGACGCGTGTCTGGCTGCCGCGGCCAATCAAGGGCTCACGACATGGCTCGATGCGACGCCGGCAGGCGCCACGGTTTACGGTTCATTGGGATTTACACCGACACTGCAGCTCCGGCGATTGCGCCTCGATCATGCGATTTCGACCAAAGCCGAAGCGTCGCCTTCGCTGTCTTTTTGCAATCTTGAGAAATTCACCGCGCGGGATCGTCTCGCGATGGGCTTCGGTCGCGACATTTTGCTGACCGAGCTCAGTAAACGTCCGCGTTCCCGGCTGCTGTCGACCGGTGACGCGGTGGCGCTCGTCCGCGACGGGCGGACCGCCCGGCATATCGGCCCATTGTTTGCGGATAGCCCGGATAGCGCTCTTGCGATGGTCAAAGAGATCGTTTGGTCCGAAACCGGTCCGTTGCTGATCGACGCCGTTCACGAGCAAACCGAGTTCTTGCGAGGCCTGACCGGCTCCGGCTGGAAGATCGAGCGGCCGTTCCAGCGCATGCGGTTTGGCGGCGGCGCCGAGCAAGCTGCGGAGCTGCCGTTCGCGGTTGCCGGTCCGGAATATGGATGAGAGTGAATGCGATGCATCATAGCATGATGGATTCCGAAGTGCGGCGCTTGATCGCCGAAGGCATCGTGATCCCGGCCCACCCGCTGGCGCTCAACGCCGATCGCGGGCTTGATACCGTTCATCAGCGGGCGCTGACGCGGTATTACATCGACTGCGGCGCCGGCGGCCTTGCGGTCGGCGTCCACACCACTCAGTTCGCGATCCGCGATGTCGGCCTGTACCGGCCGGTGCTGGAACTTGCCGCGGAGACGGCGGCGGCCTGGACCAAGCGTCCGCTTGCGCTCATTGCGGGACTGGTCGGTCCGACCAAGCAGGCCATCGCCGAGGCGCAGATCGCTCGCGGCATCGGCTATCATGCGGGGCTGCTCAGCCTCGCTGCAATGAACTCCGCGAGCGAAAACGAGATCATTGCCCATTGCGAAGCGGTGGCGCGCGAAATTCCGCTGGTCGGGTTTTATCTACAGCCGGCGGTCGGCGGCATCATCCTCAGCGCCGAGTTCTGGCGGCGCTTCGCGCTGATCGACAATGTCATTGCCATCAAGGTCGCGCCGTTCAATCGCTACCGCACGCTCGATGTGCTGCGCGGCGTCGCGGCCGCAGGCGCGCTCGATCGGGTAGCGCTTTATACCGGCAACGACGACCACATCCTGCTCGACCTCACATTGCCGTTCGACCTGCGCGAGCGCGGCGTCACCACCCGAGCGTATTTCCGAGGTGGCCTGCTCGGCCATTGGTCAGTGTGGACCGCGAGCGCGATCAAGCAATTCGAAATGTGCCGTGCGGCCCGGCACAAACCGACAGTGCCGGCCGATCTTCTGGCGCTGGATGCGCGCGTCACCGACTGCAACAGCGCGTTCTTCGATATCGCCAACAATTTTCACGGCTGCATCGCCGGCTGTCACGAGATCTTGCGGCGGCAGGGCCTGATGCAAGGAATCTGGTGCCTCGACCCGGCGGAGGGGCTCAGTCCGGGTCAGATGAAAGAGATCGACCGCGTCTGCAATGAGCATGCCGATCTCAGCGACGACGATTTCGTTGCCGCCCGCTTGCAGAAATGGCTTGCATGAGCAAGCCTTCAGAGCCGTTCATCCGTCTGCGCAACGTCCGCAAGGTCTATCGCTCGCGCGATCAGGAGTTTGTCGCGGTTTCCGACGTCAGCATGGACGTGCAGGAAGGCGAGCTGATCTCGCTGGTCGGTCCATCCGGGTGCGGCAAGACCACCATCTTGAAAGTACTGGCGGGGCTGCATGAGGCCGATGGTGGCACCATCCAGATTGGCAACGCGAGCACGCCGTTCGATCCCGCGCGCGACATCGGAATGGTGTTTCAGCAGGCCCTGTTGTTGAAATGGCGGACGGTGCTGGACAATGTCTTGCTGCCCGCCGAAATCGTTGGACTGCCAATGAGGGCCGCGCGCAGCCGGGCGCGTGATCTTCTCAATCTGGTCGGGCTTGCCGGTTACGAAGACAAATATCCGCAGCAATTATCCGGGGGAATGCAGCAACGCACGGCAATCGCGCGCGCTTTTGTGCACGATCCCAAGCTGATCCTGATGGATGAACCGTTCGGCGCACTGGACGCGCTGACGCGGGAGCAGATGAATCTGGAGATGCTGCGAATCTGGCGCGAAAGCGGCAAGACCATCATTTTTGTCACCCACAGCATTCAGGAAGCGATATTCCTCGCCTCGCATTGCGCAGTGCTCACCGCCGGTCCGGCGCGAATGGCGGAATATTTCCCGATCGAGCTGCCGTTTCCGCGCGCGCTGCCGATCAAAACCACGGATGAATTCGGCGCCTATGCACGCCGGATTTACGCCAGCCTGGGGCTCGGCTCCAGTGCGTAGAGGCGCGAGACAATCAAAACTTCAGTGCATCCCGAGCAGCTTCGGGAGAAACAGGGTCAGGCCTGGCCAGAAGGTCACGATAAAAAGAAATACCAGCATCGTGAGCAGCCATGGCATCACCGCCATCGCGAGATCCGTGATGCGCATGCCCGCTATCATCGATGCGACGTAAAGATTGAGACCAACCGGCGGATGACAGAGGCCAACCTCCATGTTGACGTCGATCACGATGCCGAAGTGGACCAGATCGATGCCGAGCCGTTTCGCCGCAGGCGCCAGGATCGGGGCCATGATCAGAATGATCGAGGTCGGCTCCATGAAGTTGCCGGCCAGTAGCAGCAATACGTTGACGAGCAGAAGGAAGCCGACCCATCCGAGATCCTGGGCCGTGATCCAGTCGGCGAGCGCCGACGGAATATTCTCATTGCTGAGTACGAACGAGAACAACACCGCGTTGGTCACGATGTACAGCAGCATCGCGCTGGTGTTCGCTGCCCTCAACAAAACCCGTGGGACGTCCTTGAACTTGAGCGCCTTGTACACGAATACAGATATGAAGAATGAATAGACCGCCGCCATTGCGGCAGCTTCGGTCGCGGTGAACAGCCCGCTGTAGATGCCTCCGATGATAATGACGACCAGCATCAAGCCCCATATGCTTTCGCGAAATGCGTGCACGGTCTCGAGCCAACTGGCTCTCGTCATCCGCGGATAGTTTCGTTTCCGCGCCAGGAACCAGGTCACGACGCACAGCATGGCGGTGAGCAGCGAGCCGGGCAGCAGACCAGCGACGAACAGCGCGCCGATCGAGGTGTTGGTGGAGATCGCGTAGATGATCTTCGGGATCGAGGGCAACATCAGGATACCGAGCGAGCCGGCAACCGTGATGATGCCGGCGCCGAACCGCATCGGATAGCCGTTCCTCACCATCTCCGGCAGCACGATCGCGCCGACCGCGGCCACCGTAGCGACGCTCGAGCCGCAGACCAGCGCGAACATCGAGCATGCCACGATGCCGGCGAGTCCCAGTCCGCCGTGCCAGTGCCCGATCAGGGATGTCGCGAAGTTGATCATCCGCCGCGCGACGCCGCCGTGGGTGAGAAAATTTCCCGCCAGGATGAAGAACGGGATCGCCATGATCTCGAAGCTTTCGATGCCGGTGAACAACTTCATCGACACGGCTTCAATGGGGACCGTGGTCAGCGTAAACAGGAAAGTAAGCACGGTGAGGCCGAGCGCGATCGAAACCGGTATGCCGGTCAGCATCAGCGCGATCAGCAGCGCGAAGATCATGGCCGCGCGCAAGGCCTGTGGCATGACGATGACGCCCGCCTTCTCGCCCAGGCAAATCATCAGAATCAAGATCGGGGCCATGATCAAAATCACGCCCAGCGGGCTCGTCCCGCGGCTGGTGTCTCTGGTGGGATCTCCTGACAGCGGATGCAGTCCCGACACAACAGGGACAGTTGCATCGAGGCCCTCGACCTCGGCTTCATTGTGTTGCGGCAGCTCTCCGGTCCAATAGTAAAACCACGCAACCTGGAGGAAGCGGAAGCACATCAGGCCGGAGCCGACCGGGATCGCCAGATAGATGATCCACATCGGCGCTTCCAGATCATTCGATTGCTGGCCAGTCTTGAACATCTCCGATACGAACGAGCCGCCGAATGAGGCGATCATACCGGTGAAGAACGCACCGCACAGTAACGCGAACAGGATGACCTGCTTGCGCGAGCGCGGCGGAACGCGATTGACGAGAAGATCGACACCGACATGGATGCCCGTGCGCACGCCGTAGGCGGCGCCGAACTTGGCCATCCAGATGAACATGTAAATGCAGAGTTCCTGTGCCCAAGAGACGTCGAGTGCGGCAAGCCACAAATAGATTTCGCTTAGAATCCCCGGCAGCACGGGCACGCCGCGCGCCGCCAGCCATTTCGAAACATCGATCGACAAGCCGGTCCCGTACCGATGCAGCACGGAGGCGAAGATCAACGCTGTCGCCGCCGCGATCAGGCTGGCGATCAGCCACTCCTCCAAATGGTCGAGCGCCCGATTGAGCACTTTAAGCACGAAAATCCCCCCGTCTCAGACCGAAACGGCCGGAGCGCCCTCACTCCCGGCCGTTTTGCTTTCTAATGCCGCGCCGTTCAGTTCATCTTGATATCAAGTGCCTTGGCGAGAAGATCGAGCACCTCCTGCCCGACTCGGCCCTTCGCCCACGCATAGGTCGGACGCATCGCTACCTGCCAGGCCTTGCGTTCATCATCGTTGAGATAATGCAACGTGGTCTTGCCGGTCTTCTTGATCTCGGCGAGCGCATCCTCGTTTTCCTGGACCGCGATCGAGTTGGTGTAATCGGTCGCCTCGTCCATCGCCTTCTCAAGTTGGCTGCGAACATCCGCCGGCAAACCGTTCCAGAACTTGGAGTTTACGATAACCGCGTATTGCAGGTGAGCGTGGTAGGAGACCGTGATGTCCTTCTGCACTTCGAAAAACTTCTGGGTCAGATAGTTCGAAGCGGTATTCTCGCAGCCGTCCACCACGCCGGTCTGCAGGGCCTGATACACTTCCGAGAACGCCATGATCTGCGGGATCGAGCCGACGTCCCGGAAATAGCGGTCGGCGATCTTGGATCCGGAGATGCGGATCTTGAGGCCCTGGAAATCGGCCGGCTTCAGCAGCGGACGATTGGCCGAGGTCATGTGGAAGCCGTTATCCCAATAGGCGAGACCGCTAATGCCCCTGGGTTCGAGTTTCTGGAACAGCCACTTGCCTACCGGACCCTTCATCGCCCTGCTGTAGGTCTCCTCGTCCTTGAACAGCCACGGCAGATCAAGTGCCTCGAATTCCTTGGCGCCCAATGGAGCGAATTTCGCGGTGGACGGCGCAAGCATCTGCACCGAGCCGAGCTGTAGGGCTTCGATCTCTTCCTTGTCCTTGTACAATGAGGAGTTCGGGTAGACTTCCACCCTGACCTTGCCGTTGGTGTACTTCTCGGCCAGTTCCTTGAACTTCAGCGCTCCCTTGCCTTTTGGCGTGTCGTTGGCGACCACATGGCTGAATTTGATGACGATCGGACTCTGAGCCATGGCCGTGGCCGGGGTAATGAAGACCGCAGCCGCGACCAGTGTGAGCATCAACTTACGCATGAACTGTCCTCCCAATTGGCCCTGAAACCCTTTTGTTTATTTCTCCGGTTTCCAGTACTGGCAGCAAACGCTAGCCCGAACAACTAGACCTAAGCCGAAGTTGGAGGCCGGACACTGGGCGCCGCAAATGATAGTTTTAGGCAGATTTTTGAGAGGCTCCAGCCCGCCATCCGGGCGTAGATGTCGCACCCGCTCCGCTGCGAACAGCGTCACGTTTTGCGTTGCGCAACCATGAAAAGCCGCCGGAATGGGAACAGCGTTTGGCCCTGAGAATTCGGCTGGTAGGCTTTCGCGACCCGCTCGCCGTAGGCCGCCTCGAACGCTGCTTTGTCCTGGCCCTCAAGCGCGTCCAGATATCGGGTCAACCAGGTGCCCTTGGTCCATTCCTTGACCGGATTCTCGCCTTCCAGAACCTGCAGATATTCCGTCTCCCAGAGATCGATGTTTTCGGACTGCGGCGCCAATAGCGCATGATAAAATCCGGGCTCCTCGACCGGCGGCGGCGTTATCAGATGCTCCAGTTTGAGACGCCAAGGACCGCTCAAAGCGGTTTCCGCGATGAGCAAATGCGAAGGCGCGCCGAAGTTGCGCGGCATCTGCACCGCGAGGATGCCACCGGGCTCGACTTTTTCCATCAGCAAAGGAAACAGAGTTTCATGATCGGGCAGCCAATGCAGTGCTGCGTTGGAATAGATCACGTCATATTTCCGCGCAGGCTGCCATGACCCGAGATCCTGATGCAGCCATTCGATGTCAGGAGCCGCTTTCTTTCCTGCGGCGACCATTTCGGCGGAGCCTTCCACGCCGATCACGACGGCGTCCGGCCATCTCTCCTTGATCAACTTCGTGACGTTGCCGGCACCGGCGCCAAGATCGGCCACGCTTCGCACCGGGAAATCCGGAATCCGCATCAGCAGGTCCACCGCTGGTCTCAATCGATGACCGGAAAACTTCAGGTACTGCTGCGGATTCCATACCATCGAGTTTTCTTCTTCCTTTGAGGGGCTACAGGAGTGTTACAGTACCTGACATGCATGCTTGTTGCTAACGCGAGAAAGTCTTCGAACATGGAGCTCGATCTCAAGTCCAAGACCGCCGTGGTGAGTGGAGCCAGTACCGGGATTGGCCGCGCCATAGCAAAGGCACTCGCGCTGGAGGGGGTACGCGTGCTCGCGGTCGCCAGGCGCTGGGATCTGCTTGAGGAGCTTGCGCGGGAGGTCCACGGCGCGGCAGGCGCCGTGGTCCCGTTGGCGCAAGACATCATGCAGGAGGATGCCGCAAAAAAGCTGGCCGCCGCCGCGATCGCTGAACTCGGTCACGTCGATATATTGGTCAACAATGCCGGCGGCAGCAGGCCCTTGCCGCTGGATGCGCCTGACAGCGATTGGGACGAAGCCATTTCGTTGAATTTCACGCGCTATCGGCAGGTCACGCATGCGCTGCTGCCGCAAATGATCGAACGTCGATGGGGACGCATCATCAACATCACGGGCAAGTCCGAACCGGAGGGGCTTAATGCGGCATTCGCAGCCAAGGCTGCGGTACATGCCTGGGCAAAAGGCTTGTCCCGCGAAATCGGACGGCACGGCATTACTGTCAATTGCATTCCGCCCGGCCGGATCATGAGTGAGCAAATTCGGCGCAACTATCCGGAAGACTATCGAGAGCATTTTGCCGAGGAAGAAATCCCGGTGGGCTATTGGGGCGAACCCGAGGACCTCGCAGCGCTGGCCGTATTCCTCGCCTCCCCGCTTGCACGGTACGTGACCGGCACGGTGATTCCCGTCGATGGCGGGCTTCGCCGCTATCAGTTCTAGCGCATATTCATTTTCACCGGTTGGCTAGATCCCCGAGACGCCGCCAAGCCGTTACGTAACCTGTCGATTATTCCATCTGGAAACTCAGATTCTTGATTTGAAATGATCCGGTTTCGGGTCCAGCATCCGTCCATAAGGGCGGGCTCGAACGCCTAATACAGGGAGAAACGATGGCAAGCCTCACAATCAACGGCAAAGCTTTTGACGTCGACGTCGAACCGGATACCCCATTGCTATGGGCTATCCGGGAAAATATCGGCCTGACCGGTACAAAATACGGTTGCGGCATTGCACAATGCGGCGCCTGCACCGTCCATATCGATCGCGACGCGATGCGTTCTTGCGGCGTGGTAGTCAGCGAAGCTGTTGGCAAGCAAATCACCACGATTGAGGGGCTCGCGCCCGCCGGCGCCCTGGATAAGGTGCAGCATGCCTGGATCGCCAATGACGTTCCGCAATGCGGTTACTGCCAAAGCGGTATGATCATGGCGGTGGCAGCGCTTCTCAAGGAAAAGCCGAAGCCGACCGACAAGGACATCGACGAAGCCATCACAAATATCTGCCGCTGCGGCACCTTCCAGCAGGTGCGCGAGGCGATCCACGCCGCCGCGAACGCTTGAGAGGCACGCCATGAACCATATGCCCACCCTGAATCGCCGTGCCTTTGTCATTGGCACCGCCACGGCAGGCGCCGGCCTCGCGCTTGGTCTCGACATTCCGTTCGGCGGCCCCACCGTGGTGCGCGCCGCCGATGGCTCGCCGGAAATCAACGCCTGGGTCGTGATCCGGCCCGACGACACGGTTGTCATTCGCATTGCACGTTCGGAAATGGGTCAAGGCACCCTCACCGGGCTCGCCCAACTTGTCGCTGAAGAACTCGAATGCGACTGGTCGAAAGTGACGACCGAATATCCGACGCCGGGACAGAGCGTGGCCCGCAAGCGCGCCTGGGGAGATTTTTCGACGGGAGGCAGCCGCGGCATCCGAACCTCCCAGGAATATGTGCGCAAGGGCGGAGCCACCGCGCGCACGATGCTGATCCAGGCCGCGGCCAATGAATGGAAGGTGCCGGCTTCCGAATGCACCGCCGCCAACAGCGTCATTACCCACACGCCGTCCGGACGCACCACAACTTACGGCAAGGTGGTCGAGGCGGCCGCCAGGCTCGAACCGCCGGCCGATGTAAAGCTGAAGGATCCAAAGGACTGGAAGCTTGCCGGCAAAGCGCTCAAACGGCTCGATACCGCGGACAAGACCACTGGCAAGATGACCTATGGCATCGACATCAAATTGCCGGGGATGCTGAACGCGGCAATCAAGGACTGCCCGGTGTTCGGCGGCAAATTGAAAAGCTTCGACGAAGCCAAAGTCACGGGCATGAAGGGCGTCAAGAAAGTGGTACAGGTCAACGATCACGCTGTCGCGGTCGTTGCCGACACCTGGTGGCACGCCAAGTCCGCGCTCGATGCGCTGCCGATCGTTTGGGACGAGGGCGAAAATGCCAAGGTCTCGAGCGAGTCGATCGCGAAATGGCTCGAGGAAGGCCTCGACGCGTCGCAGCCGGCCTTCATCGGCAATCAGAATGGCGATGCCAAAGCTGCCGTCGCGAGCGCCGCCAAGAAAGTCGAAGCTGTTTACAATTATCCCTACCAGAACCACGCCACCATGGAGCCGTTGAATGCGACGGCGCTCTATACGGCGGACAAATGCGACGTCTGGTGCGGAACGCAAAACGGAGAAGCCGCATTCGCCGCGACGCTCGAAGCCTCCGGTCTGCCGGCAGACAAATGCGAAGTGCACAAACTGATCCTCGGCGGCGGCTTCGGTCGCCGTGGCCAGACCGATTATGTCCGGCAGGCTGTAGCCATTGCCAAGCAAATGCCGGGCACGCCGATCAAACTGTTGTGGTCGCGCGAAGAGGACATGCAGCACGGCACCTATCATCCAGTCACGCAATGCAAATTGACCGGCGCCTTCGATGCCGACAACAATCTGACGGCGCTGCAGATCCGGATCTCAGGGCAATCCATTCTGTTCAAGCTGCGGCCTGAGGCATTGGTCAACGGTATGGATCCGGCCGCTTTCCAGGGCCTCAATGCCAGCGGCGAAGCGGGGATCGGATATTCGCTTCCCAATCTTCTGGTCGAGCATTCGATGCGCAACCCTCACGTTCCCCCCGGCTTCTGGCGCGGAGTCAATATCAACCAGAACGCGATCTATCTCGAATGCTTCATGGATGAACTGGCAAATGCGGTAGGGCAGGACCCGGTCGAATTCCGGCGCAAGCTGATGACCAAGCATCCAAAGCACCTTGCCGTACTTAATGCCGTGGCCGACAAGATTGGGTGGGGCAAACCGGCGCCGCAAGGCATCCATCGCGGCATCGCGCAGCACATGGGCTATGGCAGCTACGTCGCCGCCGCCGCGGAAATCTCGGTTACCGATGGCACCAAGATCAAGGTGCATCGGATCGTTGCCGCCACCGATCCGGGCTATGCCGTCAATCCCGCGCAGATCGAACGCCAGATCGCGGGTTCGTTCGTCTACGGCTTGTCGGGACTATTCTACGGCGGATGCACCGTGAAGGATGGCCGCATTGAGCAAGCGAATTTCGACACCTACGATTCGATGCGGATCAACGAGATGCCGAAGGTGGAATCGATCCTGATGCCGAGCGGTGGCTTCTGGGGAGGCGTCGGCGAGCCGACGATCTGCGTGGCTGCTCCTGCCGTTCTCAACGCTTACTTCGCGGCGACCGGAAAGCGTATCCGGTCGGTGCCGCTGCGGGATCAAAACATAACCTTTGCCTGACCAGCGCGCGGCGGCCTTAACGGCCGCCGCCACATACCGGAAAGCTGCTCATGGATGCGCTGCGCCCGATGACGCGGAGAAACGTCGTTCGCGGGATCGCGGCTTCAGCAACGGCATTTACCTTCCCCTGCCCTTCGCACGCGCAATTCCGTGCGCGCGTTGTTGTGATCGGCGGCGGCTTCGGCGGCGCCAGTTGTGCGCGCGCGCTGCGGCGGATAGATCCAACGCTTGACGTAACGCTGATCGAGCCGAACCGGACTTTCACGGCCTGTCCGTTCAGCAATGAGGTCATCGCCGGGTTGCGGGATATCGAAGCCCAGCAATTCACCTACGACAAAATAATCGCGGAAGGCGTAAAGGTGGTCGCGCAGGCGGCTGCAAAGGTCGATCCGCAAACCCGTGTGGTTGGTTTAGCCGATGGCGCATTGCTGAGTTACGACCGCCTGGTGCTCGCGCCCGGCATCGATCTTCGTTTCGAGGCGCTGCCAGGGTACAACGAAGCTGCTGCAGCGAAAATGCCGCACGCCTGGACGGCAGGCGAGCAGACTGCATTACTGCGGCGACAAATCGAAGCCATGGAAGACGGCGGGCTGATTGCGCTGGCCGTACCCGCCAACCCCTCGCGTTGTCCGCCCGGGCCCTATGAGCGCGCCAGTTTGATCGCGCATTATTTGCGGGCCCGGAAGCCGCGTTCCAAAATCCTTATTCTCGACGCCAAGGACACGTTTCCGCTGCAGCGCCTGTTCGAGAATGCCTGGAACGAGCTATATGCGGGCATGATCGAGCGCGTGTCGCTGTCGCAGGGGGGCCGCGTCACCTCGGTCGATCCCGCCACCAACACCATCGTCACCGATTTCGGCAACTACACCGCGCAGGTCGCGAACATCATTCCGCCGCAGAAGGCCGGCCGCATTGCCGCCATCGCGGGCGCAGCCGACAACACCGGCTGGTGTCCGATCGACCCCGTCAGCTTTGCTTCAAAACTCCTGCCCGCTGTTCACGTGATCGGGGACGCCTGCTTTGGCGGCGTAATCCCGAAGTCCGCTTCGGCGGCGAACGCGCAAGCAAAGGCATGCGCCGAAGCGGTCGCGAGCCTGATCTCCGGCAAACCACAGGCGACACCGAGACTGGTCGGCGCCTGTTATAGCGTGGTCGCGCCCGATTACGCCTTCTCCCAGTCGGGCGTCTATCAACCCCGCGATGGCATGTTCGCCGAAAGCGAGGCTGTCACCACAAGCCCCCTCGAGGCGACGCGCGAAGTACGTGCGGCTGAAGCGGTCAGCGCGCAATCCTGGTACAAGAGCATCACGGTGGATGCCTTTGGCTAGATCAGCGATGTTAATTGCCGCCGCCATGCTTTTGATGTCGGTGCTTCTCGTTCCGTCAGGGGCGGACGAGCAGGGGTTGCGACCGTATGTTGTGGTTGGCGATGCTATTCCACAGTCGCTGACGGGCATGCCGGGCGATGCGGCACGCGGACGCGCGCTTGTGCTGGACCGCACCAGCACCTGCATCCTGTGTCACAGCGGGCCGCTTCCCGAAACCCAGTTCCAGGGCGATCTCGCGCCAAGCCTGACAGGCGCCGGCAGCCGCTGGTCAGAAGGCCAACTCCGGCTCAGGTTGGTTGACGCGTCCCGCCTAAATCCCGCAACCATCATGCCGTCCTACTATCGTATCGAGGGCCTGGCGCGCGTCGGACCGGCATGGCGTGGAAAGCCGATCCTCTCGGCTGAACAAATCGAGGATCTCGTGGCTTATCTCGCAAGCTTACGCGAGTAGGAAGGCAGAACGATCGATGCGCAAGCAGGACCAATCAACGCGCCGCCGCTTTCTCGGCCTTGCAGGCAGCGCTGCCGTGCTGGGCTCGGTTCCCGCCGTGACGCTGCGGCCCGCCGAGGCGACACCGGCAACGCTCGCTTCGGCGATCAGAAACGTTGTCGGCGGTGCGGTAGTGCGAACCGGCAAGGTCAAGCTCGATTTGCCGCCCCTGGTCGAAAACGGCAACACTGTGCCGATGACCGTCAGTGTCTCGAGCCCGATGACTCCCGACGAATACGTCAAGAGCATTCACGTCTTCAACGAAAAGAATCCGCAACCGAACATCGGAAACTACTACTTCGGCCCGCTAGCCGGGCGCGCGCAAGTTTCGACCCGCATTCGTCTTGCCGACAGCCAGAAGATCGTCGCGATTGCGCGGCTCTCCGACGATTCGTTCTGGTCGACCAGCACCGACGTGGTGGTTACGCTGGCTGCCTGCACCGACGAGGTGATCTGATGCCCTCCGCCCTGATCAACGTTCCCCGACACGCCAAGCGCGGCGAGATCATCGAGATCAAGACGCTGATGTCCCACATCATGGAAACTGGCTACCGCCATACCGCAAACGGGGATGTCGTTCCGCGTGATATCATCACCAGCTTTAGCTGCCGTTTCAATGGCGCCGAGATATTCCGCGCCGATTTGTTTCCCGCGGTCGCAGCGAACCCCTTCATCACATTCTTTACGGTCGCCAATGACAGCGGCAAATTCGAATTCGAGTGGATCGGCGACAAAGGTTTTGCTGAAACCGCCTCAGCCTCGATTACCGTCGAATGAAACCTGTTCGCGCAATCGTTACGGTACTGCTGATCGCCGCTGTTCCCGTTCTGGCAGCCGAAATCCCGCAGAGCGAACGCCGATCCGGATTCAGCTTCATGGGGCCGGACACGCAAGCTATGCAGAACGACGACACCGCCAATCCGGGGATCCTTTGGGTGCTCGACGGGGAGGCGTTATGGAAGAGCAAGGCCGGCGCGGCCGGGAAAGCCTGCGCCGATTGTCACGGCGACGCACGCACCAGCATGAAGGGCGTCGCCGCCCGATATCCGGCGTTCGACAAGGCACTCGGCCATCCCGTGGACCTGGAACAACGCATCAATAATTGCCGAACGACCCATCAGCAGGCAACGCCACTTCCTTACGAAAGCCGTGAGCTGTTGGCGCTCACCGCATTCCTGGCTCAGCAGTCGCGCGGCATGTCGATCATGCCTGAGCGCGATCCACAACTTGAGCCGTTTATCGCCAAAGGACGCGAGCTGTTTTTGCAAAGACAAGGCCAGCTCAATCTCGCCTGCGCGAACTGCCATGACGACAATTGGGATAAGCGCCTTGCCGGCTCTGCCATCACGCAAGGCCACCCGACCGGATATCCGCTTTACAGATTGGAGTGGCAGTCACTCGGCTCCCTGCAGCGCCGCCTGCGCGCCTGCATCAGCGGCATCCGCGCCCAACCTTACGCTTTCGGTGCGCCGGAGCTGGTCGAACTCGAACTGTATTTGATGTGGCGCGCCCGAGGCATGCCAGCCGAGACGCCGGCGGTGCGCCCTTGAGTTGAGGCCGAGCATCGACCAGCGCCCGGGCTTGATATTTGGGAACGGCTCCCCAGTTCCAGCTTGGTAGGTGAGCATGATCAAGCGCACCAATGACTGGGATGCCCGCTCGACCATCAGCCGGTGGGCACATGTGCTGGAACGAACCGGGCTCGCCTTGACCGGCGGCTCGTGCGGGCTGTTTGTGGCCGTGCATGTGGGCCGCGCCAGCATCGACCTGATTGGTTCGGCCGCCACGGTGCTGGGGATGATGCTTTACGGGGCGGCCGGATTCTATCTCGGCATCGATCTACCTCCCGCTCCGCCGGATCACCGAATGCACCTGCCGCTACGGCACGGGCTCGGTTCCAGGGCGGACATCGTGGAATTGCTCAGCGCGGCCGGCACTTTCCTTGCGGCGGTAGCGGCGGTGGTGTCCGTCTCCAGCATCGTTCTGGACGAGACGCCGCACGCGGCTACGGCTCTCCTGATCGGTTTCGGTTGGGCGATAGGTGCCAGCATGCAAATTGCATCGGGGATCATCGCCCGAACCCGCACAGAAATGTCCACCAGGTGAGGGCCCGCCCATTCTCTCCTTAACTCCCGATTGGCGGGCTCCGGCAAACGCAAGAACTATTTCAGGGATGCTAGGCCGGATGCGTTTGCGTCTGCGCATCCGGATAAAGCGACGCAACGTCCTTGAGGCCTGAGTAAACCGCGAGAGAACAGATGCCGAGAAAAGATCCCGTCAACTGGATGTTGTCTGAGGCGATCGATTCACTTGCCCGCGCCGAACGGTTGCGCCAGCAGTTCTTCAACCTGCAGTCCCGCGCGGGCTCACCGGAGCCCAGTTGGGAGCCTCCAATCGACGTGCTGGAGACCGATCGGGAGTTCTTGATTCTTGTCGCCCTCCCGGGGGTCGATCCGGACCAGGTGGAGGCGATCATCCAAGATGGGACGCTCGTCATTAGCGGTCACCGGGTGCTGCCCGCCGAGCTGCGCACCGCCCGGATTCACCGGCTCGAGCTCCCACAAGGCCGCTTCGAGCGTCGGATAGCGCTGCCCACCGGGCGCTACGCCGTGAGCCGCTTCGCAATCAATGGATGCATCGCGTTACGCCTGGCAAAGTCTGTGTGAGGATGGTCATGCCGCCACTCAATCAAGAACCCGCCACGTCGTCTCCCGCGACCGCGCACACCGATAATGTGCCGATCCCCAACGATGCGCTCATCATCGTCCCGGTTCGCAACACCGTGCTATTTCCGGGTGTGGTCGCCCCCATCAGCATCGGCCGGCCAAAGTCGATCGCGGCCGCCCAACAGGCTCTGCGTGAGCAGCGCCCGGTCGGGATTCTACTTCAGCGAAACCCGGAGCTGGACGATCCCGGTCCCGACGAGCTCAATCGGATTTGCACGGTTGCCAATATCGTGCGTTACATCACCGCGCCGGACGACACTCACCACATCATTTGCCAGGGAGTACAGCGCGCCCGCATTCTCGATTTTCTTCCTGGTACGCCGTTTCTCGCCGCGCGCGTTCTGCACATTCCGGAACCCACGACAAGCTCGCCCGAGATCGAGGCGCGATTCATCAACCTGCAAAGACAAGCCATCGAAGCCATCCAGCTGCTTCCACAGGTGCCTCCGGAGCTCGTCGCGCTGTTTCAATCGACCACCTCCCCCGCCGCTCTCGCCGATCTCGCCACTTCCTACATGGACATCAAGCCGGAGGATAAGCAGGAGATCCTGGAGACGATCGAGCTCTCGGCACGCATGGACAAGGTCTCGCGGCATCTGGCCGAGCGTCTCGAAGTGCTTCGGCTGACGGCTGAGATCGGACAAAAGACCAAAGCCACTTTCGACGAACGCCAGCGAGAGGCGATACTTCGCGAGCAGATGGCGACCATTCAGCGTCAACTGGGCGAAGGCGACGGCAAGAGCCAGGAAGTCGCGGAATTGAATGAGGCAATCACCAAGGCGCAAATGCCGCCGGAAGCGGAAAGCCAGGCGCGCAAGGAAGTCCGTCGCTACGAGCGAATGCCGGAGGGAGCCGCCGAGGCCGGAATGGTCCGCAGTTATCTCGATTGGCTAATCGAATTGCCATGGGCGCTGCCGCCAGAAAAGACCATCGATATCCCCGAGGCGCGGCGCATTCTTGACGAGGATCATTTTGGCCTGGAGAAGATCAAGAGCCGGATCATCGAATATCTCGCGGTTCGAAAGCTGGCGCCCCAAGGCAAGGCGCCGATCCTCTGCTTTGTCGGGCCGCCCGGGGTAGGCAAGACCTCGTTGGGGCAGTCGATCGCCCGCGCGATGGACCGGCCGTTTGTTCGCGTCAGTCTCGGCGGCGTTCACGACGAGGCTGAAATCCGTGGCCACCGACGGACCTATATCGGCGCCCTGCCCGGCAATATCATCCAGGCGATGAAGAAGGCCGGATCGCGTAATTGCGTGATGATGCTGGACGAGATCGACAAGATGGGGCGCGGGATTCAGGGCGATCCGTCGGCGGCGATGCTTGAAGTCCTCGATCCCGAGCAGAATTCGACTTTCCGCGACAACTATCTCGGCGTTCCCTTCGATCTTTCGCGCGTCATATTCATCGCTACCGGAAACATGCTGGATGGTATTCCAGGTCCATTGCAAGACCGGATGGAGATCATCAGCCTGCCCGGTTACACCGAAGATGAAAAGCTCGAGATAGCGCGGCGTTATCTGGTTCGGCGTCAGCTAGAAGCCAACGGCTTGAAACCAGAGCAGGCCGAGATCGATCTCGAAGCGCTCCGTCTCATGATCAGGGGCTACACCCGGGAGGCCGGGGTTCGCTCGCTTGAAAGGGAAATCGGCAAAGCGTTGCGCCATGCGGCGGTGCAGATCGCCGAGGGCAGCTCGAGCAAGGTCACTATTGGCGCGCAAGATCTTACAGCCGTTCTCGGGCCACCCCGCTTCGAAGGCGAGATCGCGATGCGGACCAGCGTCCCCGGCGTTGCGACCGGGTTAGCATGGACGCCGGTCGGTGGCGACATTCTATTCATTGAAGCGAGCCGCATTCCCGGAAAAGGAGCATTGATCCTTACCGGCCAGCTTGGCGACGTCATGCGCGAAAGCGCACAGGCGGCTCTGACGCTGGTAAAAAGCAAGACGGCGCAACTTGAAATCGATTCCTCGATTTTCGAAAAAAGCGACATCCACGTTCATGTACCGGCCGGCGCTACGCCGAAAGACGGACCGAGCGCCGGGGTTGCGATATTCACGGCGCTGGCCTCGTTGCTCACCAACCGCACGGTCCGAAGCGACACGGCGATGACCGGCGAGATATCGCTGCGCGGCTTGGTGCTGCCCGTCGGCGGCATCAAGGAAAAAGTCGTGGCGGCGGCCGCGGCGGGGCTGAAAAGGGTGATGCTCCCCGCACGAAACCGGCGGGACTTTGACGAAATTCCTCAAGGCGCACGTGAAAAGCTCGAATTCGTCTGGCTCGAACGTGTCGATGACGCGATTGCCGCGGGTTTGGAGGAGAGAACGCAGGCGGCAGTCGCTGCCGAGTAGAAGTTCACTCGATGATCGCCACGGCCCGGGTCCAGCCCGCTGATGCGCGTTTGATCTTGACCGGAAAACACGAGACCATGAAACCGCTCGACGGCAATTGCTCGAGGTTGTGCAGCTTTTCAATGTGGCAGTAGCCGATATGGCGACCGGCTTTGTGGCCTTCCCAGATCAGGCTGGCGTCTTTGGTCTCGGCGTATTTCCTGGCGGTGTAAATGAATGGCGCGTCCCAGCTCCAGCCATCGATTCCGGTCAACCGGACGCCGCGCTCGAGCAGGTACATCGTCGCCTCGTAGCCCATGCCGCAGCCGGAATTGACGTAATCCTGCCGGCCGTATTTGGCCCCGGCGCTGGTATTGACCACTACGATCTCCAGCGGCGAAAGCGTGTGGCCGATGCGCTTGAGCTCGTTCTCGACATCCTTCGCGGTCGCCACGTAGCCGTCCGGCAAATGCCGGAAATCCAGCTTCACGCCCGGCTGCAGGCACCATTCCAGCGGCACTTCATCGATGGTCCATGAGCGCTCGCCACGGTTCATCGTGGGGTGAAAGTGCCAGGGCGCATCCAGATGCGTGCCGTTGTGAGTGGAGAGCTGCACTTGCTCTACCGCCCAGCCCTGTCCATCCGGTAGATCCTCAGCCTTCAGGCCTTCAAAAAACTGCAGCATGCGCGGTAAGCCCTGCTGATGATCGATGTACTGGATCGTGGGATGCCCTCCCGGCGGATCGGCCGGCACGTCGTTTTGCAGCGGCACGGAGATGTCGATCAATCGTCTGGCCATAAGCGTTCCCAAAAGTTTTCGGTTGCCCCCCTCAGGGGCGCGTTTCTTCTCCTGATGCAATAGCATGTCCGCGTCGTCACTGCGAAGACGGGGCTTGCTGACGCCGCCCTGCCGCGAGACATTGTGACTGAATTGCTGCTACCCAGAACACCCCAAGGACATTCCAAGGAAATTCCAAGGAACTTCGAGGAGACATCCATGACCGTCGCAAGACTGAAGCATTACGGCTGGGGGCGCGAGGGCGAAGCAATGACGGCGGCGGAACAGGAGTTCGTTCTTGGCCGCTACCGGACGAAATTCTCGCGCGATGGGTTCGACACCATCACCGTGCCGCGGCTTGAAGACGTGGCGCTGCATCCGCCGCGCGTAGCGCCGCCACCCTCGCTCGCAGCGTTCTGCAACAGCGAGCGCTACGACCGCCTCGCGCATGCCTACGGCAAGTCCTATCCGGATCATGTGCGCGCCATGCTCGGCGACTATAATTGCGCGCCCGACGTCGTGGCCTATCCCCGTGACGAAGCGGAGATTGCCGCTGTGATGGACTGGGCCGGGGGCGTGGGCGCCTCGCTGACGCCATTCGGAGGCGGATCAAGCGTCTGCGGTGGCGTGGAGCCGCGCCTCGATGACGCCCGTTACAAGGCGGCCGTGACACTCGACCTGCGCCATCTCGGCAAGGTCATCGAGGTGGATCAGACCTCGCGCGCCGCACTGATCGAAGGCGGCGTCTTCGGTCCATCGCTGGAAAGCCAGCTCAAGCCGCACGGCGTTACGTTGCGGCATTTTCCGCAGAGCTTTGAATATTCGACACTTGGCGGCTGGATCGCCACGAGATCGGGAGGCCACTTTGCGAGCCTCTACACGCACATCGATGATTTCGTCGAGAGCCTGCGCGTGGTCACGCCGCGCGGCATATTGGAGACACGACGCTTGCCGGGCTCAGGTGCCGGACCAAGCCCCGACCGCATGTTGATTGGCTCGGAAGGAACGCTCGGCGTCATTTCGCGCGCCTGGATGCGATTGCAGCCTCGTCCGAAATTCCGCGCCGGTGCATCGGTTCGCTTTCAAACGTTCTTCGAAGCAGCGCGCGCCGTGCGCGCAATCGCGCAGGCCGGCCTCTACCCCTCGAACTGCCGCATCCTCGACCCGCAAGAGGCTTTCAACACCGGCGCGGCCGACGGCAACGCTGCGATCATGGTGCTCGGGTTTGAATCCGGCGATCATCCACTTGATGCCCGGATGGCGCGCGCGCTCGAGTGCTGCAGCGATCATGGCGGAAAACCCGAGACTACCAAAGCCCGCGATGCGCATCTCGAGGGCGCGGCGGGGATTTGGCGGAACGCATTTATTCGCATGCCCTATGCCCGCGAGTTTCTGACGCCAGCAGGTCTTATCAACGATACCTTTGAAACCGCCATCACCTGGGATCGGTTCGAAAGCTTCCACGACAAGGTTAAGGCGGCGACCGAGCGCGCGATCCTCGCTGCGACCGGAGTAAGGGGCGAGGTTACCTGTCGTTTCACCCACATCTATCCCGATGGCCCCGCGCCCTATTTTTCCTTCCACGCCCTCGGTCGCCATGGTTCGCTGCTTCAGCAGTGGCAGGCAATCAAGAATGCGGCGAGCGACGCGCTGATCGAGGCCGGTGGGACGATCACCCATCACCACGCAGTTGGCCGCGATCACCGGCCTTGGTACGACCGTCAACGGTCCGAGCTTTTTGCTGCTGCGCTCAGAGCGGCCAAAAAAGCACTCGATCCCGCAGGCATGCTGAATCCGGGAGTACTGATCGATCCGTAAGGGCCGCTGAACGCAAAGCGCACTTTCAGGCCTGCATCACAGCAAAGACCAATGACCAGCAGGTCATAAAGATTAGAATTAAGGAGCCCACCGTCCACAAAGTGGCGCGCGTGTCATGAGTACGCGCCGTAAAATACGCGCCAAAATGCAGCAGCCGCGATAGCACGTATCCGTACAGAAGCAAGCGCGTGAGCATCACCGAGGGTTCGGTCAAAACGAACAGAAGGCCTGCCACAAGGAAAAACGGCAGGCTCTCAAGGTCGTTCAATTGAATGCGTCGGATACGTTCGACGCGTTCGTTAGGCTCAAGCTGCTTCGGATTCGGCTCCGGGTTCAGGCTCGTTTTCCGTATGTCTTCCGGCGATCGAAATCCGCCTTTCTCCCGCATCATCCGAAGCACGGTCAACCAGGACATGCTCACTGCCTTGAGGATCATGAGGCTGGCTGCGATGACGTAAGTTGCAAATACCGGATTTGCCAGGCTTAGCTTTTCCATGTTTCCCCTCCACTTGCAGATGCCTAGTCGGATATTCCAGCTTTAGCGAGCCCGGCTGCGATCCTTCGAACATCGTCCTCGCTCGTGAAGGGCAGTCGCTCGAAATGTTCCTGGAACGAGTATCGCGGATTGATTTTTTTGAGTTCATGCCAGACTCGGCGGGCCTCGTCGAGATCGCCGACATAACCAAGCGCGGAAACAAGTATCGCGCGCGAAAAGTCTGTTCCAGGCACCAAGAGGACGCGCTGCCTCAACACTGTAACTGCTGTTTCATACCTGCCGACAAGAAGATTCGCTATGCCCAGCAAATGTAGAAATTGCTGCGTGTAAGCGGGATCCAGGCGCATGGCTAGTTCAAGCATTGGTATTGCCTCGAGCGGCTTTCCGGAAAACACATAAATGTTTCCCAAACACCCGTAGGCTTCGGCGGAGTTCGGATTGAGGCTCAGCGCCCTGTTCGCCTCCGCTTCGGCCCGCACGAAATCTTTCTCGAACGTTGCAGTTAATGACGCGATCACCCGGGCGAGTGGTTCGTCCGGATCTTTTTCAATTGCCCGATCCACACTCTGTTTTGCCAGGATCAGCGCGCGTTCAGAGTTGGGGCTCCAATGATTCTGATAATCGTACATGTGTGCGAAGCCGAGGCCAGCATAGGCCTGCGAATAATTGGGATCCAACTCGATGGCCTTCATCAACAGCTTCGTTACCTTCTCGAACGCCTGCGAATTCAGAACGCCCATGAAAAGCGGGCGAGCCCGCAGGAAGCTATCGTGAGCGTCAATATTGCTCGTTCCGGCATTGGCGAGTCGTGCTTTTTCAGTCGGGCTCAACGTCACCTTTAATGCTTGGACAATTCTACTGGTTACGTCATCCTGGACTGCGAACAGGTCCGACAGATCTCGGTCGAAACGCTCAGCCCACAAATGCCCGCCAGTAGTTGCATCGATGAGCTGCGCGGTGATTCTGACGCGGTTACCGGCACGACGGACCGAGCCTTCGAGTACTGAGCGAACGCCGAGGTCACGGCCGACAGCTCGTATGTCCACGGAGCGGCCCTTGTAGGTGAAGCTCGAGTTGCGCGCGATGACCATCAACCCGGCAATCTTCGACAGGTCCGTGATGATGTCTTCACTGATGCCGTCCGAGAAGTATTCCTGGTCCGGGTCGCCGGACATGTTAGTGAAAGGCAGAATGGCGATGGACGACTTTTGAACAGGAGGTTTTGCGTCCGATGGAATGGGCCGATCAGTCTCGGCAGCTTTATTGCCGGGATGCCACCTCCAGACCCGAACGGGTCGGTCGATGTTCTTTACATGGATACTGCCGCCATCCTGAAAACGAATATCGACTCGCGTTCCAATGCTCTCGTGGACAACAGAAGAAACGCAAACTCCACCGGGTGCGGCGAGCGCCTCCAGCCGCGCGGCAACATTGACTCCGTCGCCGTAGATGTCTTCGCCATCGATGATAACGTCGCCCAGATTGATGCCAATTCGAAGCACGATGGCGGATCTGCTCGTTTTGTCATCTTGCTCAGCGGGCACCGAGGACTGCACCTCAACGGCGCAGTTCACGGCGTCAATGACGCTGCCGAATTCCGTAAGCGCACCGTCGCCAATTAGCTTTACGATCCGGCCATTATGCTTGGCTACCGCCGGATCGAATACATTTTCGCGATGTCGCTTCAGAGCCGCTAACGTGCCTGCCTCGTCAGCCTCCATGAGCCGCGAATAGCCGACCACGTCGGCCGCGAGAATGGCCGCAAGCCTCCGGTTGGTGCGATGTTCGCTCATGCAGATAAAGCGAGAAGCTTTGTTTGAGCGTCGGACCGAATTGCGCCAGTAAGCTAAATGATAGTCCCGGCGCGATCAACCGAGCAGGTCCAGACACGCTGGATCACTGCAGTCCGCGGACGAAGGATTAGCTTGGGCACCGCTCCAGGATGTGCAGTCCGCCACGCCTCAACTCGAACGGCCGACGTCCTCGACCTTGACCCGCACCGTCGAGAGTCGATCGCGGCGCTTGACCGAGAGTTCAATCTCTCGACCTACGCCCACCACCTCCAACTGATCGGTCAAATCCGAGAGCCGCCGGGTCGGCTGTCCGTTGGCGCTGACGATGACGTCACCGAGTTGACCCGCCTGGTCAATGCCGTGCAGCCCAGCTTCGGCGGCGGGCAAACCGGGCAAAGCACGGACGACCACCACACCTTCAATTCCGAGCCGCGTCGCGACCGCCTCATTTGCAGCGACGATGCCTATTCCGGGAGCCGGAACACGGCCTTTGCTGATAAGCTCGGGCACAACCCGGTTCACCGTGTCGACAGGAATCGCGAAACCAATACCGGCGTTGGATCCGGATGGAGAAATGATCGCGGTGGTTACGCCAATCAGTCGCCCCGCCGAATCCAGCAGCGGACCTCCTGAATTGCCGGGGTTAACTGCGGCGTCGGTCTGCACGACGTTACCGATTTCCCGGCCACCGCTGGTCGGCAGGCGACGCTTCAGAGCGCTGATCACACCTGTGGTCAGCGACTGGTCAAGGCCAAACGGGTTACCAATGGCGAAAGCAGCCTGCCCTACCTTCAGATCGGCTGAGGTGCCGACCGCAATAGGCGCTGGCAGGTGGCGCGTATCATGCAGCCTGACTACTGCCAAATCGTAATTTGGCGCCACCCCAACGATCGATGCGGCAACGACCTCGCCGCTGGCGAGACGGACCGCAACTTGATCGGTTCCACTCACCACGTGATTGTTCGTGACGATGTGGCCTGCACCGTCCCATACGACGCCGGTGCCGCTCTGCTCGCGCACACCCTCGCCTTCCATATCTGCTGCGCTCGCGCCTGCCGCCGCTCCCACCACCTGAACTACCGATGGCGAAACCCGCTCAAACAGGCTGATGGTTGCGCGCTCGGATTCCGGCAAGTCGCTTCTGGCGACAACGGGTCGTGGAGAGGTCGCTGCAAACAGTAGCCGGTCGAGGTAGGGCTGACCGAGCAGGGCCGCAACCAGCAAGATCAACACGACCGTGGCCACACGGAAGAAACGCTCGTGCATGAATTATCTCCGATGAGAATGCTGCGGCCGCTGCCGCACCAGCGAACAAAGCAAGTTCACGCCCGTTCGTTCCGCGAGACTCTTCTTGAGCGCGGCTCGCCGACAGAAGGGCATTTGCGAGAGCTAGCGGCATGCCGGCAGCGATCGTCGCCAGGAGCGCGCCGCGCTGGGCATAAATCAGAGATTCAGATGCTGAAGGCCGCACTGGAATGGCGTTTCGCCGAGCGGTTATGAACTTCGCGTGCAGCCGGGCGGTCTTTCGCGGTCCGAACGCCGTTTCGCGCGTGGTTCGGCCCCAGCGACTAACGCTAGGGCCGCTGCTCGCTGGACCGCCTTTAGTCCACTTCCTGAACGACTGTGCGAGTGCCCGGATCGACCAGCATCACCCGCTCGCCGGAATAGACATAGCGATATTTGGTCAGGCCCGGACCCCAATCAGAAGGTACGGCGACAAGTTCGACGTCGCTCGGCACCCGGCTGCCTACGACGATCTTCTCCCTGCTCTCAACCGGGCGGACTTTGTGCTCAGTAATGTAAGTCTTGATCTTGGTTCGATATTGGGGCTCGATTTCAACGGCGGCATTTCCCGAGCCGGTGGTTACTGTTGCCGTTTGGGCGTTGGCCATGGTCGCGGCGAGCGATGCCGTTGCGGCAAGTATCAGCAGCTTCTTCATATTTGTACCTCCTTGGCCGCATCGGCGCGGCGAAAGAACAACAGCTTTGGGATTGTGCGGTTCCCGACAAAGCGTCAATGACCTATCATGCGGCAAAGCTTGCGCCGGCTCTTTGAGCGTTAGTTATGGTCGTTCACAATGGAACCGTCCGAACGCGCTCATTGCGGCGATACGATTGCAACGAGATGAAGGCTGTGACCGGTCGCTGATAAGCATTCTTGTATTTGAGACGTCACACAATCTGCCTAGAGCTGTTGGCGCTTTCGCGCATTCCGGTGGATCAAGGAGGCTTTCATGGCAATTCGAATTTCCCGGCGACGCTTCCTGACAACCGCTGCGGCGACGGGCACTGGCGCGCTCGGCGTAATGGGGATGCCATATCTCAGCCGTGCCGCCGACCGGCCACAAATTACCTGCGGCGTGCAATCGGGCGACGTTTCAGCGGATGGCGGCGTAGTGTGGGCGCGGGCAGACCGGCCGTCGCAAATGATGGTCGAAGTCGCCACTACCGAATCGTTCAACAATGCGAAAGCTTTGCCGCCGATCGCGGCACTTCCCGAGAGTGACTTCACGGCGAAGATGCTCCTGGAAAATCTTCCAGCGGGCCAGGATATCTTCTATCGCGTCAAGTTTCGCGACCTCTCGCATTTTGAGGTTTCGAGCGAGCCGGTGGTCGGCCGCTTCCGTACCGCACCAGCCGACCGGCGAGACGTCAGTTTCGTCTGGGGCGGCGACGTCGCCGGACAAGGCTGGGGTATCAATCCGGACGACGGCGGCATGTTCACGTTCGCCACCATGCGCAAGCACCGGCCCGACTTCCTGCTCCACTCCGGCGACACGATCTATGCAGACGGCATCATTGCCGCAGAGGTGAAACTGCCGGACAACAAGGTATGGAAGAACGTCACTATTCCGGAGAAGGCCAAGGTCGCGGAGAGCCTCGATGAATTCCGCGCGGCCCACAAATATAATTTTCTCGATGACCATCTGCGCGCCTTCAATGCCGAAGTGCCAATCTTCGTGCAGTGGGACGACCACGAAGTCACCAACAACTGGTCGCTCTCGAAACAACTTCCCCCCGCCTACAAGGAGCGCGACATTAATTTGCTGGCCGCCCGCGCCGCGCGCGCATTCCACGAAATGTATCCGATGCGCGAAAGCATCGTCGAGCCGGGCCGGGTCTATCGCAAGCTTAGCTACGGTCCGCATCTCGATGTCTTCATGCTGGACGAGCGCAGCTATCGCGGCCCCAATGGTCCGAACCTGCAAACCACGTACGGCCCCGACAGCTACTTCCTGGGTCCCGTCCAGCTCGCATGGCTGAAGCGCGGCCTGTTGAATTCGCGTGCCACCTGGAAAGTGATCGCCTCCGACATGCCGCTCAGCATCATCGTCTATGACGATGCGCCGAACAAAAAAGGTTCGGAAGCATTCGCACAGGGTGACGGTCCGCCACGGGGCCGTGAACTGGAAATCGCGGACCTGCTGCGCTTCATCAAGACATCGGCCGTGGCCAATACGGTTTGGCTAACCGCGGATGTGCACTACGCCGCCGCACATTATTACACTCCCGAGAAGGCGCAGTTTCAGGATTTTGAGCCATTCTGGGAATTCGTTTCCGGCCCATTTCATGCGGGGACTTTTGGTCCAAACGAACTCGACAACACCTTCGGGCCAGAACTGAAGTTCATCAAGGCGCCAGGGCTGGACAAGCAGAACCTGCCACCAACGGCCGGCATGCAGTTCTTTGGTCACGTCAGAATAGACGGCGCGACCGGACAAATGACGGTGACATTGCGGGACCGCGCAGATGTGGCGCTTTGGTCGACAACACTGGATCCCAAGCCCGGATGATCTGCTTAGGGCGCTGCGACAGTCCCACATAACCGATCAAGTACCCCAGCGTAGCGCCGCCGTGTGCACTGGCGCATCCCATTGAGCCTTGGCCTGTCCTTCGAGCACCGATACGGTGACAGAAGCGCCTGCCATGTCGAGCGCCGTGACATAGGAACCGGTCAGATAACGCGTTACCGTAATCCCCGCGCCTTCCAGAATACGCTTCGCGCTGTTGACCATCAGGTAAAGCTGGATGAGCGGCGTCGCGCCGAACCCATTGATGAGAAGCAGCACTTCGCTGCCCTGTTTCGGCGCAAGGTCTTTGAGAATCTCGCCAACGAGTTCGTCTGCAATCGCGTCCGCAGAACCCAATGGCACTCGGCGCCGGCCGGGCTCGCCATGAATGCCGACGCCCATTTCCATCTCATTGTCTGCCAGCGTGAAGTTCGGCCGGCCTGCCGCCGGTACGGTGCACGGCGTCAGCGCCACCCCCATCGAGCGCGTGCGCCTGTTGATGTCCTCGCCGAGCACCTTGAGAGCGGCAAGCGGCGCTCCGGCCTCGGCCGCGGCGCCAACCATCTTTTCCACGATCAGCGTACCCGCGACACCGCGGCGGCCGGTTGTGTACGTCGAATTCTCGACCGCCACGTCGTCATCGGTCACTACACTTGCAACCTCACGCCCGGCCATCTCGGCAGCCATGGTAAAGTTCATCAGATCGCCTTCGTAGTTCTTGACGATGAAGAGGACACCCGCTCCGGCATCAACCGCTTCGGCCGCCTCTATCATCTGATCTGGGGTCGGAGACGTAAAAACCTGGCCGGGGCATGCGGCATCCAGCATGCCGAGGCCGACATAGCCCGCATGCAGCGGCTCATGGCCTGAGCCCCCGCCGGAGATCAGGGCGACTTTGCCTGGCTTCAACGAACGGCGGCGCACGAATTTGCGCTCGGCCCCGAGCAGGAGGATATCGGCGTGGGCAGCAGCGAAACCGTCGAGGCTTTGTTCAAGTAACGTATCGGTGCTGTTGATCAGCATTTTCATCCAGCGTCCCCCTCCCGATTGTCGCTTTTGCACTCCGGCTCACCGTCAGCCCACACTCTCAGCGTAACGCGCGAGCCGTGCTGCGAAATCGACAACGAGTTGTTCGAGCGAACGGTTCTTCTTGTCATCACCGAGATCGGGCACAGTCACGGTGATGTTGCGGGTCCGCGTTTCGCGATGAGGCGCGCGGAGGCGCCCTGGATGTGCGCGCCCATAGGCCTCGATGAATGCCGCGCGCTCCGCGCCGGAAAGATGACAGACCTCGAAGATGACGGCGACATGCTTCGCCGGTATGGGCACCAGATAGGCCGGATTGGTAATCTGGGTCACGAACGAGCGGTTCTTGCCCAGGGCTGCCGCGAGCTTCAGCCTCGTGCCGGACGGCCGGTTGTCGAGCACTTGCCGCAGGATCGCCTTGTAGCCGGCGACATTTTTATCGCCGTGCGTTTGTTCGCCTGCACCGTCGGTCATGTTTTCACCGTCGCAATCGTAGCCTTGAGCCGGCCGATGGCAACCGGCGAGACCGAGAGGGACGTGAGCCCCGTCGCAAGCAGCGCTTTCGTCAGGCGAATGTCGGCCGCCGCGTCGCCACAGAGCGAGACCTCGACCCCGCGCGCTCGTCCAGCCTCAACCGCACGGGTGATGAGCGCCAGTACCGCCGGGTTGCCTGTATCATTGAGGTCGGCGACCATCCCATTGTCGCGCGCCGCGGCCATCGTATATTGCGTCAGATCATTCGAACCGATTGAATAGAACCCGGCGTCGAAATCCTCGGCACGCAACGCTGCGGCCGGCACCTCGACCATGATACCGAGCAGCGGACGGGCGCAGGCGATCCCTTTTGCCCTCAGCGCGGCGATCTCGGCATCAAGAAGCTCGCGCGCGCGGTCGAGCTCCGAGGGAATGGTGACCATCGGCAGCATGACTTTAAGAGGTCCATGCACAGCCGCACGCGCCAGTGCCCTGAGCTGCAGACGAAA
>Ga0209474_10000798_pt1 | contig 32804 bp, 30 predicted proteins | sample GraSoiAngelo_145_FD_185902 | JGI IMG/M metagenome (GOLD analysis project Ga0209474, IMG submission 185902) | Grasslands soil microbial communities from the Angelo Coastal Reserve, California, USA - 14_1009_05_20cm (SPAdes) (version 2) | ecosystem: Environmental > Terrestrial > Soil > Grasslands...
CACCGAGCGCACCGACGGCGCGAAGCGGCCGAACGTCCCGAACTACGTCACCGAATCGAGCTACACCGAGGACATTCCCGCGCGCACCTTCGTCGGCGACGCACAGGACAAACGCACGCTCGCCGTGCTGAATCTCGAGACGGGCAAGACGGTCACGCCGGAAGGCCCCAGGAAGGACGCGCGGTGGGTGATGCCGCAGGTCTCCGACGACGGCGCGATCGCGGTCGCGCACGTGCGCGCGGAGAACAACAAGGATCGCTGGCTGATCGTCGTCGATCCGGAGTCGGGCAAGACGCGCGTGCTCGACGCGCTGCACGACGATGCGTGGGTGCGCGAGCTCGGCGGGCCGGGCCCGAACGATCCGTCGTTCGGCTGGATGCCGGATCAGAAGCGCCTCTGGTTCCTCTCCGAGCGCGACGGCTGGATGCACCTCTACACGATCGACGCCGCCGCGGATCGTCCATCGGCGAAGCAGCTGACGCAGGGAAAGTGGGAGATCGAATCGGTGGCGCTCTCCGCGGACCAGAAGAAGTTCTACATCACGAGCACCGAGGAGCATCCCGGCGAGCGGCACCTCTACGCGATCGCGATCGACGGCGGCGTTCGGACGAAGCTGACGTCGATGGTCGGCGCGAGCGCGGGCGAAGCGTCGCCCGACGACGCCACGTTCGGCATCGTCTATTCCGCGAGCACGAGGCCGCACGAGATCTACCTGATGCCGAATCGCGCCGGCGCCGACGCGAAGCAGATCACGACGACGCCGACCGAGGAGTGGCGATCGTTCAAGTGGGTGGAGCCGCAGCTCGTCACCTACAGGACGCGCGACGGCGTCGACGTGTACGCGCGGCTCTTCACGCCGGAGATGATGGGCGCGAAGCGCGATCCGGCGTCGCCGGCGGTCGTCTTCGTGCACGGCGCGGGGTACGCGCAGAACGCACACAAGTACTGGCCGAGTTATTACCGCGAGTACATGTTCCACAACCTCCTCGCGTCCCGCGGCTACGTCGTGCTCGATCCGGATTACCGCGCGAGCTCCGGCTACGGGCGCGACTGGCGCACGGCGATCTACCGCCACATGGGCGGCAAGGATCTCGACGACGTCGTCGACGGCGCGAAGTTCCTCGTGGCGGCGCAGAAGGTGAACGCGAAGCACATCGGCGTGTACGGCGGCAGCTACGGCGGCTTCATCACGCTGATGGCGATGTTCACCTCGGCCGACACGTTCGCGGCGGGCGCGGCGCTGCGGCCCGTCACCGACTGGTCGCACTACAACCACGGCTACACGGCGAACATCCTCAACGAGCCGCAGGCGGACGCCGAGGCGTACCGCAAGAGCTCGCCGATCTACTTCGCCGAGGGGCTCAAAGGCGCGCTGCTCATCTGCCACGGGATGGTCGACACGAACGTGCTCTTCCAGGACAGCGTCCGCCTCGTGCAGCGGCTGATCGAGCTGCGGAAGGAGAACTGGTCGGTCGCGCCGTATCCGGTGGAGAACCACGGCTTCGAGGAGGACACGAGCTGGGCCGACGAGTACAAACGGATCCTGAAGCTGTTCGACGACAATCTCACCGCCGCGTCGGCGAAGCCGGCCGCGGCGCGCCACAGCTCCTGAGGACGTGCACATGAAGCGCGACGCGCTCCTCGATCTCTACCGCCGATCCGGCGCGCTCCTGGACGGCCATTTCCGGCTCACCTCGGGTCTGCACAGCCCCGGCTATCTGCAGTGCGCGCTCGTGCTGCAGCATCCGCAGCACGCGGAGGCGCTCGGCCGCGCGGTGGCGGATCTCGCGCGCGAGATGCGGCCGACCGTCGTCCTCTCGCCGGCGCTCGGCGGGATCGTGATCGGCCACGAGGTGGCGCGCGCGCTCGGCGTGCGCGCGATCTTCGCCGAGCGGCAGGACGGCGGGCTCACGCTGCGGCGCGGCTTCATCATCGGCGAGACCGATCGCGTTCTCGTCGTCGAGGACGTGCTCACGACCGGCGGCTCCACGCGCGAGACGATACAGGTGGCGCGCGCCGCCGGCGGCCGGGTGGTGGGCGCCGCCTCGATCGTCAACCGCGGCCGCGACGTCGAGCTCGGCGTGCCGTACGTGTCGCTCGTGCAGATCGATCTGCCGACCTACGAGCCGGACACGTGTCCGCTGTGCGCGCAGGGGATGCCGGTGGTGAAGCCCGGCTCGCGGCCCGTCGCCACGTAGTCAAGAGAGTGCGTTTCACAATTGCGCGCGGAACGTGCTACCGGAACGCGCGATGACCACTTTCAAGATCACCCTGGCGTACGACGGCACCGACTACATCGGCTGGCAGCGGCAGGCGAGCGGTACGTCGATTCAAGGGCTCCTCGAGGACGCGCTCGGCGCGCTCGACGAGCGCGACGTCGCCGCTGCCGGCGCGGGGCGCACCGATGCCGGCGTGCACGCGCTCGGGCAGGTCGCGTCGTTCACGCTCGCGCGCGCGCTGCCGTGCGACACGATCGTCCGCGCCCTGAACGCGCGGCTGCCGGACGCGGTGCGGGTGCTCTCCGCGGAGGAAGCGCGGGCGTCGTTTCACGCGCGCTTCAATGCGCGCACGAAGACGTATCAGTACCGGATCTGGAACGGCGACGTCATGCCGCCGTTCGAGCGTCGATACGCGTGGCATCTCACGGGCGCCCTCGACGTCGCCGCCATGTGCCGAGCCGCGCGCCTGATCGAAGGCGGGCACGATTTCTCGGCGTTTCAGTCGGCCGGCAGCGACGTGGCGACGACGGTACGTACGATCTCCGTATCGCGGATTGCGGATTGCGGATTGCGGAGTGATTGCGGATCGCTTGATTGCGGATTGCGGAGTGATTGCGGATCGTGGATTGACGATTCCATGTCGACCGATGAGTCGGTCCGCGCATCAATCCGCAATCACAATCCGCAATCCGCATTGCTCGTTTACGAGATCGCCGGCGACGGCTTCCTGCGCCACATGGTGCGCGCGATCGTCGGGACGCTCGTCGAGATCGGCCGCGGGCGCCGGCCCGTCGAGTGGATGACGGCCGTGCTGTCGTCGAGAGACCGCGCCGCCGCGGGACAGACGGCCCCGGCGCTCGGACTGTTTCTGGCGCGCGTCGGCTACGATGACACGCCGTGAGCGGAACGCGAAGACACGAAGAAGAAACTCGAAGTTCACGAAGCATTTTCTCTTGTACCAGAGATTCTTCGTGCTCTTCGTGAGTCTTCGTGCCTTCGTGGTTCCGTCGCCCGCGGCGGTCGGTGGTACACTCAAGGTTTACTCACGAAGGGCCCGGAATGTCGCTTGAGCAGCTCCTGGCGGTGATCCCGCCGGGATCGCCTGATGAGACGCTGGCGCGGCAGGTGAACTTCGATCAGCTGCCGGCCCACATCGCGATCATCATGGACGGCAACGGACGCTGGGCGGCGCAGCGCCACCTCCCGCGAGTGGAAGGGCACCGCGCCGGCATCGACTCGGTCCGCGACGTCGTCGAGACGTCGGCGCGGCTCGGGATCGACGTGCTGACGCTCTACGCCTTCTCGGTGGAGAACTGGAAGCGGCCGCTCGCCGAAGTCAACACGCTGATGATGCTCCTCAAGCGCTACATCCGCCTGGAGCTCGCGACACTGCTCACCAACAACATCCAGTTTCGCGTGATCGGGCGCCCGGAGGAGCTCGCGCCGGACGTGCAGGACGAGCTCGAGATCGGCATCCGCAAGACGGCGGCCAACACCGGCATGCAGTTCAACATCGCGCTGAACTACGGCGGCCGCGCCGAGATCGTGGACGCGGCGCGGCGCGCGATGGCCGCCGGCGTCAACCCCGACGACCTCGACGAGCGGCGCTTCGGCGAGTTCCTGTACACGGCCGGGCAGCCGGATCCCGATCTGCTGATCCGCACGAGCGGCGAGATGCGCGTGAGCAACTTCCTGCTGTGGCAGATTGCGTACTCCGAGATCTGGGTGACCGAGACGCTCTGGCCGGACTTCCGCCGCCGCGATCTCCTCGAGGCCGTCGTCGCGTATCAGAAGCGGGAGCGCCGCTACGGCGGCATCAAGTCCGCCAAGAGCGCAAAGACGGCGACAGCCGCTGAGAGCCTTCCCTGACGCGTGTCCTGAGCGGCGCCGTTCTGATCGCGATCGCGATCGCCGTTGTCTGGTTCGCGCCGCCGCTGCTCTTCTTCGCCGTCGCCCTCGCGGTGGCCGTGATCGCGGTCAACGAGCTGATCGTGCTCGCGCGATCCGTTCACCTGCACGTGTCGATGACGGTGGCCGCCTTCGCCACGTCGATGGTGGTCTACAGCAGCCGCGTGCCGGAGGCGCTCGATCTGTTTCTCGTGACGGCGCTCATCGGCGGCGCCGCGCTGACGCTCGGCGCGTGGCAGGGAGGCGGCGACGCGCTGGCCAGGGTGTCGGCGTCGCTCTTCCCGGCGCTCTACATCGGGCTGCCGATCGCCGCGATGGTCGGCATTCGCGCGCGCGGCGGACCGCCGGCGCTCTTCCTGCTCATGCTGACGATCATCGTGAGCGACTCGATGCAGTACTACACCGGCCGGTTGGTCGGCCGCCGTCCGCTCGCGCCGCTCGTCAGCCCGAAGAAGACGGTGGAAGGCGCGCTCGGCGGCGCCGTGTTCGGCACCTCGATCTTCACGATCGTCGGCGCGTGGTGGCTGCCGGCGGTCCCCGCCGGATTCCGCGCGCTGGTCGGCGTGACGATCGTGGCGCTCGGGATCGCGGGCGACCTGTTCGAGTCGATGCTGAAGCGCAGCGCGAACGTCAAGGACAGCTCGTCGCTCATCCCGGGCCACGGCGGCATCCTCGACCGGATCGACGCGCTGCTCTTCGCGGCGCCCGTCTACTACATCGTCCTGAGATACGTGTGACCAAATCACGATTCGCCCGCCGCGCCTCATGAAGCGCATCGCGATTCTCGGATCCACGGGATCGATCGGGCAGAGCGCGCTCGCCGTCGTCGACGCGCACGCGGATCGCGTGGAGGTGGTCGGCCTCGCCGCCGGCAGCAATGCCGATCTGCTTGCCGCGCAGGCGGCGCGCTACCGGCCGCGGATCGTCGCGATGGCGACCGGCGCGGCCATCGATCGGTTGACGGCGATCGGCCTCGAGCGCGGCGTCGCAATCGGCGGCACGGGACGCGACGGCCTCGTCGCCGTCGCCTCGCACCCGGACGCCGACGTCGTGCTGTGCGCGTCGAGCGGAACGGATGCGCTCGAAGCCGTGCTCGCGGCGATCGAGTGCGGCAAGACGATCGCGCTCGCGAACAAGGAAGTGCTCGTCATGGCGGGCGGCATCGTCACCGACGCGGCGGCGCGGAGGGGCGTCGCGATCGTGCCGGTGGACAGCGAGCACAACGCGATTCATCAGTGCCTGCACGGGCGCGGGGCGCGCGACATCCGCCGGCTGATCCTCACGGCGTCGGGCGGCCCGTTCCGCGGGCGATCGGCGGCGGAGCTCGAGCGGGTGACGGCCGACGCGGCGCTGCAGCATCCGACGTGGCGCATGGGCCGCAAGATCACGATCGATTCGGCGACGCTGATGAACAAGGGCCTCGAGGTGATCGAGGCGCACTGGCTGTTCGGCGTGCGCGCCGAGCAGATCGAGGTCGTCGTGCACCCGCAGTCCGTCGTGCACTCGATGGTGGAGCTGATCGACGGATCGATCCTCGCGCAGCTCGGCGTCACCGACATGCGGCTGCCGATTCAGTACGCGTTCTCGTACCCGGAGCGCTGGCCGGCGCCGCTGGCGGCGCTCGATCTCGCGCGCGCGGGACGGCTCGAGTTCCACGCGCCCGACACAGCGGCATTCCCGTGCCTCCGCCTCGCGTACCGCGCGCTCGAGGCGGCGCGCAGCCTGGCGGTCGTGCTGAACGCGGCGAACGAGATCGCGGTGGCGCGCTTCCTCGATGGTCGCATCGGCTTCACCGCAATTCCGCAGGTCATCGAGCGCGCGATGGACGCGCACGCGCCGGTCGAGGTCCCGACGATTGCAACCGTGCGCAATGTTGACGCGGCCGCGCGCGCGCATGCGCAGGACATCGCCCGCGGGTTAGAATTGAAGGTCTGATGGGTTTTGCGATCACGATCGTCAAGTTCATTTTCGTGCTCGGTGTCCTGGTGTTCGTGCACGAGCTCGGGCACTTCCTGGCCGCAAAGCGCGTCAGAATCCGCGTCCTCAAATTCCAGCTCGGGTTCAACCCGACCATCATCAGCGTCCGCCGCGGCGACACCGAATACGGCATCGGCGCGCTGCCGCTCGGCGGCTACGTGAAGATGGCCGGCGAGTCGCCCGAGGAAGGATCGACCGGGCGCTCCGACGAGTTCCTCTCGAAGACGAAGTGGGAACGGTTCCAGGTCCTCATCATGGGACCGGTGATGAACCTCCTGCTCGCATTCGTTCTCCTCGCGGTCGTCCTGTATCAGGGCGTCGAGAAGGGCGCGTACGAAGATCAGCCGCCGGTCGTGGGCCGCGTCGCCGCGGGATCGCCGGCGTCGAAAGCGGACATCCGGCCGGGCGATCGGATCGTCGCCGTCGCCGGCCGCGACGTCCGGACGTGGGAGGACGCGCTGCTCGCGATCGGGCAGCGCGCGAACCGCGAGATCGAGATCAAACTGCTGCGCAGCGGCCTCGAGACGACGCGGCGCGTGACGCCGGCCGTCGAGGGCCAGAGCCGCGTCGAGTTCGGGCAAATCGGCGTGCTCCCGAACGTCCACCCGCACGTGCGGAGCGTGCAGTCGGGCAGCGCCGCCGAACAGGCGGGGCTGCTCATCGGCGACACCGTGCTCGGCCTCGACGGCGAGCCGGTCACCTTCTCCTACCAGCTGAAGGAAGCGATCGCGAAGCGTCCAGAGCAGCCGATCACACTCGACATCCTGCGCGGCGGCGAGCGCATGCGCGTGGGGGCGACGCCGGCGAAGAACGGCAACGAAGGGCTGCTCGGCATCGGCATCGGCGACGACACGGTGCGAATCAAGCCCGGGTTCGGCGAGGCCATTCAGCTCAGCGTCAAGAAGAACGTCGAGTACTCGCACCTGATCTTGCAGACGCTCATCGGCCTCGCGACGCGCGAGACGTCGCCGAAGCAGCTGATGGGGCCGGTCGCCATCGCGCAGCTCGCGGGCGAGGCGCCCGACTTCATCGCCACGCTCACGCTCATGGCGTCGCTCAGCCTGAACCTCGGCCTGCTGAACCTGCTGCCGATTCCGGTGCTCGACGGCGGCCACATCTTCATCATGGCGCTCGAGGGACTCGCGCGCCGCGACTTCAGCATCCGCGTGAAGGAGAAGATGCTGCTGGCCGGTTTCGTGGTCATCCTTACGCTGATGGTGACGGTCATCTACAACGACCTGACGCGAATCAGCTGGATAGAACGCCTGATGCCCTGGCGTTGAGCCAGGCTCGCCTTTTGCAACAGCGTCCGCGGAGGTTCCCGTGAAATCGATCCGCTTCATCGGGCCCCTGGCCCTCGCGCTGGCGCTGTCAGCCGCCGGCAGCGTCCGGGCGGCGGCCTCGCAATCCTCGCAATCCTCGCAGACCTCGGTCACGACCGCCGACATCGAGCGGCTTCAGGACAACATCTACGACGCCTCGCGCGACATCGCGCAGCTGCGCGGCCGCGACTCGGTGACGGCGTCGCAGCTCCAGGCGGAGCTCGACGAGGCGCGCGACGACGCGACGTATCTGAAGGTGAAGCTGCGCCGCAACGAGCCGATTCCGCGCGTCGAGTACGCCGATCTGCGCGACAAGATCGAGAACATCCGCAGCCGCGCGCGCGGCGAGTCCGCGGGCGGCTACACGCCGCCGGCCGGCTCGCGCAGCGAGCCCGATCGCGCGCCGGGCTCGCCGGAAGCGGTGCGCTCGCACCGGCCGAACGAGATCCCGGTGAGCACCGAGTTCGACGTGCGTCTGCAGAACACGCTCAGCTCCCGCACCTCGCAGGTCGAGGATCGCTTCGAGACGACGACGATGGTGGATCTGACCGACGAGCGCGGGCGCGTGCTCGTGCCGGCGGGATCCACGATGCGCGGCACGGTCACGTCGGTGACGAAGGCGACGCGCCTCGAGCGCAAGGGGAGCCTGACGGTGAGCTTCGATCGGCTCACGATCGATCATCGCTCGTATCCGATTCGCGCGACGGTGACGCAGGCGATCGAGAGCGCGGGGATCCGCGGCGAGACGGAGAAGATCGGCATCGGCGCGGGCGCCGGCGCGATCCTCGGCGCGATTCTCGGCGGCACGAAGGGCGCGCTCGCCGGCATCCTGATCGGCGGCGGCGGGACGATCGCCGCGACCGAAGGGAAGGACGTCGATCTGCCGGTCGGCACCGTGCTGCGCGTCCGGATGGACGAACCACTCACGCTGGCCGGGAAGTAGGCCGCGCGCGCCTGGCAGACCTGGCGCCGAGACCCGCGTGGCCTGCCAGACCCGCCCGGCCTGCCCGACCCGCCCGACCCGCCCGGCCCGCCCGGCCTGCCAGGCCCGCCCGACCCGCCCGACCCGCCCGGCCTGCCAGGCCCGCCCGGCCCGCCCGCCCGGCCCGCCCGGCCTATCCGACTTCCCGCATCGCCTCCCGCGCGGCGCCGATCGTGCGATCGACGTCCTTCTGCGTGTGCGCCGCCGACAGGAACCACGCCTCGAACTGCGACGGCGGCGGATAGACCCCGCGCACGATCATCGCGCGGAAGAATGCCGCGTACGACGCCGTGTTCGCGCTCGTCGCCGACGCGAAGTCGCGCACCGGACGGCCGGTGAAGAACGGCGTGAAGAGCGAACCGAACGCGTTCACCTGCAGCGGCACGCCGGCGGCGCGCGCCGCGTCGGCGAGCCCCTGCGCGAGCCGCGCGGTCAGCGCGCCGGCCTGCGAGTACAGCTTCGGCGTCAGGTTCTCGAGGCACCACAGGCCGGCTGTCATCGCGAGCGGGTTGCCCGAGAGCGTGCCCGCCTGGTAGACGGGTCCTGCCGGCGAGACGAGATCCATCAGATCGGCGCGTCCGCCGTACGCGCCGACCGGCAGGCCGCCGCCGATGATCTTGCCGAGGCACGTCAAATCGGGGCGCACGCGCGCGATCGACTGCGCGCCGCCCGGCGCCGCGCGGAACCCCGAGATCACTTCGTCGAAGATCAGCAGCGCGCCGGCCGCCGTGCACTGCTCGCGCAGCGCGCGGAGGAAGCCGTCGGCCGGCGGCACCAGCCCCATGTTGCCGGCGATCGGCTCGACGATGACGGCCGCGATCCGATCGCGGTTCGCGTCGAAGACGGCACGGACCGAATCGATGTCGTTGTAGGAGGCGACGAGCGTGTCGGCCGACGTCGCGCGCGTGACGCCGGGGCTCGTCGGCGTGCCGAGCGTCAACGCGCCCGATCCGGCCTTCACGAGAAACGCGTCGGCGTGTCCGTGATAGCAGCCCTCGAATTTCAGGATCGCGTCGCGGCCCGTGGCGGCGCGCGCGACGCGCACGGCGCTCATCGCCGCCTCGGTGCCCGAGCTGACGAAGCGCACCCGCTCGATCGCGGGCATCAACGCGCGCACGCGCTCGCCGAGCGCGACCTCGAGCGGGCTCGGCGCGCCGAAGCTCGTGCCGTCGCGCGCGGCCGCCGCCACCGCCTTGACGAGCCCCTTCGGCGCGTGGCCGTGGATGAGCGGCCCCCACGACATCACGTAGTCGATGAAGGTGTTGCCGTCAACGTCCTCGATGTGCGCGCCCGACGCGCGGCGGATGAACAGCGGCGCCGCGCCGACCGACTTGAACGCGCGCACCGGGCTGTCGACGCCGCCGGGCAGGATCGCTTGCGCGCGCCGGAAGAGTCGGGCCGAGCGTGCAGTCCTCATGTGTGCGCGCGCGTCATGGCTGATGGCTCATGGCTGATGACTATGGCACATGGCGAATAGAACATTCTGCCATCAGCCATCTGCCATCAGCCATCAGCCATCAGCCATGACGGATTACCTGACACGTATGGTGGCGAGATCGCCGATCGCCGCGGAGAGGAAGCGCTGCTCGTCCTTGTCGTGCGTGCGCGCGCGCGCGGCGTCGAAGGCGCGCGACGCGCCGTCGAAGTCGCGCTGCAGCAGCAACGTGGACGCGATGCCGAGCGCCGTCCGGTACGACGAGGGATCGCGCTCGAGCGCGCGCGTGAAGAGCGTGCGCGCGGCGTCGAGGCGCCCGGCGACGAGCGCGATGCGCGCGGCGCTCGCGAGATAGTCGGCGTCCGCATCCTCCGGCACCTTCGTCAGCAGCGCGTCGGCGTCGGCCGCGCGGCCCGCGCGCACGGCGGACGCCGCGTCGACGAGCGCCGCCTGCCGCCCGTCGGCGGCCGCCGCGGCCGGCTTCAGGATCAGCTCCCACGTGAACACCATGCCGCTCGCGTTCGGCCCGCTCGCGCTCAGCAGCCGATTCGGGAGCGCGACCGCTTCGGGAAGATACCCGTCGGCGTGCACGGAAAACAGCCAGATGCCGGGCGCGATGCCGAGGATGCTCCATTCGCCTTTCGCGTTGGTGCGCGTCGAGAACGTCCGCTGCCCCGCGAACGTGCCCCCCGCGGATCCGAAGAACGCTTCCGCGCGAACCTCGGCGCGGTCAATCCGTCCGCCCTGATCGGTCAACACGCGTCCTCTGAGTCGAGCGACCGGCTGCTGGGCAGACGGATTCTGACAAGGACACAGAGGTAGACAGAGGACGCAGAGGAACACACAGAGGGTGAGATGGAACGCCGACGGCGACCAGCCTCTGTGTTTTCCTCTGTGCCCTCTGTCCACCTCGGTGTCCTTGTCCGCGCGCGCCCCCCGAGCTACAGCACCCGAGCGGCGTCACGAGCGTAATAAGTAATGATTATGTCGGCGCCAGCGCGACGGATCGAGACGAGCGTCTCGAGCATCGCGCGCTCTTCGTCGATCCAGCCGTTGCGCGCCGCCGCCTTGAGCATCGCGTACTCGCCGCTGACGTGGTAGGCCGCAGTCGGATGGTGGAAGACGTCCTTCACGCGCGCGATCACGTCGAGGTAGGTCATCGCCGGCTTCACCATCACGATGTCGGCGCCCTCGGCGATGTCCTGCTCGACCTCGCGCAGCGCCTCCGCCGCGTTGGCCGGATCCATCTGGTGCGACCGCCGGTCGCCGAACTGCGGCGTCGAGTCCGCGGCGTCGCGGAACGGCCCGTAGAACGCCGAGCAGTACTTCGCCGCGTACGACATGATCGCGGTGTTCTCGAAGCCGCGCTCGTCGAGCGCGGTGCGGATGGCGGCAACGCGCCCGTCCATCATGTCCGACGGCGCGACGATATCGGCGCCCGCCGCCGCGTGCGACACCGCGGCGCGCACCAGCTGATCGACCGTCGGATCGTTCGCGATCTCCTCGTCGATGACGATGCCGCAGTGGCCGTGGTCGGTGTACTCGCACAGGCAGACGTCCGTGATCACGAGCACGTCGGGCGTCTCCGCCTTGATCGCGCGGATCGCGGTCTGCACCGGCGCCTCGGGATCGTAGGCGAGCGATCCGATGTCGTCCTTGTGATCCGGCAGGCCGAAGAGGATCACGCTCTTCACGCCGTCGCCGCGCGCCGATGCCGCCTCTTTCACCGCTTCGTCCACCGACAGGTTGAAGACGCCGGGCATCGACGGCACTTCGCGCCGCACGCCCTCGCCCTCGCAGACAAACAGCGGCAGGACGAACATGTCCGGCGAGAGCCGCGTCTCGCGGACGAGCGCGCGCATCGACGCCGAGCGCCGGAGCCGCCGCAGCCGGCGTGTGAGGGTCAGGGTGCTGTGCGTACGGGCGTGTGTCATGACGCGCGGTCTCTCTCTACACCTGCGTGTGCTCGCGCTCGGCGCGGTCCTTCACCGAAAAGTGCTCGACGATCGCGTCGACGAACGCGGGAATCGTATAGCTCTGCGGCACGATCGTCGTCGCGATGTTGTACTGCGCCGCCGCCTCCGCCGTCACCGGCCCGATCGCGGCGACCGCGGTCGCGCGCAGCAGATCGGCCGCCGGCTCCGCGCCGAGGACGCGGACGAAGTTGCGCACCGCCGACGCGCTGGTGAACGTGACGACGTCGAGGTGCCGCTCGAGGAGCATGCGGTAGACGTCGGGCTCCCCCTCGCGCTCGCTGTCGGCGGACACGGTGCGGTACGCGATGACCTCCGTCACTTCCGCGCCCTGCTTCCGCAGCTCGTCGGCGAGCAGCTCGCGGCCGATGTCGCCGTGCGGCAGGAGAATGCGCAGCCCCTTCAGGTCGCCGAGCTCCGACATCGCGCGCAGCACGGCCTCGGCGCGATATTCCGCCGGCGTGAGGTCGACCTTCAGCCCGTACCGCGCGAGCCGATCGCCGGTCGCCGGTCCGACGACGCAGAGCCGTACGCCGCCGAGCGCGCGCACGTCGCGAGGCCCGGCGAGCAGGCGCTCGGCGAAGGCGTCAACGGCGTTCGCGCTGGTGAAGACGACCCAGTCGAACTCGTGCACGCGCGCCGCCGCGGCATCGAGGGGGCCGAAATCCTCCGGCGGCACGATGCGGATCATCGGGGCTTCGATCGCATCGGCGCCCATCGCCTCGAGGCGCATCACGAGATCGCGCGCCTGCTCCTTGGGCCGCGTCACGAGGATGCGCTTGCCGAAGAGCGGCCGCGCGTCGAACCAGCGCAGATGATCGCGCAGCGCCACGACGCGGCCGACGACGAGCATCGCCGGCCGGCGATCGTCGGATCGCTTCATGATCTCGGCGACCTGCTCGAGCGTGCCGGCGCGCGTCTCCTGCGACGGCAGCGTGCCGTCGTACACGATCGCGGTCGGTTCGTCCGGCGCGCGCCCGTGCGCGATCAATGAGCCGAGGACGAACCGGAGGCGATCCGGTCCGGCGTAGCAGACAAGCGGGCCGTCGAGCTGCGCGAGCCCCGCCCAGTCGATCGACGTCCGCGCCTTGCCCTCGTCCTCGTGCCCGCGAATGAACGTCAGCGTGTTGCCGCCGCCCGGGTAGGTGAGGGGGATGCCGGCGTAGCTCGCCGCCGCCAGCCCGGCCGGCACGCCGGGCACGACCTCGAACGCGACACCCTGCTCGTGGAGGAACAACGCCTCGGCGCCGCCGCTGTCGAACAGGAACGGATCGCCCCACTTCAGGCGCGCCACGATCTTGCTCTCGGCGAGCAGGTAGCAGATCGCTTCCTGCGCGATCGGCTGCGGCGTCGCGACGCCGAGGTCGATTTTCTCGGCGTCGGCGCGCGCGTAGCGCAGCACTCGCGGCGGGACGAGATGGTCGTACAGCACCACGTCCGCCGCTTCGAGGCACTGCAGCCCGCGAACGGTGATGAGCCCGGGATCACCGGGACCCGCGCCAATTAGATAAACCATCGACGTCAGATATCCGCCGGCGTCTGTTAATTAAGAATTTGGAATTTGGAATTTGGAATTCGTCGCCATGCTGCCGCTGTTGCAGCATCGCGCCGGTTCACGCATTCCAAATTCCGCATTCCAAATTCCTAATTGCACTTTACGGCTGTATCCCCTCTACCGCTCCGTGCGCGTGGCTCGCGTCTTTCAGGATCTCGTCCGCCCCGCCGGCGATCAGCTCCGCGCCGATGCGCGCGCCGAGGGCGGCGGCGTCGCGGCGCGATCCGCGGCCCGACGCGCGCACGGCTTTGCTGCCGTCGAGCGCGACGACCGCCGCGACGAGCTCCAGCTCGCCGCCCTCAATCGGCGTCGCGAGCGCGCCGATGGGCGTCTGGCAGCCGCCGCCGAGCGCCGCGACGAGCGCACGCTCGGCGACGAGCGCCGCTCCAGCCGCAGCATCGTCGATCCTGGCCACCGCGTCGCGCGTTCCCACATCGTCGGCGCGAATCTCGACGGCGACGATCCCCTGCCCGGGCGCCGGCACGCACGCCGCCGCCGGCAGCGCGAGCGAGATGCGGTTGGCGAACCCGAGCCGCCGCAATCCCGCCGCCGCGAGCACGAGGGCATCATGCGCGCCTTCGTCCAGCTTTCGCAACCGTGTATCGAGGTTGCCGCGAATGGGCGCGAAGCGGGCGCCGGGAAACAGCCGAGTCAGCTGCGCGATGCGCCGCACGCTCCCGGTTCCGATCGAGGGCGACTGCCCCAGGCGCGCCACTAGACCGTCAATCGTCATGGCTGATGGCTGATGGCTGATGGCTGGCTGATGGCTGATGGCTGGCTGATGGCTGATGACGGGGAGCACGACCGCGTCGAGCGGCTCCTCGCGCGGCAGGACGGCGGCGATCGTGAGGCCGTCGGGCAGGACGGCCGGCATGTCCTTGCTGCTGTGGACGGCGAGATCGATCTCGCCGCGCAGCAGCGCGTCCTCGATTTCCTTGACGAACAGCCGCTTGCCGCCGACTTCCGAGAGCGGCGCTTCCTGGAGCCGATCGCCGGAGGTCTTGATGACGACAATCCGGCAGGGAGGACCGCCTGCCTCGGCGACGCGCGCCGCGACGGTGTTCGCCTGCCACAGCGCGAGCTGGCTGCCGCGCGTGCCGAGCCGCAGCTCCGGCGGGGCCACGCGCTACCGCGGCCCGCGGCGCGGCGGCCGCACAAACGGCTCGACCTTGCGAGGGTCGTCTAGGTCGAGGCCGAACAGGCGCGTGAGCGCTTCGGCGTACGCGCCGACCGTGTCGGCGTCGCTCAGCGACTTGAGCTGCTCGGTCGGCGTCAGCAGCAGCTTCTCGACGATGAGATGCGTGATCTCGTCGACGCGCGCGCGCGCCTCGGGCGGGAGCGCGGCCAGCTTGAAGTCGAGGCGCTCGAGCTCGGCGCGGCGGATGGCCTCGAAGCGCTCGCGCAGCGCGACGACGGTCGGAATCGCGCCGCGCGACCGGAACCACGCGCCGAACTTCTCGACCTCTTCGGCGACGATCGCCTCGGCGCGCGTCACCTCGCTCGCGCGGCGCGCGAGGTTCTCGCGCACCGTCGCCTGCAGGTCGTCGATGTTGTAGAGGAAGACCTGCTCGATCTCGCCCGCGGCCGCCTCGACGTCGCGCGGCATCGCGATGTCGATGATGAACAGCGGACGGTTGCGCCGCGGGCGCATCACGCCCTCGATGTGCGCCTTGGTGAGGATCGGGCTCGCGGCGCCGGTCGCGGTGATCACGATGTCGCCGGCGGCGAGCACGGCGTCGAGATCGGTCCACGGCGCGGCGCTCGCGCCGCCGATCGCCTCGGCGGTGCGTGCGGCGTGCGCCATCGTGCGGCTGACGATCGTGATGTGGCGCACTTCCTGCGCCTTCATGTGGATCGCCGTCAGCTTGCCCATCTCGCCGGCGCCGATCACCACGACGTTGCGGCCGCCGAGATCGCCGAAGATCTTGCGCGCGAGCGCGACGGCGGCGTAGCTCACCGAGACGGCGCCCGAGCCGAGGCCGGTCTCCGTCCGCACGCGCTTGCCGACGGCGAACGACGCGTGGAACAGGCGATTGAGCACCGGCCCCGCCGTGCGCGCGTCGGTCGCGGCCGTGTGCGCCTCTTTCACCTGCCCGAGGATCTGCGGCTCGCCGACCACGAGCGAATCGAGGCCGGCCGCCACGCGGAACAGATGCCGCGCCGCCTCGAGATCCGAGAGGTCGTAGGCGTGCGGCGCCACGTCGGCGGGCACGACCTCGTTGTAGTCGCTCAGGAAGCGGAGGAGGTCCTCCCGCGTCGGCTCGGGCTCCTCGCACGCGACGTACATCTCCGCGCGGTTGCACGTCGACACGACGACCGCCTCGCGCGCGGATCCGCGCCCCGCGAGCGCGCGCAGCGCCGCCTGCAGATCGCGCGCCTGGAAATCGACGCGCTCGCGCAGCTCCACCGGCGCGGTGCGATGACTCAGTCCGACGAGCAGCAGATGCACCAGCTAGCCCCTAGCCCCTGGCCCCGACGAGCGTCAGAAATCGACCGTGGTGCAAACGTGTAGGGCGAGGCTTTCAGCCTGGCCTGGCAACCCTGAAAGGGTCGCCCTACGTCCGGGTTTTGCACCACGCTCACTAGAAGTTGTGGCTCGACGTGAAGAAATAGCTGATCGGCACGAAGTTCAGCAGCACGATCGCGAAGCCGACCGCCGACAGATACGCCGCGCGCCGGCCGCCCCACCCGATCCGCCTCGCCGCGAACAGCTCGAACGAATACACGAACCAGCAGACGAGCGCGACGAAGATCTTCGGATCCTGCACCGACATCGCCTGCACGCGCGGATCGAGCGCGCCGTAGCTGCCGCGCGCCTGCGCCGCCCAGATGCCGCCGACGATCATCCCGACGGTGAGGAACACCCACCCGATCACGATCGCGCGCTGGTTCATCCGGTCGAGCACCTGCAGCGACGGCAGCCGCGCGTAGAAGAAGCCGAGGTGCTTCGCCTTGATCTCCTTGAAGAGCAGCACGTAGGTGATGCCGATGACGCACGCGAGCGCGAAGCTCGCGTACGCGAAGAGCAGCGACGACACGTGCACGCCGAAGAGCGGCCCCTGCAGCACCGCGGCGTGATTCTCGACGCCCGGCTGCGTCGCCGGAATCGCCTGCAGCACGACGAGCAGCGGCAGGATGAAGACGCCCATCGCGCGCTCGTCGGTCGTCATCTCCGTGTAGAGGTACGAGAGCGCGAGCAGCCAGACGAAAGTCGAGATCGCCGACGTCTTGCCCGCCACCGGCACGCCGCCCGCCTCCATCGTCAGCATGCCGATGACGAAGGTGTGCGCCAGCGCCGCCGCGACGAGCAGCGTCGTCGCCGTGCGGCCGGCGAACGCGTCGCGGTGCGCGAAGTGCCACGCGTAGGCGACGAACGCGGCGCCGTAGAGGACCAGGGGGATCGCGTTCACGTCAGTGCGCGGTCGGCGCGAAATATCCCAGCTTGGTGCGCGCCGTGAGACTCGGCCGGGTCACGCGCACGACGACCCGGCGCCACGAGCCGTCGCGCTTCGGGTTGCGCGACGTGTAGCCGACCGTGTACTGGCTCGAGAGCTCGTCGGAGATCTGCCCGTAGACGTTCGAGAGATCCGCGAGCTGGTTCGGGAAGAACGATCGGCCGCCGGTCTCCTGCGAGAACTGCCGCAGCACGAACTCCGCTTCCTTGAAGCCCTTCGTCGTCGTGCCCGGTCCGTCTGGCGTGCGAAGGCCGATCGAGTAGATCGCCGTCTCCGATCGCTTCGCGAGATCGAGGACTTCCTCGAACGGCAGCAGGCTCGAGGTGTCCTCGCCGTCCGACAGCACGATGATGGCCTGCCGGCGGATCTCCTCGGTGTTCTTCGCCACGACCTTCTTCAGGTCCTTCAGCGCGATGTAGACGGCGTTGTAGAGCGACGTCGAGCCGCCCGCCGACGTCTTGTGGATCGCCTGCTCGAGCTCGGGCAGCGCGTTGGAGAAGTTCTGCAGCACGACGACGCGGCTGTCGAAGTCGATCACCTCCGCGAGATCCTGCGTCCGCAGCCGCTTCGCGAAGCCGATCGCCGCTTCCTGCGCCGTCGGGAGCTTCGCCTCCATGCTGGCGCTCGTGTCGAGCAAGAGCGCGAGCGCGATCGGCAGGTTCGTGCGGTTGAAGAAGGTGACGTCCTGCTTGACGCCGTCCTCGAAGACGTTGAAATCGTCCTGCGTGAGATCGGTGACGTACTTCTGCGTGCCGTCCGTGACGGTGACGTTCAGCGACACGAGATCGACGCCGGCGCGAAACGGCGTCTGCGGCGGCTGCGCCGGCGCGGTCTGCGCGGTCTGCGCGGGCGCCGCCGCGACGGGCAGGCTGCGCGGCAGAGCGGCGACGAGAGCGGCCGCGAGCGCGAGGACGATCCGTCGGGTGCGCGATATCCTCACGGGCGTGGCCTCTGCTCTTTCACCGGCGTACCGCGCGCGACGAGGCCCGGCTTGGCCGCCGCCACCCTGGTCTTCTCGGGCGGAATCAGCGACTGCGGGCGCGCATAGGTGACGCGGTACTGGTGCGTCAGCTGGTTTGCGAGGAGCTTCAACCGGTCGCCGAGCGCCTGCGGCGCGAGCAGCTGCTCACGATTTCCGCCCGTCAGCGCGACGCCGCGATCGAGGACGATGTTGCGGTTGCGCATCTCGTCGGCCAGCGAGGAGGAGGGCGTGCCGAACATCAGCGCGTAGAGCGGCGCGCTGGCGTCGCCGAGCGCGTCGAGCACCTGATCGTACTGCCGGTAGCTGAGCTCGCCGCCCTCGGCGACGAGCGCGACCATCACCGGACGGCTCGCCTCGCGCTTCTTGAAGCCCTGCGCCGTCTCGTACACCGCGTCGAGAAAATACGCGCCCGATCCCTGCTGCGACCAGATGCGGTTGATCGCCTTCTGCAGATCCTTCGGGCTGCTCGTGTACTCGGCGAACACGGTCGGCCGTTCGCCGAACGCGATGATCCCGACCTGATTCTTCGCGCCGCTCTCGTTGGGGTTGGTGAGCGCCGTGACGAACGCCGGCAGCTCCTGCCGCATGAACTGAATCGTGTTGCGCGCGCCCTGGCTCGTGTCGACGAGCACGGCCACCTGCATCGGCTCGTCGGCGGGCGCGACCTTGAGCACCTCGCGCGTGACGTTGTCCTCGCGGACGACGAAGTCCGCCGGGCCGAGGTTGGGCACCGGCGCGCCGGCGTCGTTGACGACGCTGACGTACAGCGAGCGCTGGATGGGCTGCGCCGCGGCGCGCGCGGTCCAGGCGGCGGCGATCGCCGCCGCGGTGAGCACGGCGAGCGAAACGCGCTGTGGTGTCATTACAGAAGTATAGGACCCGGTTTTCGACAGCGTCAAGCGCGGAACGAGTGGAAATTGTTTGAAATCTGTGACTTGCGGCAAATTGCACGAGCGCGTCGGCGTGTGATATAAACCGCTCGGCTTTTCTCGCGGCGCGCCCGCCTCGTGCGCACCGTTCATCCAATGCCTTCAGAGTACATCCCGATCGCCATCTTCGTCGTCGTTGCGACCGGCTTCGCGCTGTTCACGCTCGTCTTCTCGAGCCTGCTGCACTCGGAGAAGTACAACAAGGTGAAGCTCGAGCCGTACGAGTGCGGGATCGAGCCGCAGACCGACGCGCGCGATCGCTACAGCATCCGCTACTACCTGGTGGCGATGCTGTTCGTCATCTTCGACGTCGAGACGGTGTTCATGTTTCCGTGGGCGGTCATCTTCAACAAGCTGAGGCTGTTCGGCCTGATCGAGATGATCGTGTTCATCTTCATCCTCGTGGTCGGCTACTACTACGCCTGGCAAAAGGGCGCGCTCGAGTGGGTGTAGCGTAGATGGCCGAAGCGCCTCCGCCTTCCGACAACAAGCCGACGCCGCCGAAGGCCGCGGCCGACAAACCCGCGAGCGAGACGCCGGCCGAGCCGATCAAGGGCGAAGTGTCGCGCACCGACGCGCCGGGCGCCGGCGCATCGGCCGCGCCCGTCGCGCCGCCGCGCGAGGAGCCGCCGGCGCCCAAGCCCGCGAATCCCGCGGGCGCGCAGACGGCGACGACGAGCGAGACGAGCTCGGCGACCGGCGCGCCGACCGCCCCGGCCGCGGTGCCGCCGAAACCTCCCGCGGCAGCTGCGAAACCCGCGGCGCCAGCTGCAGCGCGACCTGCCGCTCCGGCCGCGGGCGCGGCGCCGAAGCCGCCGGCGGCCGCGCACGCGCCGGCTGCGCCGGCGCCGCCGAGCGGACCGACCGATCCGCCGCCGCCCGCCGACGCGGTGGTTCCGCCGTTCATCGCGTCGTTGCAGCGCGCGCTCGGCGACGGCGTCGCGCAGCTCAGTCTGTATCTCGGCGACTGGACGGTCATCGTGCCGGCCGCGCGCGTGCTCGATGCGGCGCGGCACCTGCGCGCGTCGCCCGACGCGCTGTTCGATTTCTGCTCCGACGTCACCGCGGTGGATTGGCCGCCGCGCAAGGAGGCGCGCTTCGACGTCGTCTACTCCCTGTACTCGACGCGGCTGCGCACGCGCGTGCGCATGAAGGTGCGCGTCGGCGAGCAGCAGGAACTGGCGTCGGTGACGGGCGTGTGGCCGTCGGCGAACTGGCTCGAGCGCGAGGTGTGGGACATGTTCGGCGTGAACTTCACCGGACATCCCGATCGGCGGCGCATCCTGATGCCCGATGACTGGCAGGGCTTTCCGCAGCGCAAGGATTATCCGCTCGAGGGCCCCGGCGAGCTGCTGATGGAGAACCCCGAGGACTGGCTGAAGCTGCGCCAGGCGCGCGACGAGGCGGACATCGAGTGACGAATACGAGGGGATTGGGGATTGGGGATTGGTGGGATTGGTGAACGGTGGTTGGTGAACGGTGGTTGGCTGCGACAGCGTGGCGGTCGTGATCTAACCAATCCCGAATCCCCAATCCCCAATCCCCGACACCATCGAGGACGGTGCTTCTAATGGCGACACCGACGGTTCATCACGGCGCGATGTTCGACACGAACGAGCTCGTGATCAACATGGGGCCGCAGCATCCGAGCACGCACGGCGTGCTGCGCGTCGTGCTGCGCCTCGACGGCGAGAAGGTCGTCGACGCCGACGTCGTGATCGGGTACCTGCACCGCGGCATCGAGAAGCTGAGCGAGAACCGCAACTGGACGCAGATCGTGCTGCTCACCGACCGCATGGACTACGTCGCGGCGGCGACCAACAACGTCGGCTACTGCGAGACGGTCGAGAAGCTGATGCAGGTTGAGGTGCCGCGGCGCGCGCGCTACGTGCGCACGATTCTGTGCGAGCTGCAGCGGATCGCGAGCCATTGCCTCTGGGTCGGCACGCACGCGATGGACATCGGCGCGATGACGGTGTTCCTCTACGCGTTCCGCGAGCGCGAGCTGATTCTCGATCTGTTCGAGGAGTTCTGCGGCGCGCGCCTCACCTACAACTCGATGCGGATCGGCGGGCTGCCGCAGGATCTGCCGCCGGGCTGGGACAAGAAGGTGCTCCAGTTCTGCGACATCATGGACTCGAAGGTGGCCGAGTACGAGGAGCTGCTGACGCACAACCGGATCTGGCTCGAGCGGACCAAAGGCGTCGGCGTCATCTTGGGCGAGGAAGCGGTGGCGCTCGGCCTGAGCGGCCCGCCGCTGCGCGGCTCCGGCGTCCCGCGCGACGTGCGCAAGGACGAGCCCTACGCCGCGTACGGCGAGGTGCAGTTCGACGTCCCGATCGGCACGAGCGGCGATACCTATGATCGGTACCTCGTGCGGCTCGAGGAGTTCCGCCAGTCGCTGCGGATCATCCGCCAGGCGACCGAAGGCATCCCCGAAGGGCCGATCGTCGGCAAGGTGCCGCGCCTCATCAAGCCGGCGGCCGGCGAGACGTATCACGCGATCGAGTCGCCGAAGGGCGAGCTCGGCTACTTCATCGTGTCGGACGGCAAGTCGACCAACCCGTACCGCTTCCGCGTGCGGCCGCCGTCGTTCTGCAACCTTCAGGCGCTGCGGCGGCTGGTCAAAGGGCATCTCATCGCCGACGTCGTCGCGCTGATCGGGTCGCTCGACGTCGTGCTCGGTGAAGTCGACCGCTGAACGCGATCATGGTCGACACGCTCGTCATCCCGCTCCTCAAAATCGTCATCGTCCTGAACGCGACGCTCGTCGCCGTCACCTACATGGTGCTGCTCGAGCGCAAGGTGATCGCGTGGGCGCAGTCGCGGCTCGGGCCGATGCGCGTCGGGCCGTACGGGATCCTGCAGCCGGTCGCGGACGCCGTGAAGCTGATGATCAAGGAGGACATCACGCCGGTCCGTGCGGACAAATGGGTGTTCACCGCCGCGCCGATCATCTCGATGGTCCCGGCGCTGATCGTCTACGCGGTCATCCCGTTCGGCCCGAAGATCACCCTCTTCGGGCGGCAGGTCTCGCTGTACATCACCGACATCAACGTCGGGCTGCTCTACATCGTCTCGGTCGCGTCGGTCGGCGTCTACGGGATCATCCTCGCGGGCTACGCATCGAACAGCAAGTTCCCGCTGCTCGCGAGCCTGCGCGCGTCGGCGCAGCTCATCTCGTACGAGGTCGCGGTGACGCTGACGCTGGTGAGCGTGATCCTGATGGCCGGCACGCTCAGCATGGTCGGCATCGTCGACGCGCAGTACAACCAGCACGTGTGGTACGTGATCGCGCAGCCGGTCGCGTTCGTCCTCGTGCTCATCGGCGGCCTGGCCGAGACGAACCGCGCGCCGTTCGATCTGCCGGAGGCGGAGCAGGAGCTGACCGGCGGGTTCCACACCGAATACAGCGGCATGCGGTTCGCGCTCTTCTTCCTCGCCGAATACGCCAACATGATTGTCGTCTCCTCGGTGGTGACGACCCTGTTCCTGGGCGGGTGGCTGCCGCCGTTCCCGAACACGCCGGCGCTGCATTTCCTCTACGCGATTCCCAGCTGGATCTGGTTCTTCCTGAAGTCGTTCTTCTTCCTGTACGTCTTCATCTGGGTGCGCGCGACGCTGCCGCGCTACCGCTACGATCAGCTGATGCGCCTCGGCTGGAAGGTGCTGATCCCGCTGGCGATTCTGAACCTCGTGGTCACCGGGATCGTGAAAGTGATGCTGATGTGAGCCAGGCGATCGCGTTCTATTTCATCTCGGCGTGCATTCTCGGCTTCGCCGTGCTCGTGATCACGACCAAGGACACGGTGCACAGCGTGCTGTTCCTCGTCCTCGACTTCCTGTTCGTCGCGGCGCTCTACGTGCTGCTCGGCGCGCAGTTTCTCGCGGCGATTCAGATTCTCGTCTACGCGGGCGGGATCGTCGTGCTGTACCTGTTCGTCGTCATGCTCGTGAACCTGAAGCGGCCGCCCGAGGCGCATCAGGATCCGCACCGCCGCGCGAACTGGGGCCTCGCGCTGTCGGTCGCGGTGCTCGTGGAGCTCGGCGCGGTGGGCGCGTACAGCTACGCGCGGCCGGCGCCCGCGCTCGCCGCGGCGGCCACGCCCGCGATGCCGGTCACCGGCAACACGGAGCAGGTCGGCTGGCTGCTCTACACCAGCTACCTGATCCCGTTCGAGATCGCGTCGATGCTGCTGCTGGTCGCGATGATCGGCGCTATCGTGTTGGCGAAACGCGAACTGTGAGAACAGTGCGGATTGCGGAGTGCGGAATGCGGATTGATTGTGGATTGCGGATTGCGGAATGCGGATTGATTGCGGATTGTCGAAGTCTCAATCGGCAATCCGAAATAATCCGCAGTCCGCAGCCCGAAATCGTCAATCAATCCGCAATCCGCAATCCGCAATCCGCAATACGGCGGCAGCGACGATGATCACACCCACTCATTACATGTTGCTGTCCGCGGCGCTCTTCATGATCGGCGTCATCGGCGTGATGGTGCGCCGCAACATCATCATCATCTTCATGTCGATCGAGCTGATCCTGAACGCGGTGAACATCAACCTGATTGCCTTCTCCGCGCAGCAGCAGAACGCGGTCGGACAGGTGTTCGCGATCTTCGTGATCGCGGTCGCCGCCGCCGAGGCCGCCGTCGGCCTCGGGATCATTCTCGCCTTCTATCGCAACAAAGAGACCGTGAACATCGACGAGATGAATCTGATGCGGTGGTAGACGGGACAGGCCGGGCAGGCCGGGCAAGGCCAGGCAGGTCGGGCGGGCCGGGCAGGCCGGGCAGGCCGGGCAGGCCGGGCAGGCCAGGCAGGTCGGGCGGGTCACAGAGGCACAGAGGCCCTCTGCGGCCCGCCAGGCCCGCCAGGCGTGCCCGACCCGCCAGGCGTACGGCGTAAGGCGATATGCGATACATCTGGTTAATTCCGCTGTTGCCGGGAATCGGGGCCGCGATCAACGGCCTCGTCGGCGTCCGCGCGTTCTCGCGCAGGGCGGCGGGCGCCGTCGCGGTCGGCACGATGACGCTCGCGCTCGGTCTCTCGCTGCTCGCCTTCTGGCAGCTGCTCGGCCTGCCGGCCGAGTCGCGCGCGTACGACGTGAACGTCGCCGACTGGATCCCGCAGATCCCGCTCGCGACGCGCGACGGCATCGGGCTGCTCCACGTCACCTGGGGATTCCGGCTCGATCCGCTCGCCGGGCTGATGCTGCTCGTCGTCACCGGCATCGGCACGCTGATTCACGTCTACTCGACGGCGTACATGGCCGACGAGCCGCGCGGCGGCGTCGCGCGCTTCTTCTGCTACCTGAACCTGTTCTGCTTCTTCATGCTGATGCTCGTCCTGGGAAACAACTTCCTGGTGATGTTCGTCGGCTGGGAGGGCGTCGGCCTCTGCTCGTATCTCCTCATCGGCTACTGGTACGAGAAGAAAACCGCGTCGGACGCCGGGAAGAAAGCGTTCATCACGAACCGCATCGGCGACTGGGGGTTCATCCTCGGCATCTTCCTGATCTACTTCACGTTCGGCACGCTCGACTTCCGCGCCGTCCAGAACGCGGCGGCCGCGATGCCGGTCGAGACGGCGCACTTCGGCGTGCTCTCGTTCATCTGCCTGTTCCTGTTCGTCGGCGCGACCGGCAAGAGCGCGCAGATTCCGCTCTACGTCTGGCTCCCCGACGCGATGGAAGGGCCGACGCCGGTGTCAGCGCTCATCCACGCGGCGACGATGGTCACCGCGGGCGTCTACATGCTCGGGCGCAACGCGGTGCTCTTCTCTCAGGCGCCGCAGGTGATGACGATCGTCGCGATCGTCGGCGTGCTGACGGCGTTGATGGCGGCGTCGATCGGCCTCGTGCAGTACGACATCAAGCGCGTGCTCGCGTACTCCACGGTGTCGCAGCTCGGCTACATGTTCACGGCGATGGGCGTCGGCGCCTTCTCGGCCGGCGCGTTCCACCTGATGACGCACGCCTTCTTCAAGGCGCTTCTCTTCCTCGGCAGCGGTTCGGTGATCCACGCGATGGCCGGCGAGCAGGACATGCGGCGGATGGGCAATCTGAAGAAGTACATGCCCGTCACCTTCGCGACGATGATGATCGGCACACTCGCCATCGCCGGCATCTTTCCGTTCTCCGGTTTCTTCAGCAAGGACGAGATCCTCTTCCGCGCGTTCCTCGCGAACAAGGCGGTCTGGGTGATCGCCGTCGTCACCGCGGCGATGACGGCGTTCTATATGTTCCGCCTGATGTCGATGACGTTTTTCGGCGCGTACCGCGGACCTGCGTGGGAAGCGGCGCACGGCGCGGCGGTCGCGGTTGCCGCGGCCCACGGCGCGCCGCACCCGGCCGATCCGCACGCGCACGGCCAGGCGGACCGCAAGCAGCACGAGGTGAGCCACGGCCCGGCGGACAGCGAGCCATCAGCCATCGGCCATCAGCCCTCGCACGCCGCCGGCGACGATCATGGCGGCGGCCACCATGGTCCGTGGCACGGGCCGCACGAGTCGCCGACGGCGATGACCGGCCCGCTGATGGCGCTCGCCGTCGGAGCGATCGTCGCCGGCTTCGTCGGCGTGCCGGCGGCGCTCTGGGGGAACAACGCGATCGAGCAGTTCCTCGAGCCGAGCTTCACCGCCGAACTCCACATTGCGGATGGCGGATTGCGGACTGCGGATGGATTGAGGACTGCGGAGGGATTGCGGACTGCGGAGGGCCACCGCGCACAGGAGAACCGGAATCAGCAATCAAGCAATCCGCAATCAGTCCGCAATCCGCAATCAAGCAATGCGCAATCAATCCGCAATCCGCAATCCGCAATCCGCAATGAGGAGGGCGAGCACGTGTCGCGGACGGTGGAACTGGGGCTGATGGCGTTTTCGTTCCTCGTCGCCATCGCCGGCATCTCCGTCGCCTACAAGTTCTACGTCACGAGCCCCGAGATCTCGGAGCAGCTCGCCGACCGCTTCGCCGGCGCGCACCGCACGCTGTCGAACAAGTACTACGTCGACGAGCTCTACGACGCGACCGTCGTCTCCGGCACGATGGCGGGCGGCCGCGGTTTGTGGGCCGTCGATCGCAACGTCGTCGACGGGGCGGTGAACGGCGCGGGCAGGGTGACGGTGATCAGCTCGTGGTTCTCGGGCCTGACCGACCGCAACATCGTCGACGGCCTCGTGAACCTGGTCGGCTGGATCGTGCAGGAGTCGAGCCTCGCCTTCCGACGGTTCCAGACGGGGCTCGTGCAGAACTACGCGCTGCTGATGCTGTTCGGGATCTTCGTCTTCGTGAGCGTGTATTTGTTCGTCCGGTGAGGTGCGGCGACCCTGAAAGGGTCGCCCTACACCTGTTTGCCAAGAAACGACATGAGCTATTACCTTTCGATCATCCTCTTCACGCCGCTGGCCGGCGCGTTCGTGCTCCTGCTCGTGAACAAGGAGAACGAGAACGCGATCCGCTGGATCGCGAACGTGGTCGCCTTCCTCGGCTTCGTTGTCTCGGTGCCGCTGTGGTTCTGGTTCGACCCGCGCGGCGCCGATTTCCAGTTCGTCGAGCGCGCCGCGTGGATTCCCTCCGTGGGCGCCGAGTACTTCCTCGGCGTGGACGGCCTGAGCACGCTCCTCATTCTGCTGACGACCCTGATGGGCACCATCGCGGTCCTGTCGTCGTGGACCGCGATCACGGAGCGGGTGAAGGAGTACTACATCTTCCTGCTCGTGCTGCAGACCGGGATGCTCGGCGCGTTCATGTCGCTCGACTTCCTGCTCTTCTTCCTGTTCTGGGAAGTGATGCTGGTGCCGATGTACTTCCTCATCGGCATCTGGGGCAGCGCGAACCGCCTCTACTCGGCGATCAAGTTCTTCCTCTACACCCTCGTCGGCAGCGTCGTGATGCTGCTCGGCATCCTGGCGCTGTACTTCGCGTACCACGTGCAGACGGGCGTGTACACGTTCGACGTCACGCAGTACCAGAAGGCGGGCTTCGACGCGGGGCTGCAGTGGTGGGTCTTCCTCGCGTTCTTCCTCGGCTTCGCGATCAAGGTGCCGATGTTCCCGTTCCACACGTGGCTGCCCGACGCGCACACCGACGCGCCGACGGCCGGCTCCGTGATTCTGGCGGCGGTGCTCCTGAAGATGGGGACGTACGGCTTCCTGCGCTTCAGCCTGCCGATCCTGCCCGACGCCTCGCACCGCTTCGTCCCGATGATGGTCGTGCTGTCGATCATCGGCATCGTGTACGGCGCGCTCGTCGCGCTCGCCCAGAAGGACTGGAAGCGGCTCGTCGCGTACTCGTCGGTCAGCCACATGGCGCTGGTGATGCTGGGCATGTTCGCGCTGAACCCGGTCGGGATTACCGGGAGCATCGTGCAGCAGCTCAATCACGGCATTTCGACCGGCGCGCTCTTCCTCCTCGTCGGCATCGTGTACGAGCGGCGCCACACGCGCGAGATCTCGGAGTACGGCGGCCTGTCGAAGGTGATGCCGGTCTACGCCGCGATCTTCCTCATCATGACGATGTCGTCGATCGGGCTGCCGACGCTGAACGGCTTCATCGGCGAGTTCCTCATCCTGCAGGGCGTCTTCGTGGCGGACAAGAGGTGGGCGGCGTTCGCCGCGAGCGGCATCGTCCTCGGCGCCGCCTACATGCTCTACCTCTATCAGCGGACAATGTTCGGCAAGGTGGAGAATCCGAAGAACGAGCGGCTCCTCGATCTCGACAACCGTGAGTTCGCGACCTTCGCGCCGCTGCTCGTGCTGGCCGTCTGGATCGGCATCTACCCGGCGCCGTTCCTCCGGCGGCTCGAGTCATCGGTGCAGCACATCGTCGTGCGCGTCAGCCCGCAGTACGCCGCGAAGTACGCCGAGTGCAACCCGACGCCGACGCCCGATCGCGTCGCGGCGTCGTCGAACCCGGCGGCGAAGTTCCTCGCGGCGATCCCGTGCGACGCCAACGGCAATCCGCTGCCCGAGAAGCGCTGATGCCGCCGGGAATCTCGACGAGCGACTTCTACTACATCCTGCCGGAGCTGGTGCTGACGGCCGGGGCGCTCGTCGTGCTGATTGCCGACGTGCTCCTCCCGCGGGAGCGCCGGTCGGCGCTCAGCTGGGTGACGCTCGCCGCCATCGGCGCGACGCTGGCGTCGCTCCTGCCCTTCACGTCGACCCACGTCGAGGTGGCGCACGGGCTGCTCGCCGTCGATCGCTTCGCGCTGTTCTTCAAGATCGTCTTCCTCGTCGCCGCCGCGATCACCGTGCTGATGTCGGTGCGCTATCTCGCGATCGAGGGCGCGTCGCCCGGCGAGTACTACTTCCTCATCCTGTGCGCCACGCTCGGCATGATGGTGATGGCGGGCGGCATCGATCTCATCACGATCTTCATCGGCCTCGAGACGATGGCCGTGTCGTTCTACATCCTCGCGGGCTTCATCAAGCCGAACCAGCGCTCGAACGAAGCGGCGGTGAAGTATTTCCTGCTGGGCGCCTTCTCGCTCGGAATCCTGCTCTACGGCATGTCGCTGATGTACGGGCTCTCGGGGACGACGAACCTGCGCGTGATGGCGACGTCGTTCGGCGCGATGGCCGGGGACTCGCGCCTCGCGCTGGCGGTGATTCTCGTGGTCGCGGGCGTCGGCTTCAAGATCGCGGCGGTGCCGTTCCACATGTGGGCGCCGGACGTGTACGAGGGGGCGCCGACCCCGGTCACGGCGTTCCTCTCGGTCGGCTCGAAAGCGGCGTCGTTCGCGATGCTGATCCGTATCTTCGTCGAGGGGCTGCCATCGGCGAGCGAGGACTGGCGTCTGCTCTTCTGGGTGCTGTCGATCGCGACGATGACGGTCGGCAACTTCGCGGCGGTGACGCAGACCAACGTCAAGCGGATGCTCGCGTACTCGTCGATCGCGCACGCCGGGTACGTGCTCATAGGCGTCGTCGCGGGGACGTCGCGCGGCATCACCGCGACGCTCGTCTACCTGATGGTTTACTCGTTCATGCAGCTCGGCGCGTTCGCCGTCGTCGTCATGCTGCGCCGTGCGGACGTCGTCGGCGACGAGCTGAAGGACTTCAGCGGGCTCGCCTCCCGGAACCCATTCGCCGCGTTCGCGATGCTGCTGTTCATGCTGTCGCTCGGCGGGATTCCGCCGACGGCGGGCTTCATGGGCAAGTTCTGGCTGTTCAGCGCGGCGATCGACGCGCACTACTACTGGCTCGCGCTCATCGGCGTCCTGAACAGCGCCGTCTCGCTCTACTACTACATCCGCATCGTCGTCTTCATGTATGTGAAGAAGGAGACGCTCGGCTCCGAGCCGACGACGAGCCCCACGCTGGCGGTGGTGCTCGCGGTCGCGGTGGCGGCGACGCTGGTGCTCGGCGTCTACCCGCAACTGCTGTTCAACGTGGCCGCGGCGTCGGCGCGGACGCTCGGCGCGGCCGGCGCCACCGCGGCGCTGCGCTGAGGGAGCCCGACGATCAACGCAGAACTCGGCAGAAAACCAATTGACGGCGTCGCGCACGCATGTAGGGCGAGGCTTTCAGCCTCGCCAGGCGACCCTGAAAGGGTCGCCCTACGGGTGATTGTCTGCGCGCGCTGCGGTGTCTGCATCCTTCGCCGTGCACGTGAACTTTTTCACAAGGTGCGCTATACTGCGCCGGTCGAGCGGCGGAGCAAAGCGGAAAAAGGGGTACGACCCCTTTTTGCACGGATAATGGTCCGTTTGTGATGGCCGAGAAAGACCCGTTCCTCAAGCGTTCGACCGAAGCGTTCCAACACACCGCAGAGCAGGCGGGGCCCGCCGCGGGCGCGGGCTACACGCTGATTGGCGCCATCATGTTGCTGGGCGCCATCGGGTACGCGGTCGATCGGTGGCTCGGCACGTCCCCCTGGTTTCTGCTCGGCGGGCTGCTGCTCGGCATCATCGTCGGGATGTACGAGCTGGCGAGGACCGTCTGGAAGCGATGAAACCGGTCGCCTGGATGGTCGCGGCGAGCCTGCTGTCGTGGGTTGGCATCGCGGCTGCGGTCGAGCCGCGTACGCGCGCGGCCGCGCTCTTCGGGATGCTCGGCCCGCTCGTCGTCGCCGCCTCGTCGTGGGTGATGGCCGAGCGCGCGTGGCGCCGGAATCCCGAGAGCCTGACGTCGTGGATGATCGCGGCGTTCGCCGGCAAGATGGTGTTCTTCGCCGCGTACGTCGCCGTGATGCTGAAGGCGCTGTCGCTCGCGCCCGCCCCGTTCGCCGCGAGCTTCGCCGTCTACTTCATCGCGCTGCACCTGTTCGAGGCGCTGTCGCTGCGGGCGATGTTCGCGGGCGATGGGCTGTAGAGAACGCAAAGGAAGCAAAGATCGCAAAGATTCTTTGCGGCCTTTGCCCTCTTTGCGTTCGTCATGAAAACGATGTTTGTTCAGGAAGCGATACGACACGGAGCGGCGGCGGCCGAGCGTCAGCCCGGGAAGTTCGATCCCGGCGAGACGATCATCCATCACGTCGCCAACAGCCCCGCGAGCGATCCGCTGATCCATCTGCCGACGATCGCCGGCATCGATTTCTCGGTGACCAAGCACGTGCTCATGCTGTGGGTCGTCGCCGCCATCGTCTTCATCGTCGTCTCGTGGACGGTGCGGCGCTACCTGAAACAGGAGCGCCTCGTGCCGAAGGGGTTCATGAACGCGCTCGAGTTCGTCGTCGAGTTCGTGCGCGACGAGATCACCGAGCCGAACGTCGGCCGGAAGTGGGTGAACACCTGGACGCCGCTGATCCTCACCTTCTTCATCTTCATCCTGGTCGCGAACGGCATCGGCCTGATTCCGATCTTCGATCTCATCGGCCTGACCGACTACTACGTGCTGCGCACGGGCGAGCACTCGTTCCTCAAGCAGGTGCTCCACGGCGGCACGACCGCGACGGCGAACTTCAACGTCACCGCCGCCCTCGCCACCATCACCTTCGGCGCGATCATCGTCGCCGGCTCGATGGCGCACGGCTTCGTGAAGCACTGGAAGAACATGGTGCCGCACGGCCTCAACCCGTTCATCTACGTCATCCTGATCCCGATCGAGATCCTGGGCATGTTCGTGCGGCCCTTCGCCCTGACGATGCGACTTGCCGCGAACATGACGGGCGGCCACATCGCCATCCTTGCCATCCTGTCCTTCGTGTTCCTGTTCGCCGAGATGTTCGGCCGCGCGACCGCCGGCATCGGCGTCGGCCTGGTGGTTTCCGTGCCGCTCGCCGTGCTCATCTCGATGCTCGAGATCCTGGTCGTCCTGATCCAGGCGTACGTGTTCACGCTGTTGACTGCCGTGTTCATCGGCATGGCCATTCATGTTCACCACTGAGATACGGAGGTAGTTAATGACAGGTCTCGTTCAGTTCTTCGCCATTCCATTCGGCCTCGGCATGATCGTGATCGGCGCCGGACTGGGCATCGGCAAGCTCGCGGCCGCGGCGGCCGAAGGGATCGCGCGGCAGCCGAGCGCCGCCGGACAGATCACCGGCGCCGTGAACCTTCCGCTGTTCCTGCTCGAAGGCGTCGCGATTCTGGCCGAAGTCTTCGCGCTGCTCGTGCTGTTCCTCGGACGGTAGGGCGATGGACAACCCCCTCGTCCAGCTAGACCCCGGGCTGTTCATCTGGACGATCATCACGTTCCTCGGCCTGCTGTGGGCGCTGAAGAAGATCGCGTGGGGACCGCTGCTGCAGGCGCTCGAGACGCGGCAGAACGCGATCCGCAAGTCGCTCGACGATGCGCAGCAGGCCAAGCAGGACCTCGAGCGGCTGAACGCGGAGTCGGCGCAGATCATCGCGCGGGCGCGCGTCGACGCCGACGCGATCATCACGCAGAGCCGGGCCGACGGCGAGCGGCTGCGCGAGGAGATCCGGCAGAAGGCCCGCGGCGAAGCCGATCTGATCGTAAAGAATGCCGAGCGGCAGATTCAGCTCGAGACCAGCCGGGCGCTCGAACAGATCCGGCACGAAGCGGTGGAGTTGTCGGTGATGATCGCGTCGAAGATCATCCAGCGCAACCTGACGAAGGAAGACAACGAGCGGCTGATCGACGACGCGCTCAAGCAGGTGGAAGGCCGCAGGCACTGAAGGGAAGCCGGGCGGGCGGGCCGGGAGTTCGGGTATCCGAACTTGGCCCGCCCATTTTTTTGGATTTTGGCCGGATCTGCACGACTCTTCGAGCCGGTGACGCACTGTAAAGCGTTGCGGCTTCGTGCCTTCGGTGCTAACCTGACCGACTTCAACGTCGAGCATGGCGTTTGCCTGTCAGTGGTCCGATCCCACTGTCGGCAATCGCATAACGACCGGATACCGTCCGTCAGAGGCACGAAACGAGGAGGGCGTTCATGAAGCGTCGAGGGTTCCATTTGGTTGTCGCGATGCTGGCGGCGTGCCTGCTCGCGTCAACGCATGCGTTCGCACAGGGCGGCGGCGCAAGCACCACCGGTTCGATCAACGGCAAGGTGGTGGACAGCAGCCAGGCCGTTCTACCGGGCGTCACCGTCACCGTCGCGAGCCCCTCGCTGATGGGCGTTCAAACGGCCGTCACCGATGCCGGCGGCAACTACCGCTTCCCGGCGCTGCCGCCCGGCACCTACACCGTCACCTTCGAGCTGCCGGGCTTCAACGTGCTGAAGCGCGAGAACATCCAGATCGCGATGGGCTTCACCGCCGCGGTGAACGTCGAGCTCGCGGTCGCCTCGCTGCAGGAGACGGTTACCGTCACCGGCGATTCGCCGGTGATCGACACTTCGGCGACGCGCGTGCAGCAGAACTTCAAGCTCGATGCGCTGCAGGAGATTCCGAACTCGCGCGATCTGTGGTCGCTGCTCGCGGTGACGCCGTCGGTGCAAATGAGCCGCATCGACGTCGGCGGCAACCGCGCCGGCACGCAGACCGGCTATGCCGCGTACGGCTATTCGGGTCAGAACCGCGTGCTCGTGGAAGGCATCAACACGACCGAAGGCACGAGCGGCGCCGGCTTCTACGTGGACTATGGCTCGTTCGAGGAAGTCTTCCTCGGCACGGTCGCGCAGGGTGCGGAGATGCCGACGCCGGGCGTGCAGAGC
>Ga0209474_10000799_pt1 | contig 32777 bp, 29 predicted proteins | sample GraSoiAngelo_145_FD_185902 | JGI IMG/M metagenome (GOLD analysis project Ga0209474, IMG submission 185902) | Grasslands soil microbial communities from the Angelo Coastal Reserve, California, USA - 14_1009_05_20cm (SPAdes) (version 2) | ecosystem: Environmental > Terrestrial > Soil > Grasslands...
TCGATGCGGCCATCGAGCGAACCGTGGCGAAGCTCGGCGGGATCGACGCGCTGGTCACTCTGGTGGGCGGCTCGGAACCGGGGGGGACAGCCGACCTCTCCGATGCGGACTGGCGTTCGGTCTACGACCGGAACCTCTGGCCCGCGATCCGCGCCAGCCGATCGGCGCTACCGCACCTCGAGCTTGGCGCCGCCCGCCGGGGCTTTCCCAAAGCCATTCGGGAGATGAGCGTCATCCTCCACGTCGCAAGCATCTACGGCCGCGAAGGCGGTGGCACGATCAGCTACAACACCGCGAAGGCGGCGCTGATCTCGCTGGCGCACGAGCAGGCGCGCGAGCTGGCGTCGCGCGGCATCCGCGTGCTCTCGCTGGCGCCGGGCAGCATCCTGCACCCGGGAGGCTCGTGGGAGCGGCGAAAGCAAGCCGACCCGGCGGGAATCGCGGCGTTCGTCCAAAGCGAGATCCCGTTCGGCAGATTCGGCACCGCCGAGGAGATCGGCGACACCATTGCCTTACTGGTCAGCCCCCGGGCGAGCTGGATTGCCGGTGCCTGCGTGGTGGTCGACGGGGCGCAGTCGCGCTCTTTCTGAGCGATGCGCATCCTATGAAAGTGAAACCCGTCAAGATCTACACCACCCAGACGTGCCCCTACTGCGTGCGGGCGAAAAGGCTGCTGCAGAACAAGAACGTCCCGTATCAGGAGATCGACGTCTCCTGGGATGACGAGGCGCGGCTGCAACTGATGCAGACCACCGGCCGGCGCACGGTGCCGCAGGTGTTCATCGGGGACACCCACGTCGGAGGGTCGGACGATCTCTACGCGCTCGAGCAGCGCGGCGAGCTGGACGCCCTGCTTCAGTAGAAGAGGAACCGCGCCAGGGCATTCGCGGCCCGCACGATCGAGAGCGGTTCGAGCAGTGGCGGGGCAGCGGCGATGCCCACCAGCGCGAAGAGCATGGCCGCTCGCGGTGGACGCCGCGCGGGAAGCGAATCGAGTTTCAGCAGAGGCAGCATGAGGACGGTGGCGGAGGCGAGCGCTGCCAGCGCCGGAGGGAGCCCGTTGGCGAAGAGCGCGCCGGCGATCGCGAGCGCCGCCCCGGCGTGGAAGACGTCGCGACCGTTGCCCGCGAACCAGCGCCCGCGGTAGGTCTCCGCGAGCGTGCGCGAGAGCTCGAGCAGCGCGGTGGCGACGGTAATCGCGAGAGCGCCGAGGGCGAGGCCGGCTCCGGGCTCCACGATGCGCTCGAAGCTGCCGAGTGGTTCCACCGTGTGGCGGAATAGCATGGCTTCCGGCACAATGCGCGACCGGTGCGCGCGCTCGCTCTCGCCTTGATCTGCACCGCTTGCATCGAGCGCCCTTTCGAGGAGCCGCCACCCGCACAGGCGCGGGCGCAGGTGGACCGCAGCGCGCTGCGAGACGTGCTGGTGCCTCCCCCGGGCGACGCGACAATCGTCGGCGCGGTCTTCGGCAACGCGGCGGAGCTGCTCGGGTACAAGCTGGAGCCGCCGCAGATGGTCCCCGGCCAGCGGGCGAAGCTGACTCTGTACTGGCGGTGCCGCGCCGAGCTCGAGCGCTGGCACGTCTTCGTGCACCTCGACGACGCGACCGGGACCGGCGCGCGCATCCACGCCGAGCACGATCCCGCCGGTGGACGCTTTCCCACCGACGCCTGGAAGGTCGGCGATCTGATCGCGGATTCGTTCACCTTCGGAGCGGGACCGAATCCGCTGCTGCTCTTCGTCGGGTTCTATACCGAGGGCGAGAACCGGCTCGCCCTCACCGCTGCCGGGCGCGGCCGCGACGACGGCAACAACCGCCTGCTCGCGGGCGTCCTGCCCATCGCGCATTGATGCGCGTCCTTCCGCTGCTGCTGCTCCTGCCCGCGACGGCGCTCGCGCACCAGCCCAGCGTCTCGTACAGCGAGCTGGCTGCGCACGGAAGCGAGATCGAAGGCACCCTTCGCTTCCCGCTCGCCGATCTGCGCGGCCAGATGCGCCTCGACGACCCCCGTGCGCCGCCGTTGCCGGCGCTGACCCGGCTCGTCCTGGAGCCGTTCGTGATCCGGGCGTCGGGCGAGCCCTGCGCGCTCCACCCGGGAGTGACGGCGGAGCCGGACGGCGAAGACGGCCTGGCGTTGCACGCGCGCTGGACGTGCAGGCGCGAAGCTTCCGAGCTTTCCATCCGCGTCGGGTTTCTCGAGACCTTTCCCGGCGGGCATACTCACTTCTCGCGGGTCGACTTCGGCCATGGCGAGCTGTCGCAGCGGGTCGCCCAACGGGACGAACCGTCGTTCGAGGCCCGGCGGACCGGATCGGCGCGAGGCGCGTTCGGTCGTTTTCTGCTCCTCGGCGTCGAGCACATCTTCACCGGCTACGACCACCTCGCGTTCCTCATCGGCCTGCTGCTGCTCGGGGGGAGCGCGTTGGAGCTGGTGAAGATCGTCACCGCTTTCACAGCGGCCCATTCGTTGACGCTCGCACTGGCCGCGCTCGGGCTGCTGACGCCGCCGGCGCGCGCCATCGAGCCGCTCATCGCCGCGAGCATCGTCTATGTCGGCACGGAGAATCTCTGGGCATTACGGCGCGGCAGCGCCGAGCGGGCGCTCCGGCATCGCTGGATCCTGACCTTCGCCTTCGGGCTCGTGCATGGATTCGGGTTCGCCGCCGTCCTCCGGGGGCTGCAACTTCCGCGGGCGGCGCTCGCATCGGGCCTCGTCTCGTTCAACATCGGCGTGGAGTGCGGGCAGGTCTGCATCGTCCTCCTGGCGTTGCCGGTGCTGCGGCGGCTGCGTCGGACGCCGGCCTTCGCCCCGGTGGCGTCCGGCTGCATCCTCGTGCTGGGCGGGGTCTGGCTGGTGTCGCGGCTGATCGTCTGATCAGCAGGACGAGGTCATCCGCGAGAGCGCGGATTCTGCGGTCCGATCTGGAGGCGCTTGATCTGCCGGTCGATCCGCGCCCGGAAGGCGTCGTCGCCCTCGACGAACTGCAGCCCGATCCCCGGCTCAGCCCACGGCATCTGCGGCTGCCCGGCCAGGACGCGATGGATGACCTTGGCCTGCACACCGACCGGAGCGTCGCCGTCCGGGAGCGCAAGGCGCATCGTCACCAGGGTTCCCAAGGGTACGTTCGCTTCCGTCTGCACGTACATTCCGCTGGTGCTGATGTTGCGCGCGCAGGCGGCGATGAGCGCGCCTCCGGCGCCGATCGTCACCGGCATCGACGTCGGATAGCGCGGGGCAGCGCGGTGCGGCGAGGTCGCGCTGCCGTCGGGGGAGCACCAGTTCAGGCGCGGCGCATGCAGCGACATAAGCGCCTCGATGCGCTCGGCGACGCCGCGGACCGCGTCCACGAGGTCGACCCAGAACCCGTCGCTCTGCGGTTTGCCGGCTGCCGTTCCGACGCGCCCCATGGCGGCGGCGGGCGGAAACGAGTCGGGCAAGTAGAGGTTCAGCGCCACCGGAGCGGCGCACGGCGGACGCCGCTGCGGGCACATCAGGAGCATGCGCGAGTCGGTCATCTCGCCGGAGGTAGTCTGGACCGCGGCCCCATGATGAGCGGCGAACCTTACCGGGAACACGATCTTCATTCCCCACCTCGCGTCGGCTGCCTCCATTCGTAAGCCCGAGCGCGGTGTAGGTTTCAAGCCGGCGCCCGACCTACCCGCGGAACGACGTTTCAATAGAGAACGGTCACAGTCACGTCGCCGTGAGGCGGAATGGCGAGGATCGCTGCGGATTTCAGGACCTTCACCTGACCGTCCACGAGAAGGGCTGCGGGAGCGGAGCGGTGTCCAGCCGCGCGAATCTCGATCGCGCCGCCGGACGCCTGAATCGTCGAGGAAAGCCTCGCCGACGCGATGACGACGGCCTTCACCTGGAACGCTCTGCGAACGACGCCCGCGCGGGCCCTTTGGGGGCAAGCGAGCGCGACGAGAACCGCTGCGAAGAAAGCCCCCAGGCCTGCCTCCCTCATGCGCCGGCTCGCTGCGCGTCGACCACCAGGATCCGCCGGTCTCGGCGGTCGACTCGATATTCGAAACGCCAGCCGGCGAGGTTGAGCTCGGCATTGCCGGCGCCCATCTCGCGCCACAGCGCGCTCCTCGCGGGGATCCCCTGGAGGGAACTGGCGATGCCGACGAGAACTTCGTGGGCGCGCGCGAGGAGGTCCGCCGGCGCCTCCTGCACGGAATCCGCGAAGTGAACCGAAAAGCCCTTGCCGAACTGACGCCGCATGTTGCCACTACGCGCCGAGCGGCAATCCGGGCCACACACGGCGAGTAGGTATGTCTACTCAGCAACCTTGCGTGGGAGGACCGACTCGCGAAATGCTGGGGCGGGGTTCGGTCTGTAGCTTGCGATCACCAGAAGTGTGCGCGAAGCCGACGGTGCCCGTGAATGCCCGGTAGCCGCCTTCGTAACCGATTCCCTCGTACGCCGTCTGCACGTCCCACTGTCGCGCCACGCTGAAGGTCGCGCCCAGGGCGAGCGGAAACGTGACGCGGCTGGTGCGGTCAAGCGGCAGGTCGCGCAGAAGCATGTTCGAGCGTCCGACCGATACTCCGACAAGTGGCTGGAGCGCGCCAGCCTCCGTGACCTGCCACAGCGGACCGCCGGCGAGGGTCGCGCTCCAGCCTCATGCCGGCTGGTCCGTCCAGCGCGAGACCCGCCCCGCCACCGCGGTGCTCCAGGCGACGCTTCTCGTCAGCCGGATCCGGTGCGCCAGGCCGAGGTTGGGGGAGAGAAGCACTCCTTCGGAACGCGCCCCGACGCCGAAGCCGAGCGTCGCACCGAGCCACGAGTCCTCGGTGCGCACCATCTGACGCGAAATCCCGAGCTGCAGCGGCGAAAGATGCAATGTCGAGTCGTCCGACAGCGAGAGATCCCAGCCGACCGGGGCACCAGCCCGTCCCGCCGAATTGAAGTCGTCCCGGGCATAGCCGCCGAGGATCCCCACGTGGAACGAGTCCACGCCGGCCGGCAGCGTGAATGGACGATCGATGACCGCTCGCCGGTAGTCGTTCAGCGCGGTACGCGCCGCGCATGCGTGAACGGCTGCGACGCACAGGACAACGAGGACGCAGCGAAATGCCACTGTACGCGGTCATGGAACTTCCGAGGCGGCCGATCGATGGTGGCTGCCGTCGGCATCCGTCCCACAGCAGACCGCGTATCGCGCGGTCACCGGCGTCGCGAAAAAAAAATGGTCAGAGCCGCCCTGTAAGCCGGGTTCTGTTCCGCCGGGTCGTTGCCTTCCCGGCGGCGGCGAACATTCCTCTAGGACCGACGTTGCCGCCGGCCTCCAGCGGGCTACCCGGGAGCGCGGCGGGCAACCGCATTGCTCCCCTATGTGCCCTTGCTCCGGGTGGGGCTTGCCGTGCCGCCCGTGTCACCACGGGCGCGGTGCGCTCTTACCGCACCGTTTCACCCTTGCCGGCTTTCGCCGGCGGTCTGTTCTCTGTGGCGCTGTCCCGCGAGTTGCCTCGGCTGGCCGTTGGCCAGCACCCTGCCCTGTGGAGCCCGGACTTTCCTCCCGCGCGTTTTGAAAGCGCCGGCGTCCGCCCGGGCGGCTCTGACCAGGACGAATTCTAACGCAAGGAGAGGGTCTCGGCTACGCTCGACGGATGAGCGCAGTCGTGGCCGCGGTCCTGATCGCCATCTCGCTTCGGCCGTCGCCGAGCGCCGTCGGATATTCGCTCCAGGCAGGCCGTTGCTTCGAGCAGGTCCCGCCGGGTGCCACCGCGCTGCGTTCGACGCTCGCCGTCGGGGCCTCGGCGCGCCTCTCCACCACCTTTCGCTTCTCCCGGCTGTGCGGCGGCCACGGCAACCGGGTTCCCTGCTCGGCGGCGCCTCTCCGGGTGACGGCGGCAGGCGGGCTGACCGTCGCTTCGGTGCGCGGCACGGACATCCAGATCAAGGCACGGACGGCGGGGGCCGGCGAGGTCGCCGTGCGCGCGCGCAAGAAGCAATTCCCGCCGCTTGCGCTCCATGCCGCCCTGCCTGTCGCGCTGATGGCGCGGGTGAGCTCGTTCGCAATCGCCTTCCCCGAGCTGCGCGCTCTGCGCATCGCGGAAGGCGGAAGCACGTCGGTGTGGCTGTACCCCGTCGACGAATCGCGATCGCCGCTGTGCGCGGGCGGCAAGCTCGCCGTGTCCGCGCCGGCGCTCGGGATCGCGACCGGTACGCAATGGGACATGGCGAAGCAGCGCGAGGTCCGCGGCGCCGGAGGACCCGGATGGTCGTTCCTCGATCTCGTGCTCGGGGCGCGGCACCTGTCGCTGCCGGTCGAGATCGTGCCGGCAGCCGCGATCGTCCGCCTCGAGCTCGAGCCGCACCCGACGCAAATGGAACCGATTCGAATCGCCGTCCGCGCCTGGGACGAGGTCGGCGAAGTCGTCGGCGCTCCGGTGAGGCTGTGGCTGCGCGGGGAGGGCTCTCTCGTCCAGCTCGGCCATTTCGACCGTCCGGTGGACGAGCTGGAAACGAACGAGGCGGAGGTCGCGATCCTCCCGTCGAGCCCGGGGGCGAAGATGATTCTCAGCGGGCAGCTCCCGAACGGCGTTACCGGACGAGCGGACCTGGTCGCGCCAGCAAGGTGATCACGCCATCTCCTCGTCGATGGCGCGGTTCGACATCTCGTCCGCCAGCGCATTCTCCTCGCGCGGAACGTGCTGCAGATCGAATCGATCGAAGCTGCGGAGCACGCGCAGCGCTTCGGCATGCAGCGGCTTCAGCCCCGCATGGCGGACGGCGTACTCGCCTTTGAGCTGACGGATCAAGAGCTGCGAATCGGCGCGGACCTCCACCTCGCGGTAACCCAGCTCGCGAGCGTGATTCAGGCCGAGGAGGAGCCCTTCATACTCGGCGACATTGTTTGTCTGCCTGCCCAGGTAGCGCCCGAGGCGCGCGATCACGTTGCCCGCGGAATCCGTCAGGACGGCCCCCGCGCCGGCCGGACCCGGGTTGCCGCGCGCCGCTCCGTCCGAATGGACGCGAATCGCGCGTCCTGCCCCACGGACTTTCGCTTCCGGCAATGGCAGCTTCTCCTGCTGGAGCTGGCGCGCCGCTCCGCGCAGCAGTTTCCGTGCGGCTTCCAGCGTCAGGCCGCGCAGCGCCGCGCAGGTCCTCTCCAGCGTCTCGTGCTCGGCGATCGCGAGCAGGAGCTGCGCGGGCGTGTAGACCACTTATACGTTGGCCGCCGCCTGCGGCTCCTCCGCGGCGTAGATGAACCGGTGGCAGTTGGGGCAGGTGAGGATCTCGTCGCCCAGGATCAGGTTGTTTGCCATCTGCGGCGGGATGTTCCGCTGACAGCCCTTGCAGGTGCCCGCGACGACGGGCACGACGGCGAGCCCGCCGCGCTGCTTGCGAATGCGCTCGTACTTGCTCACCAGCGAGCGATCGCACAGCTCGACGAGTCTTTGCCGCTCGGCCTCGAGCTCCGACATCCGTCCCTGCAGGCCATCGAGCACGCTCTTGATCTCGGCGCCTTCGCGCGTCACCACGCTTTCCTTCTCCCCCACCGCCTGCTCCGCGGCATCGACCTGCTTCTTGAGGTCTGCGTGCTCCAAGGCCAGCCGCTTGATCTCCTCGTCGGCGGTCTGGTTCGTCTTCTTGGCGATGTCGAGCTCGCGCGCCAGGGCCGCATATTCGCGCGGCGTCTTCAGCTCGTTCAGACGCGACTCCCACTTGCGCACCTTCTCCTTCTCCAGCTGGAGGAGCTGCTCGTTTTGCCGGCGGGCGCGCTCGTTGTCGGCGAGGCGTCCCCTCGTGGTGTCGAGATGGGCCCTGGCCTGGTTGCGCTCCGACTCGATCTGCCTGAGGCGGGCCGGGTGCTTTTCGGCTTCGGCGGAGAGCTCACGGATCTTGAGATCGACCTGCTGCAGTTCTTCGAGTGCCTTCAGCTTCTCTCGCGACAACGTTTGCCTCCCAAGCGGGCTTGCTTTTTCGCCCCTGCGCCGCGAGATGTCAATGTGGGCCCGGCAGGAGTCGAACCTGCATGCGACCGGTTATGAGCCGGATGCTCTGACCGTTGAGCTACGGGCCCGCGAGTGCACACAGAGTATCCCGGGCTGTGGCGTGCGCCCACCATGAAGGCGATACTGCGCAGGTGCGGACGCTCGCCTTGCTGGTCGCCCTCGTCCCTTCGCTCGCGTTCGCCGACGAAATCGATCTCTCCCGCGGAAGCCGCCGCGACCGCGGCGAGCCCGCCAAAGTGATCGTCCGCGCCGAAGCCGGAAACGAGTTTGCGCCGTACGGGTACCTCGGCGGATGCGTGAGCTACCTGCTCGATCCCAACGACGAGCTGGAGCTCGGCGGCGGCGGTGGCTTTCCCGGCCTGCAGCTCGGATTCGCCGTGCGGCGCCTCTTCGGCGAAGGCGAGCTGCGGCCCGTCGCGGAGCTGTTCCTGGCGGGCAACACGCGAGTCAACCGCGGCCTCGAGCAGGGATCTGCCCAGGTCAACGCCCAAGCGGCAGCCGCGACCAGCAGCCTCTGGACCGGTCTCGGTTTCGGGTTCGAGCAGCGCACCAGCCTGTTCAGCATCAACGTGGCCGGCGACATCATCTTCACCAGCACGAGCCTCTCCCCGCACTGGTCGGTGCACGGCGGACTCGGACTCGGATTCTAGGGCATCGTCAGATGCAGCTTGAACGTATAGTTCACTTCGATGGGCTCACCGTTGCGCATCGCCGGCGCATAGCGGCGTTGTTCGAGCGCTTGAATGACATTAGCCCCCATGTAAGGCAGGTCGCGAATGATCGCGCACCTGGTCACCCGTCCTTCGGTGGTGAGGGTACATCGGACGACCATCCACCCCTCGACCCCGGCATTCAACGCGTCCGCGGAATAGCAAGGATCCGAGCGCGTCACCAGAACCGGCGGCACGATCTTCGCGTCCCGCCGCGAGTCGGCAGGCTCGGCCGGCATGAGGCGGATGTTCATAGTCGTGTCCCGCCCCGGTTCCACGGCCACGCCGATACCGGAGGCAGTGCGATATCCGGCGTGTTCGACCGTGAAATCGTGTTTTCCAGAGGTGAGCGGGCCGAAAACGAATTCACCGCCTTCGTCCGTGAGAGCGCCGCGAAAGATGCCGTCTGCCCCTCGGACGCGTACGAGCACGCTTCGCAAGGGCTTGTCGCTGACGGCATCGACGACCGTTCCAGCAATTCCACCACCCGCAGGTTCGGGGGGTGGACGGATGCCCGCGCACGCCATCGACGCGAGGAGAAACCAATAACAGAGAGGAAGGGCGCCTCGGGAACACATCTTCACGCCGTGACCGATATGACTGCGCTCAAGCGCCGCAAAGGCGCCTGCGCGGCAGCGCCTAATTCTCGACGAAGCTGCGCAGCCGCTTGGAGCGGCTCGGGTGCCGCAATTTCCGCAGCGCCTTGGCCTCGATCTGCCGGATGCGCTCGCGCGTCACCTCGAAGTCCTGTCCCACTTCCTCGAGGGTGTGGTCGGACTTCTCCCCGATGCCGAAGCGCATGCGGAGCACCTTCTCCTCGCGCGGCGTGAGCGTCGCCAGCACCTTCCGCGTCTGCTCCGCGAGGTTCATGTTGATCACCGCGTCGGAGGGCGAGGTGATGGCCTTGTCCTCGATGAAGTCGCCGAGGTGGCTGTCCTCCTCCTCGCCGATGGGAGTCTCCAGCGAGATGGGCTCCTTGGCGATCTTCAGGACCTTGCGCACCTTGTCGAGCGGGAGCTCCATCTTCTCCGCAATTTCCTCCGGAGTGGGCTCGCGGCCGATCTCCTGCACCAGGTAGCGCGAGGTGCGGATCAGCTTGTTGATCGTCTCGATCATGTGCACCGGGATGCGGATGGTGCGGGCCTGATCGGCGATGGCGCGGGTGATGGCTTGCCGGATCCACCAGGTGGCGTAGGTGGAGAACTTGTAGCCGCGCTTGTACTCGAACTTGTCGACCGCCTTCATCAGGCCGATGTTGCCCTCCTGGATCAGGTCGAGGAACTGCAGCCCGCGGTTCGTGTACTTCTTCGCGATCGACACCACCAGGCGCAGGTTGGCCTCGACCAGCTCGGCCTTGGCCTTCTCCGCCTTGCGCTCTCCGGCGATGATGGCGCCGTAGCTCCGCTTCAGCTCGTCGACCGGCAGCAGCGCCTCTTCCTCGACGCGCTTCACCTTCCGCGGGGCCGCCGCGATGGCGCGGGCCACCTCTCCCACTTCCTCCTCGGAGAGGCCCAGGATCTTCAATTTCTTGCGCGCAGCCAGACCGCCCTTGCCCTCGTCCTCGGAATCGCGCAGCAGCCCCTTGAGCTCCCGGAGGCCGACGCCCAGGCGCTGCTCGATGTGCCGCATCTCGCGCTCGACCTGGTCGACGCGCTCGATCAGCTTCTTGAGGTTCTCGATGATGCGCTCGATCTGGCGTTTGTTCAGCTTCACCTCGGCGAGAGTCTCCGCCATCGACGCCTCGTTGCGGGCGATGGCGTCGCGGTACTCCTTGCGCTTGCCCTCGGAGACCTTGCGGGTCTTGGAGGTCATCAGCTCGGCGAAGTGCTCGTTCTCGCGGTCCAGGCGGCGGATCTTGTCGATCAGCTTCACCACCTGGTCGGTGCGACCCTGCTCGTCGAAGGTCTCGTCGTCCTCGTCCGGCGCGTCGCGGATCACTTCGCGCACGCGCATCTTGCCCTTCTTCAGCCGCTCGCCGATCTGGATGATCTCCTTGATCGCGATGCTGGAGTGGAGCACGGCGTCGAGCACTTCCTTCTCGCCGTCCTCGATGCGCTTGGCGATCTCCACCTCGCCCTCGCGGGTGAGCAAGGAGACCGAGCCCATCTTGCGCAGGTACATGCGCACCGGATCGTTGGATTTGGAGTATGCGTCCTCCTCCTCCTGCTCCGCCTTTTCCTGCGGGGTCGCTTGATCTTCCTCCTTCACCACTACCGGTTCCGGCTCGGGCGGCTTCGTCTCGGGAAGCTTGACCTTGTTGGCCTCGTCGACGATGGCGATGTCGTTGTCGCCGAACATCGACATCACGTCATCGATCTGGTCGGAGGAGACGATGTCCGACGGCAGCGCGTCGTTGACCTCGTCGTAGGTGAGGAAGCCCTTGTCGCGCCCGAGTGCGAGCAGGTCCTTCACTTCCTTGCGCTCGGTGGCCTTGCTGCCCTTCTTGGCCGGCGCGAGATCCTCGTCGTCGTCCTCTTCGATGTCCGCCGCGACCTCGTCGTCGTCGCCTACGTCGGGAATGGCGGCGGCTTCGATCTCCGGCTCTTCGCCCTCCGCGACCTCTTCCCCTTCCGCCTCGTCGTCGCCCTTCGACGCCTTCTTCGCCTGCTTAGGCGCCTTGTCCTTCTCTCCCCGCTTCACCTTCGCGGCAGGCGATTCCGCCTTGCCCACGGCCTTCAGGTGCTTCTTCGGCTCCGGCGCAGCCTTCTTCTCGCGCTTGCCCCTCTTCGCCTCGGCTTTGGGGGCGCCGTGCTTCCGGCGGGCGGCTGCGGACTTCTTGTCGGCCATCTCGGTCAACTCCAGTGTGCTTCGGCGGTCGGGGGTCGGTGGAGAGTAATGGACGGTATGCCTTACCGCCCTTTTTTTTCGGATCGTTTCAAGCCCTTGGAACCCGTGGCGAAGCGCGCTGCTTCCGCTCCAGCGCCACGGTTTGCGCATGTTTTTTTAAAAGGCTGGATAGACGCTTTGCGTCAGTGTGGTCGCCTGCCTGCTCCATCTCTGCCAAGGCATCGAGGACCCGCTGCCTCAGCGAATCGGGCTCGACGGCGCGGATCGCAGTCTGGGCATCATGTCCCGAACAGACTGCATCCGCGGCCTCGCGCAGCGAGGGATGCACGAAGTCGCCCACGCCGCCGGAGTGAGCCAGCTCGGGCGCCAGCGTGGGGTTGCGCACCAGCGCCGCGAGGATGACGAGCTCCGCTTTCAGCACCGAGAGCGGAAGCGGCTTCGCCGATTCGGCAGCGCGGGCCGGGGCCGCTTTCGTCGGCGACAGCGGCGCCTTTCCCGCGAGCGCACGGCGGATGGAGTCGGGTGGAGCGCCGACCATCTCCGCGACTTTCTCGACGTAGAGGTCGCGGGCGAGCGAGCTGGGCGCCGCCTGCACGATCCCCCGGACTGCATCGACGGCGCGCACACGCGACTCCACAGGCGCACCTTTCGGCAGCCGCCCCAGTGCCCGGTCGAGCAGGAACTCGAGCGAGGGTTGAGCGGCGGCGAGCAGGTCCCGGAAGCCCTGGATGCCCACGCGCAGGACCGTCTCGTCGGGATCCTCGCCGCCCGGCGGCACGAGTACCCGGGCAGCAACGGCCTGGGCTGCCGCGATCTCGGAAGCGCGCTGTGCCGCGCGCAGGCCTGCCGCGTCGCCGTCGAAGACGAAGACCAGCTCCTTCGCGCCCGCCTTCTTGACCAGCTCCAGGTGCTTCTCGGTGAGGGCGGTTCCACAGGTGGCAATGGCGGTGAGCACACCTGCCTGGTGCAAACCGATGGCGTCGAAGTAACCCTCGACGAAGACGGCCACCTCCTCGCGGCGGATGGCCTCCCGCGCGCGGTCCAGCGCGAACAGCGACTGTCCCTTCTGGTACAGCGGCGTGTCGGGGGAGTTGAGGTATTTCGCCTCGCTCTGACCCTCCAGGAGGCGGCCGCCGAACCCGACGATGCGGCCGCTCTCGCGGATGGGGATCAGCAGGCGTCCGCGGAAGCGATCGTAAAGGCCTGGACCCTTCTTGCGCGGCACGCCGAGGCCGGCCTCCTCGACGAGCGCAGGGTCGACTCCCTTGAGCGCGTGGGACTTCATAAGTGAGTCCCAGAGGTTAGGCGCGTAGCCCAGGCGCCACGCCTTGGCCGTGTCCTCGGTGATGCCGCGCTTGCGCAGGTGCTCGCGCGCGACTTCGCCCTTGGGATGCTCCCAAAGGACCCGCTCGTAGAAGGTGCACGCTTTCTCGTTCACCTCGCCGAGCGCTGCGCGCCGTGCCGAGCGGCGCGCCTCCTCCGGATCGGGTGGAGTCAGGTCGACGCCGGCCTCGCCTGCGAGCTGCTCGACGGCGTCGCGGAAGCTCCGTCCTTCCATCTGCATCACGAACTTGATCGCGTCTCCCGAGACGCCGCAGCCGAAGCAGTGGAACATCTTCTTGTCGGGGACGACATAGAAGCTGGAGGTCTTCTCCCCGTGAAAGGGGCAGAGGCCCTTCCAGTCGCGCCCGCTCTTCTTCAGCGGCACGCGCCGCTGCACGACGGCGACCAGGTCCACCCGGTCCCGCAGCTCCTGAAGCTTCTCGTCGGAAATGCTCGCCAACTGTCTCGCCGCCAGGATCATCTACCGTGGAATCGCACTCTACAGCCCGAACCGGGCAACGATCGCGCCCAAACATAGTCGCAAAGGCTACGCGCCGAGCTTGGACAAGGCGTTCTTCACCGCATCGCTGACGCGCTTGCCCTCGGCACGTCCGGCGATCTTCGGCATCAGCGCCTTCATCACCGCTCCCATGTCCCGGGGACCCTTGGCGCCCGATGCCGCCACCGATTCTTGCACCAGCTCGGCGAGCTCCGCATCGGTCAGCTGGCGCGGCAGGTACCCCTCGAGGATGGTGATTTCCGCATTCTCGTTCTCGGCCAGCTCGGGCCGGCGGCCGGCGATGTACTGCGCGGCCGAGTCCTTGCGCTGCTTGATCATCGAGCCGATCACCCCGACCACGTCCCCGTCTTCGAGGGGCTGACCCTTCTCGATCTCGCGATACTTCATCTGGCTCTTGAGCATGCGCAGCGTGCCCAGCCTGCGCGCGTCCTTCGCGCGGGCGGCGGTCTTCATGTCCGCGTCAATTCGATCGGCCAGCATGTCCTTCTCGATCAAAAGCCCCGCGCGAACGCGTCGCGCAGGGCCCGGTACGGCGGGTGTGATCCAGAGGCGACAGGGCTACATCATGCCTTTTCGTGCCTTCTTCAGGGCGCGCTTCTTCGCCGCCAGCGCCTTCTTCTTGCGCTTGACGGACGGCTTCTCGTAGTGCTCGCGCTTCCTGATCTCGCTCAGGATGCCAGCTTTCTCGCACTGTTTCTTGAAGCGCTTCATCGCGTTCTCGAACGACTCCCCTTCCTTGACGCGCACGCCCGGCATTCTCCGAATCACCACCTTCTGGCCCGAAGGCCTCGATCGACGCGGAGGGACCCGCGCGAAAGCGGGGCAGTATATGCGCAGGCAGGGGACTGTCAAACCGCTGCCCGACAAGGTCCGGAGCGCTCAATCGCGCCGGGGCGTCGTTCCGCTCTCCCTGTCGCGCAGAAGCGCGACATGATCTCGATCTCCGTGCGCTTCTCGTGGAGCTGTGCATCGCGCTTCTCCAACTCGGACTCGAACTTGCGCAGCTGCTCGAGCAGCCGTTCCCGCTCGACTACCAGGCGAACGTTGACGAGGGCGATCCGGACTGAGCAACGCGCCGAGAAGCGCCACTGGGCGCCGCCGACGGTCCTTTCCAGCTCGTCGCGGTTCAGGGAAAAGGAGAGCCAGCCGAGCACCAGGAGCGGAAGTAGCCCGATGACGGCGAGTACCAGCCGATGCGCGTGCGAAAGCGGAAGCCTCTCTCCAGAATTGCCGTTCGACTATAAAAATCGCGGTCCAGGCGCAGCAACGCAGTCGATGTGGGGATGTGCGCGCGAGAGGCGCAACCCCCCACCCGCCGTCGATCTGGTGCATTTACAGCGGCTCTGTGACCGCCGCATACTGTCCAACCAACGCATGACCGAAGCGCGCGTGTCGGTGACGCTGCCGGAATACGAGACGGAGCTCGCCGCGAACCAGCGCACGGCGATGCGCTCCGCGGCCTTGCTTGCCGCGCCGATCCTCGTCCTCTTCACCCTGCTCGACCGCGCAACGGCCCCGCTGCTGTGGATTCCGCTGCTCGCGGCGCGGACGGCCGCAGCCGCCCTGCTCGGGCTCGTCGCCCGCTTCGCACACAGGCTTCCCTCCTCGTTCCCGCTGGCAGTGGTCTCCGTCGCGGTGATCTGCGCGACCATCGAGGCCGGTGTGTTCGCGACGGGCGGCGCGCAGAGCCCTTACCTGACGTCGAACATCGCCGTGCTCGCCGGCGTGGGCATCCTGATGCCCCTCACCGCGCCGCAGGCGGCGATCGTGCAGCTCGTCGGTCTTGGCATCGCCATCGTGCCGCTGCTCTTCGGCATGCAGCCCGGCGACGCGCTTCCCCTGCTCACGGCCGCTTCCTATCTCGTCACCGTCGCCCTGGTCGCGATCGCCGGCGCGCACCTGCAGGACGCGCTCCGGCGAAGAGAGCACCGGGCCCGTGTCGAAGTTGCGCGCCAGATCGGCCTCATCAACCTGGGAACGCTCGCGGGAGGCCTGGCGCACGAGCTGTCCACGCCGCTGACCTGGGTCAGCGTCGAGCTGGAAAGCCTTGAGATGGACCCGCTGGCCGCATCCGTGCGCGAGAAGGTGCTCGCGGCGCGGGCAGGGACCGCGCGCATGCGGGAAGTGCTCATCGCGATGCGGCAGGGCGCGCGATTCGCAGGCGGCGAGCTGCGCGAGGTGATGCTCTGCCACGAGATCGATCTGGCGCTCACCCTCGTCGCCCAGCGCATGCGCGCCGCCGGCGTGGCGCTCGAGCGCCAGTACGCGCCGGATGTCCCGCTCGTCTCCTGCCAGCCCACGCTCCTCGGGCAGGTGCTGGTCAATCTCTTGATCAACGCGCTCGATGCCATGCACCAGCAGCAGCACGCGCGCCTGATCGTGCGGGTCCGGGCGGACGGCGCTTTCGCGTTCGTCGAGGTCGAGGACTCCGGTCCCGGGATTCCCGCGGAGCTGAGGACGCGGATCTTCGAGCCGTTCTTCAGCACGAAGGGAGAGAGCGGGAACGGGTTGGGGCTCTGGATCTCCTCGGAGATCGCGCGCATGCACGGCGGGGAGCTGGCCGCGCTGCCCGGAGCTCGGGGAGCGCTGTTCCGCCTTTCGTTCCCGCTGCCGCCGAGCGCGGTGACCTCCGCGCCCCGATCGTAGAGCCTACGCCGTGCCGGTCTCGGACTTCGGCGGCGCCGAAGGCTGCTTCTGCGGCGCGTGCGCCCGGTTCACCCGGTCGCGCAGCTCCTTGCCGGTGCGGAAGAGGATGCCCCGCTTCGGCTTGACGGGGATCACTTCTCCCGTCTTGGGGTTACGCCCGTTGTACCCCTGGTAGTTCTTGACGTGGAATGCGCCAAGACCGCGAATTTCGATGTTATCGCCCTTGCAGAGGGCCGCTTTCATCGACTCGAAGATCGTCTCGATGGTGAGCTCAGCCTGCTTTTGCGTGAGCTGGCGCTTTGCCACCAGAATGGCGATCAGATCGCTCTTCAGCATGCATGCACTCCGCGAGGTCCGGCGGTCGAAAACGTTCGACGGATGGGAACGTTACATGAACGGGCCGGGCGCGGGCAAGCGCCGGAACGCAGGAAAATCAGGCAGGCTTGTGCGCACTTTGCCCCACCCCAAGCGGGCGAGGCTCCGGCGTCGAGACGCCCTCGACAGGCGCCGCCTCGAAGAGCCGCAGGAGCGATTCGAGCGATTCGCCCAAGGCGGCAGCCGCGGCTCCGTCCGCACGCGTCAAAGATCGTTGGATGGCGAGGCCGACTTCATCCTCGATGTTCTGGGCGGGGAACCGCAAGGAGGCGCGGCCGGCAGCGCGCACTTCGGCGAGCGTGATGCGCGAGGGATCGCGCGACAGCAGCCATCCGCCCTGCTTCGCCTCCACGGCGAGCCCTGCGTCAGCCAGCGCCGCCAGCCCCTCCCGTACGAGGCGCGACGACGCTCCGAGCTCGCGAACGAGCGCCTGCACCCGGACGGGCGCGCCCCGCTCGCGATGGAGCTGCGCGAGCGCGACGATCGAGCGCATGACGAACGCCTCCCGGGCCAGCGCCGCCTGCAGCGCGGGATGTGGCTCCGGCTTGCGCGAGGCATCGAGCGCATAGCAGAGGCGGCACCCGATCAGCGCGATGAACCAGGAGATGTAGATCCAGGTCAGCGTGATGGGAAGGACGGCCACCGAACCGTAGATGCGGTGGACCTGTACCATCCGACCCGACGCCCAGGCGAAGAGGAACTTCGCCACCTCCCAGGCGCTGCCGGCGACGAACGCGGCGAGCAGCGCCGAGCGCAGGCGGACGCGGGCGTTGGGGATCACCTTGTAGAGAAACGCAAGCGCCGCGTACGTGATGGCGATCGAGGAAAGCGCCGCCAGCACGTGCAACACCTCGCTGTGGTTCGGGTGGTTGTGCGCGCCGTGCGTCTCCTGCATCCGGGAGATGGTCCAGGTCACGTAGATGGAGAGCGTGAGGAAGATCGGCCCGAGCGTGAGGAAGGACCAGTACTTGAGCAATCGCTGGACGGGAGAGCGCGGCTTCCTTACCGCGTAGATGTGGTTGAACGCGCTCTCGATGTTCCAGAGCAGCGAGAGGACCGAGACGAGCAGCACCGCAAAGCCGATGGCGCCCAGCGTTTTCACCGTGGCCTTGCTGGTGAAGGTGGTCAGCGCGCCGGCAATGGCGGCGCCGGCACCGATGCCGAGCTGCGAATTGACGTAGCCCTGCACCCGGTCGTGGATCTGCGCCTCGCCCGTGAAGAGGTCGACGACGCTGTAGAGCACGGCGAGGAGCGGCACCAAGGCAAACAGGGTCAGATAGGTGAGCGCCGCCGCGCGCAGCGAGATGACCTCGCCCCGGAACCCGCGGCCGACGAGCACCAGCGCGCGGACGAGCCGCCGCACCGCCGGGAACGAGTGCGCCCGTTCACGAAACGCCAGGAAACGGGCTGTGAGGGGGCGGGTCAGTCGCCCACCTTCACCGCCGGCGGCTCCTGCGAACGGGCTTCTGCCGCCGCCGGTTGATCCGGACGCGTCTGCGAGCCGCGATTACCCTCACGCCGGCCGCCGTCGCGCCGTCCCTGGCCGCGCTGGGCCTGCTGCAGATCGGGGCGGCTCCACTTCGCGTGCAGATCGTACTGCTCGAGGTGGTACTGCGGCTGCGGGCGGACGGTGATGCTCTTGTTGAGCTTCATCATCAACAGGCGCATCGCTTCGCGCTCCGGCCCCTGCAGCAGCTTCGCCACATCGGGGTGGCAGGAGACCACCAACTGGTCCTCGCGGTGCTTGCCGGCGGCGCGCTGGACCTCGCGCATGATGTCGTACGCCATCGTCGTCTTGCTGCGGACGTGGCCGCGGCCGTCGCAGGTGGGGCAGATCTCGGTCGTCAGCCGGGTGATGCTCTCGCGGACGCGCTTGCGCGTCATCTCCACCAGGCCGATGTCGCTGATCTTGAGGACGTTCGTCTTCGCACGGTCGACGGCCAGCGCTTCCTGGAGGGTCTTGAACACCTTCTCCCGGTTGGCGCCTTTGTCCATGTCGATGAAGTCGATGATGATGATGCCGCCGATGTTGCGCAGGCGGAGCTGGTACACGATCTCCTTGGCCGCCTCGCAGTTGATCTTGGTGATGGTGTCCTCGAGCGATGCGCCGGCGCCCTTCTTGCCGACATAGCGTCCCGAGTTCACGTCGATGGCGACCAGCGCCTCCGTCTGGTCGATGATGATGTAGCCTCCGCTCTTCAGCCAGACCTTGCGGTTCTGCGCGCGGACCAGCTCCTGCTCGATGCCGAACTCGTCGAAGATGGGCTCCTCGCCGCCGTACAGCTCGATGCGCTCCTTCAGCTCGGGAGCCGCCTGCTCGACGAAGGCCCGCACCCGCTCGAACTCGGAACGGTCGTCGATCACCAGCTTCTCCACCTCGTCGGAGAAGAGGTCGCGGATGCTGCGCAGGATCAGGTCGAGGTCGGGGTGCACGCAGGCGGGAGCCTTCATCGACTCGCGCTTCTTGCCCACCTCGTTCCAGAGCCCGAGGAGGAACTTGATGTCCGCCGTCAGCTTTTCGCTCGGCTCGTTCTCGGCGACGGTGCGGACGATGAATCCGGTGCCCGGCGGCCGGTAGCGATCGACCAGCTCGCGCAGTCGCCGCCGCTCCTTCTCGTTCTCGATGCGGCGGGAGATGCCGACGTGATCGACTGTCGGCATGAAGACCAGGTGCCGGCCCGGAAGCGAGATGTGGCAGGTGATGCGGGCGCCCTTGGTGCCGATGGGGTCCTTCACCACCTGGACGAGGACCTCGTCGCCTTCCTTGAGCAGGTCCTGGATCTGCGCGCGGTGCTTGCCGTTGCCGTTGCGCTTGTCGCCGTTGCCGCCTCGGCGTTCCTGGCTCTGCCAGGGCTTGCCATTTTCCTGCCGGCGCTCGCCTTTTGGCTGCTCGGGACGCGCGCTCTCGCCCCCTCTGCGCCGACCGCGGCCTCCGCGGCGCCGCCCCCGTCTGCCTTCGCGCGCGGCTGGACGCTGTTCCGCAGGAAGCCCACGGGCTCCCGCTTCCGGTGGCGGAGTCGCCGCCTGTTGCTGCGCGGCCTCCGCAGCAGGCTCGCCGCCAGGCGGCGGTTCGGAGGCCTTGGCCTGCTCCGCCGCCAGCACCTCCTCCGCGGCAGCGTGTGCGGCGTCGGCCTCGTCCAGCTCCTCGTCGTCGTCCTCTTCTTCGTCGTCGAGTGCGTCGTCGGGATGCAGGTCGACGATGTCGGCGGGCTCCGCCGTCTGCGCACCGGCCGCGGCTTCCGCGGGAACAGGCTCCGGCGAGGGCGTGGCGACCTCGGCTGGCTCCTGCGTCGCCGGTGCAGGCGCCTCCTGCGCCGGCTCGGGGACCGCGGCCACTTCGGCGACGGACGGCGGGCTCTCGGCCGCTTGCGGAAGCGGCTCGTCGGACGGCTCGGGCAGGTCGTCGGCCTCGAGGGGATCGCCCTCGACGGCGCCTGCCTTGATGTCCATTTCCTCGGAGAAGCCGGGGAAGGTGGGGTCGGAAACGATGTCGCCGACGTAGAGGAAGGCTGCCTTGTCGAGGCCGATGTCGACGAACGCGGCCTGCATGCCGGGGAGCACCCGGACTACCCTTCCTTTATAGATGTTCCCGACTATTCCTTTCTCGTTCTTCCGCTCCAGGTAGTACTCAGAGATCGTCCCTTGCTCGATCAGCGCCACCCGGGTCTCCTGACCCGAGGCGTTGATCACGAGGATGTTGGACATCGAAAGATCCTTCTGGCGCGGTCGCGCGGATATCGCGCGACGGCGGCGGGGCGCCCGTGGGGCGCCGCTTCGTGAAACCGGAGAGTGAACCTGGCAGGGCCACCCAGCCTCGCTCATGGCGCCGGAAGCGTCGGAGGTGCGCGGCTGCGCGCCGCCCCCGCCGCCGAAGGCGCATTGAGGCTTCGGCGGCTGTAAAAACTACCACCGAAGCAGACAAGGCACAGGGTAGCATCCGGTTTCCCGAGTCGCAAGAACCGAGCGCGTGCAGGGCGGGATTTGCCACGGAAAAACAGCGGGGCGGCGCCCTGTCCTAGCGCGCCGCCCACCCCCCAAAGAAGGGTCGTTACGGGGAGTTGACGTTCCCCAGTGGCGCCACGGTTCAGCGCCTGTACGTCAGGGGATCGAGATCGTAGCGGCGCAGCCAGCGTTGAACCTGGGTGCGCGCCTTGCCCATCGCCTTGGCGACCGAGGTGACGTTGCCGCCGTGCTCACGGAGCAAGGAGACGATCTGCTCGCGACGTGCCCGGTCGTCGGCAGAAAGCTGAGCTTCCGACGGGCGGACAGGCGCGGCGGGCGCCGCGGTCACGGATGGCGGAAGATGTTCGAGCTCGACCACTCCATCCTCCGCGAGGACCGAGGCTCGGGAGAGACACTTCTCCAGCTCGCGGATGTTGCCGGGCCAGGAGTGACGCAGCATCGCGCGACCCGCTTCGGGCGTGAACGTGAGCTTGCCGGCATCGATGCGCCGCAGCAGCCGGGAAAGCAGCAGGCCGAAGTCCTCTCGCCGCTCGCGCAGCGGCGAGAGGTTCACGGTGAACCCGCACAACCGCATCAACAGATCGTTGCGGAACTTTTCCTGCGCGACCAGGCCCGGCAGGTCGCGATGCGTCGCGGCGATGACACGCACGTCCACCTTGGTGGGCCGGGTTCCACCGACCGGCATCACCTCTTCCTCCTGCAGTACGCGCAGGAGCGTCGCTTGCGCCGGCAGCGGAAGGTCGCCGATCTCATCGAGCAGCAGCGTCCCGCCCTCCGCGCTGCGGATCAGTCCCGGGCGGTCTTCCATGGCGCCGGAGAAGGCGCCCTTGCGGTAGCCGAACATCTCCGATTCCACGAGCGTCGCTGGCAGGGCGCCGCAGTTCACTGGAAGGAACGGACCGGAGCGGCCGGAGAGTTGGTGGATCGCCGACGCGATGACCTCCTTGCCGGTACCGGTTTCCCCCTGCAGGAGCACCGGGAGGCGAGACTTCGCGACGGTGCGGACGCGCTCGAGCTCGTTGGCGAACGAGGGGACAAGGCTTTCCAGGCCTGGGGTCGGCGTTTCCAGTGCCGTCGCCTCGAGCACGTTTCCGGCCTGCGGCAATGCGGTGCGGAAGATGAAAAAGGTCTGCCCCGCCTCGATCAGTGCGCCATCCGCGATTCCGATCCGATCGACGCGCGAACCATCCAGCAAGGTCCCGTTGCGGGACTTGAGATCTTCGAGCACCCACTCGCCCAGCACGCGCGAGATGCGCAGATGCTGGCCGGAGACGCGTACGTCGGGGACGTCGACCCGGAGGGCGGACTGCTCGGCGCGGACCGCGAGCGCCGACCCACGGCCGACCGTCACTTCGTCGGCGCGGCCGAGGCAGATCCGCGCGGCGCCCTCGAGCGGGCGGTCGCACCGCAGCGCGACGAACAAGTAGGGAGCGTCGCCTCGCCGCGGTTTGGCGACGTGGTTTCCGGTCTGGGTCCCGGGGCGCGTGCGATCCACGGCGCCAGTCTGCCAGAATCAGCGGCGAACAGCTTGCCGCCGGCGGTGCACGCCGTCAGGCAAGCAGCGCCGGCAGAGCGGCCTGGAGCCACACGTCCGCAGCGCCGTGCGCGACCATCGCGCCCTCCAGCCCGCGTCGCTTGAACATCCAGCCGAACACGACGCCGGCGATCCCGTTGCCGAGCAGCACGTGGGCGATCACGGCGCCGGTGATCGGAATCCGCGCGAACGCAACCGAAGGCAGATGGAGCGCGCCAAAGAGCAACGCCGCGGCCACGTTGCTTGGCCAGAAGGGCGCGCGCACGCCGATGCGTCGCGCCAATGCAAAGAGCGCGGTGAGCACGCCCCACCGCAGCAGCGTCTCCTCGACGATTCCGCCGTAGAACGCGCTGCTCGCGCGGGTCCAGAAACCCGCGGGCACGGGGTGCGACAGTCCCTCCGGCACGGAGGAGCGCAGCATCAGCGCAATCGCGGTGACGGCGATCGCGGTGACGCTGCCCACAGCAGCCGCCTCGATGGCCACGCTGCTGAAAGCGGACGGACGCTGGCGGCGCTCGGCGAAGGCGCGCAGCCAGGGAGCATCGAGACCCGCGCGCGGCGCAAAGCGCACGCCCGCGTATGCGGCCAGCGCGCAGAGCACGAGCGCCTGTACACCTTGGAGCGCCAGCAGCGCGGCCGGAGACATGGGCGGGTGTACTGCGCGGATTTCGGCGAGCAAGAACGGCGAGGCCAGAGCGATGCCGGCGGCGCAGAGCGCGACGAGGAGCGCCCAGGTGCGGTTCACGCGGCCGGCGTCCCGAAGATCGCGTTCTCGCGAACGATGCGCGCCACGCCGGGCCGGGTCAGCTCGGCGCCGAAGAGCGCGGAGAGGAGCTCCGAAGGACGCGCCACCGCCTCGTTCTCGCCGGCGCGCAGCGTGAACCGGATCTCGCGCGTACCCGCAGCCACCAGAGAGTCCAGGGACTTCTTCAGATCGACGCGCACCGGCTCCTTGCCCTCGCGTTCGCGAAGCACCAGGGCCTCTCCCGCAACGGCGAACTCCGCCAGCCGCGCCGCCGCGTCCGGCAAGCCTTCGGGAAGCTCGACCCGATACTCGAGCCCGCGGATGGTGCGCGAGAGGGATTCCCCCCCGGGCCGCAGCGCCTCGCATTCGAGGATCCGGAATCCTTCGGGCAGGTTCTGGCGGACGCGCCGGGCGACGTCCGCCGGCTCCTGCATGCCGAACAGCTCCAGATCGAGGTACTCGGCACGGCTTTCCGTCCCCACGGGACACGCCGGCCCGAAACTGACCTTCGGTTTCGGGTGGAACCCTTGCGAATGCGGGATCGACAGCTTCGCGCGCCGGAACGTGCGCAAGAGCGCCGTCATCGTCTCCAGATGACTGAGGGCGACCGCCACGCCCTCCTTCCCGTAGCGCAAGCGCAGGAACGTCCGCTCCGCCGGGAGCGCTTCCGGCGCGCTCGCGGGCTGCCGCCGGTAATCACCCGGGTGATACACGATGGTATCCACCACCTCGTAGTCGCAGGCGCCGCAGGCGGTGCAGATTTCCTCGCCGTACGCGCAGTCGGGTACCTGCGCCTCGCGCAATGCCCCCACCCGCGCCTTCCACAGGTACGGCTTGGTCACCTCGCAGTCGATGTGATCGAAGGGCAGCGTCTCGCGCTCGCCCTTCTCGCGGTGGGCGAAGAAGCGCAGCCCGACTCCATGACGGCGCTCCGTCTCGGCAAACGCTTCCTGCCAGACGTCGAGATTGAAGTGCTCGGTCCAGCCGTCGAGGCGCTGTCCGCGTCGGTACGCGTGCAACACCGCGGTCGCGAGCCGCCGATCGCCCAGCGCCAGAGCGCCTTCCAGAGCGCTCTGCCTCGCATCGTGCGGCTTCACGTGCAGGTCGCGGTAGCCGCGCCCGAGCCGCCGCAGCTCCTCGCGCAAGAGCGCGTGCTTCCGCTGCGTCTCCTCCAGCGGGATCATCGGATCCCACTGGAACGGCGTGAACGGCTTGGGACAGAAGGTGGAGACGCCGACGTTGATCTCCGCCCGCGGGTTCGACTTCTTTCCCCGCCGAAGCGCGTCGGCCGACAGCTTCACGATCGCGCGCACGTCCTCGTCGCGCTCCGCCGGCAGCCCGATCATGAAGTAGAACTTCACCAGGTCCCAGCCCGCGCCGAACACCGTGTCCACCGCGTGGAGCAGGTCCTTCTCCGCGTTGCCCTTGTTGATCACCCGCCGCATCCGCTCGGTGGCCGCCTCGGGTGCAACCGTGAATCCGCTCTTGCGCACGCGCTTGATCTGCGAGGCGAGCTTCTCGGACATCGTCTCGGTACGGAGGCTGGGGAGCGAGATGCCGATGTTCTCTGGCCCCAGCTCGTCGAAGAAATCCTCCAGCACGCCGTCGATGCAGGAGTAGTCTCCCGCGCTGAGCGAGAGGAACCCGACCTCTTCGTATCCCGTCGCTTCCAGGCCCTGCTCGGCGATGCGGCGGACGTCGTTCGGGTCGCGCTGCCGCGTCGGCCGCGTGATCATTCCCACCTGGCAGAAGCGGCAGCCCCGCGTGCAGCCGCGCTGGATCTCCAGCGGCAGCCGGTCGTGCACCGTCTGCATGAAGGGCACGATCGGCTTTTCCGCCTGCGGGACGAGGTTCAGATCCGGGATGACGCGGCGGACGATGTTGTCGTATCCGGGCTTCAGCGGCTCGTACGCGCGTAACGTGCCGTCGCCGTTGTAGTGGGGACGAAACAGCGAGGGAACGTAGACGCCGGAGATTTCGGCGAGCAGCCAGAGCAGGTCTTCGCGGGAACCGCGCCCGCGCTTCCAGTCGGCCATCGCGTCGCTGATCTCATGCACCACCTCTTCGCCTTCCCCAATCACGAAGGCGTCGAAGAAGTCCGCGACGGGCTCCGGATTGTAGGTGCACGGGCCGCCGCCCAGGATCAGCGGGTCCTCCCGCTCCCGATCCCTCGCGTGCAGCGCGATGCCGCCCAGTTCGAGCATCGCGAGCACCGTGGTGTAGCAGAGCTCGAACTGCAGGGTGAACCCGACCACGTCGAAGGCGCCGAGCGGCGCGCGGCTTTCGATGGAGAACAGCGGTTGCCGCTCCGCCTTCAGGGCACGCTCCATGTCGGGCCACGGCATGAAGACGCGCTCGCAGGCGACGTCGGGACGCTCGTTCAGCGCGTGGTACAGCAAGCGAAACCCGACGTTGCTCATCCCCACCTCATAGGTGTCGGGAAACGCGAGCGCCCACTTCACCCGAGCCGCGGCGAGGTCCTTGCGCACCGCGTTCAGCTCTCCGCCGGCGTAGCGCGAGGGCCTCTGGGCGGAGAGGATGAGGCGGTCGAGGACGGGCAGCTGCATGCCTCGTCGGGTGTAGGGGGCGGTGCGGGTCGCGTCAAGCGAGGACCGCCCTCGTCTGCTACTGTCAGCCGATGCGCTGGTCCGCCATCGCGCTGACGTTCGCCTGCCTGCCGTTTTTTGCCGCAAGAGGCGCGCCGAAGTATCCCGATTCGACAGGTTGGGTCGTCGATGCAGCGCAGGTCCTGACTGCAGGCGAGCAGGGGACACTCCGACAGATCGCGAGCCAACTCGACCGCGAAGGACTGGCGCAGCTCGCGGTCGCCGTCGTCCGTTCGGAGGATCTCGGCGATTTGTCGCGCGCAGAGTATGCGGTCGAGCTCTTCCGTCGATGGAAGCTTGGGCACTCGAAACAAGGCTCCGACGGCTTGCTGCTCCTGTTCGTGACCGGCCCTCCGGGAAAACGCGGGCTCAAGGTGGAGGTCGGTTACGGTCTGGAGGACACGCTTCCGGACGGCAAGGTCGGGGCGCTGATGGACGAAGCCGCCGGTCCGCACCTCAGAAAGGGCGAGTTCGGCGGGGCCGCCGTCGCGCTCGCCTCGGCGCTGGCGCGGACGGTGGAGCAAGCAGCGGGCGCCGGAGGGTCCCTGCAGGACCGCGGGCGAAGTGCACGGGCCAAAAGCTGGCTCGCCCCCGGCACCGCGATAGCCCTGGCGCTCCTGCCTGTTGCCGCGATTTTTGCCCTGTTCCTCGCATTCGTACTGGCCTACGCACGCAAGCGGATTCCGGGAAAGGAAGCAAACGTACTGGTGGTGGTGTCGGTGCTGACGTGCCTGCCGGGATTCGTCGGCCTGGTGGCGGCGAATGCGCACTGGTTGATCTGGGCGCTGTTTCTCACCATCGCGCTCGCCGTCGTCGACGTCGCGCTCTACCTGGAGCTGCAGGAAAGCCAGTGCCCGCGCGACGGTCGCTGGCTTCGCCGCCGGATCCTCTGGAGCTCGCTCCTGGTCGAGAAGAGCTGCGCTTGCGGCTATCGGACGGAGTTCTCCTTCGCGCCCGGTTCGGGCCGGGCTGCCTCGACCCACCGGACGTCGGCGACCACCGCCGAAGGCTGGAAAGGAGGAGGCGGCGGCGAGTCCGGCGGAGGGGGAGCGGATCGGCAGTACTGATCGGCTCCCGATCAGACGTCGAACGCCCCGAGGACGGTGCCGCTCGCGTCGAGCTCCAGGAACCACGTTCGCTGCTGTGGCGCCTCGCTCTCTTCGCCTCCCGCGACATGGACGGTGAAGCGGACGCCGGTCCGTTGGGCGCCCGCGATCTGTTCTGGCCGCCGTTCCGGCAGAAGCTCTGCGGCAAACGCCGAGAGCTCTCCGCTCAGGTGATAGAAGCGGCAGTTCGCGATGACGCCCTCGCGCCGTCCGTCGAACTGCAGCTGCTGCTGCGTCAGGTACCGGCTGGTGACGAGGAAGTCGACGCGGATCCTCTCGATCTCGCGCACCCGCCAGATCTCCCACTGGTATCCCTTCGGGCCCACGAGGACGTTGATCGCGTCCTTCTTCGTGGGATTCGCGGGCTGGAAGATCATGCAGGCGACCAGGTCTTTGTGATCCTTGCTCGCGACCATTTCCAGCCACGACCTGATCACCAACGCATCGGCCGGCGTGCCCTGCTTCTTGCTCTCCGCGTCCGCGATGCGCTTGCGCGCGTCGTCTCCTGCCGCCTTGTAGGTCGACTGGAACCGGTCGGCCAGGTCCTTGTATGCCCCATCGAACTGCTTCTCGTCGAAGGGCAGCAGATAGAAGCGGATGAGGTCGCGTTGCATCGCGTGCAAGTGGCCTGAGTTGAAGTCGGCGTCGAGCTGGTCGTCGATTTCCTTGCGGGTGAAGGCGCTGCTCCCCATGAGCCATGCCATCGTCATCGCGTGGCCCGGGGTCCACCAGGCGTGGCTGGGCGCCTTCTTCGATTTCACGTAGTTCTGCGCGTCGGCCTCGATGCGGGCCTTGTAGATGTTCACCGAATCGAAGGACGGATGGCGTCCCTCGCGGAACATCTTCTGGAACCCGTGCTGCGCCGCCCACTCGTCGGCGGCGAACAGCAACGACTTCGCGCCCACGACCGAAACCTCGATGCCCGCGATCTTCCCCTGCTGGGCGAGGCCGCTCGCCATCTTGACCAGGTCGGCGCTGCGGTCGTCGACGCCTTCGTAGTTCAGCCAGCGCGCCGCGGCGTCCGTCCAGCTGTTCATCGCTTGCTGGACCGCAGGGATCTCGTTGATGAAGCTTCCGATGGTCCAGCCGATGTCCCAGGCGATCAGTACCGCCCGGACCTGCGGGATCATCGACGCGACCTGCGCGGCCGTCAGGCCCACGACCAGGGTCAGCTTCACGGGCACCTCGCCGCCGACCGGCGGGGCCTGCTGGCCGAGGTCGAACAGGTCGTCGACGTAGAACGTGATGGGCAACTCGACCGCCGGAAGGACGTCGTCGAGCGAATCGGAGGAGCTCAATTTTCCCGTCCGGACGCGTGGCATCGCCACGTCGAGCGTCACGCCCTTCTTCCTGGTCAGCGAGTTCCAGGACTGAAGCGTGTCGAGCCCGCCGAACAGCTCGACGATCCGATCCACGTTCTTGCCCGCCGTAGGCTCCTTCGTCGCTCCGTCCCAGGGAGCGACCGACAGGGTCAACTCGCAGGCCTGGCGCACCTTCACCTTGATGCTGCCCTTGCACGGGACGAGCGCGGATCGCTCTTCCTTCGATTTCTGCGGCTGGGAATTGAGAGTGTCCAGCGCCGCCGCCAGGAGTTTCTCGATCTCCCAGCCCGCGCTGAGGGTCAGCTTCTTCTGCCACCCGTTGATCTCGAGGTTGATCAGCCACTTGCGGGCATTGCCGTCGCCCTCTCCCTCGATGAACAGCTTGACCTGGCGGAGAAGCGAGGGAACCCGCCGTTCGATGGCGTCGATGATCGGCTCCAGCTTCGGCGCGAGAACGTCCAGCACCTTCTTCAGGATCTTGTTGCGCCACTTCTCCGGCAGCACGCCCCAGATCGCGCCCGCGAGCTGAAGGATGGCCACGGCGAAGCGGAAGACGTGCGACAGATCCTGCGGCGATCTGGTGAGCTTGATCGCCGCTTTCGCACCCGGCTTCTGCCCGATGGCCACTGAAGCGCCGTCGATCTCGGTGCCGGCGTCCTTGATCTCGAATTCGTCCTCGATCTCGCCCGTGCCGTAAAAGAACCAATCGCCCGCGGCGGAGAACCGGCGCTGTTTCTTCTCCGAGGGCTTCCACTTGAACGCGAGAGTGGTCCCTTGCGGCTGCCTCGAGATCTCCGCCGTTGCCTTGTCTTCGTCGAACCAGTCGGTCTGCCGGACGCGGCGATCCTCCGGATGGGCCTTGCCGTGGCCCTTCAGCGTTCCCTCGAAAGTATTCTTCGAATTCTGTTCTATCTCCAGGGACCAGTTCACGTTCGCATCCGGGAACGTCTCGACCTTCCAGGTCCCCGGGATGTCCTCGGGGTGCATCGCGTTCCAGGCTTCGTAGACGTTGAGCGATTGCTTCACGAGCTCGGCAAGCGCCTTCAACCGCTCGACCCATTCCCCGATTCGCGCTTCCTTCACTCCCGGTTCCGGCGGCTTGTTGGACGGAGTCTTCACCTTCGCCGGCAGCCCGAGCTGCTTCCAGGACTTGTCCAGATCGTCCCTGGACTGGTCCAGACTCTTCCGATCCTTCTTCAGCTCGTCGCCCAACTCGACGAGCTTCTTCCGGTCCTTGGGATTCCACATCAAGGTGGTGAGCGCCTCGACCACGTCCGCGACCCACTCGATGGCGAGCTTGGCCGCCTCTCCCTTCTCGATTTTCTCGCTGACGTCCTTGACCGCCTTTTTTTCCGGGTCGGTCTTCGGCGGATCCGGATCGGTGCCCGGATCGTGGAACGCGCGCACGACCTTGTCGCCGACGACCCACAGCTTGAGGAAGCAGATGAAGAGCGTGGTGTACGCCTTGATTCGCTTCTTCTTTTCCTCCGCGTCCATGCCCTTTTCGTCGACGCCGAAGAGCTTGTCGCAGCGCTGCTGCAGCTTCGTGAAGACCTCGTCGATGAACTTGAAGTCCTTCTTCGAGAGGCCCTCGGCGAGGATCGCCACCGCCTCGATCAGCTCGAAGGGATGGAAGTCGAACTCGAACGGCTCCTCTGGCTTGTGATCGGGCTTGTAGTTGAAGGCCGCGTAGAGGTGCTTGAACGCCTCGTCGACGTAGAGGACGAACGGCTTGAACTCTTTCGGGTCGTTGATGTTCTTGCGCTCTTCGTCGAGGTCCTTCTGGAGCATCTCCTGGCTGACACCGAGCGCGTCCGAGCCGTGTTTGACCAGCTTCTTCCAGAAGGGATCGGGAAGCTTCGCGTCCGCCTTGGTCTTGCCTGTCTTCTCCTGTCCGGAGCTGGCCTTCGCCTTCTTCGGGCCGCCCTGCGTCTGCGTGGAGGCCATGACCGGCTACGCTCGCAGGTACAGCGGCGCGAACGACTGTCCAAGCCCATCGGCGGTGGCGAAGATCGACGCCGACGAGCCGAACCCCCATCCGGTATCGGGGATGGCCACCTCCGCGACGCCGCTTCCGTCATCGATCTTGAGGATGACGCCGGGGTCCGCGGTCTTGCCGGAAACCGAGTCCTTCACCTTGATCGGGAAGCTCTGCCCGTCGTAGCCGGTGGCGACGACGTGCAGCTTCACCTTCTCGCCCGGCTTTGCGCTGCCGTGGCGCCAGAAGAACCCGAGCAGGAACTTCGCGGCTTCCCCGGGCGGTGCAGACTTCTCTCCAGTGGCCAGGTAGTGCTGGCCTTCCGGTGAACGGGAGACCTCGACCCAGACCTCCCTCATCTTCGCCTTCGTCTTCGGACCGGCGATGCCGTCGACCTTCAGACCGTACTTCTGCTGGAAGGCCTTCACGGCCTCCTGGCTCTGCGAGTCGTTGACCGCGTCGGGCTCGCCATTGTCCTTGTCGATGATGCCGAGGACGTAGAGGGCCTTCAGGCGCTGCTCCACCATCAGCTGCGAGAGCGTTGGCTCCTCCTTCTTCTGCTCCACCGGCTTGGCTTTCGCTTTCACCTTTTCCGGAGTGGCCTCTTCGCCCGCGGGGATCTCCGTCGTCTCCACCTCCGGAATGTGCACCGGCGGTTTGCCGGCGGCGGCGCCCATGGCGTAGGGCTCCGGGCGGTTCATTCCGTGGAAGCGCGCGACCTCGATGGCCTTGATCCTCGCGGAGGGGTACTTCTGCTTCGGCGGCACCCGGCATCGGCCGTCCTGGAGATCGATCTTCTTCGCCTCGGCCTCGCCAAGCCAGGTCACCCACGCGCCCCGCCTGACGTTGTCCTCTTCGTCTTCGAAGCAGGGCGTCTTCAGGACCTCGTAGCGGGGCTGGCCCGTCTTCGCGTCGTCCTTCACCTTCTTGAGATGTTGCGTGCAGCCGCCGATGCTGACGCCGAATCCGGCGCCGCCGAGCGGGTCGGTGTTGATCTTGCCGTTCGAGGAAATGTAGAGGAACGCGTCCACCTTTCCGTCGCGATCGGTGTGCACGTCCCAGCAGTAGACGGCGTGGCCGCCTTTCGGATCCCAATCGATCCCGACAGCGTCACCGCGGCGCATTTCGCCGGGGTGGATGGCCTCCGCCAGGTTGAACGCGATGCAGGCGCGTACCCAGCCGTTGTCCCGTTTCGGGTTCAAGCCGTACTGCTTGACGCCCTTGTGGCTCGCGCTGAGGTTGCCGTTGACGCAGCTATTGAACAGCTTGGTGAGGACGCTGCCGTCGGAGAGCTTCGGCTGGTAGGGCGGTCCGCCGTCGCTCAGCGCCATCATCAGGGCGGTGCCGGTGAACGGCGAGCAGGAGACACCGTTTCCTGCGCTCGGCCCGAGCGTGCCGTCCGCGCAGGCAATCTTGACCAAAAAGGCGCTGTTCCCGTTTCCCTGGCTGGTCCGGTACCCGGCGATGTCCAGCTCGCGCAGCTTCTCCCAGGCGGCGATCAACTTGTCGAGGCTGACCTCCGTCCTGGAAAACGCCGGCAGAGGTGTCTTGAACGACTCGCTGTAGTCCCTGAAGCCCATTGGACTGCCCCCCTACTTCACGATCAGCGTGTACGGCGTGGGATCCTCTCGCAGCACCGAGGAGACGATGGTCGGAATCTGGAACTTCTTCCCCTGGACCTTCAGCTCGTAGCCGCCGGCGGGCACTCCTTCCATCTCGACGTCGCCGTCCGCATCGGTCTTCCCCTTGTGCGAGACGCCGCCCTTGCCGGTCACTTCGTAGTCGACTCCCGCCAGCGGCTTGCCGTTCCCGTCGAGCAGCCGGATGAAGATCCGGGGTGGGTCGTCCTGCGCGGCATCGTAGGGATCCAGCGCCTCCGGCGGTGGGGCGTCGTCGCCGGGATCGTCGTCGAGGATGCGGATGGCGTACTTCTTGTTCTCCGGCACCTTCACCGCGATGTGCCCTTCGGCATCGGTGGTGACGGGCGGACCCACGGTTTCCCCTGTATCCGGATCGATCACCTCGACGAGCTGGTTCATCAGTGGCGTCCCGCCGACGGACCGGATCACCGTGCTGAGGAAGCACGCCGGACCGCAGAAGGCGCGGAGCGCCGGCACCTCCGCCGCGCGCCGCACCAAGCCTGCACAGTCGGCCTCGACGTCGAGGTCCGCATAATCGAAGCCGTTCTGCTTTCCCGTCGCCTCGACCGCTGACAACTTCCACGACGCCTCTGCCCTCTCCGACGCGACCTGCGCTTCGACCTCCGCGACCGCCGCACCTCCTTCGAGCGGGAAGATGCGGAACATCAACGCCGTACCGTCCGCCGCGCCGATCACCTCCGCGCTGAGCTTGACTGTCTCTCCCTGGAACGCCCGCCCAGGCTCGACGGAAACGACCCCGATGTGAACGACCGCCCGCGCGGCGACCTCGAGCGAAGAGGGCTCGTCCGCCTGCGCCGGCCGCTCGTCCGAGTCGTCCAAGCGCAGCGTCACCGGAGGCGGTTCGAAGACCTCGGCGTCATCGAAGAGCACCCGGACGATGAAGTTTCCCACCGGAACGTCGTTTTCCTCGAGGAAGCCGCTGGCGTCCGTCTTCCCGGTGCGCGTCTCGCCGCCGTGAAGCGTAATCTCGTAGTCCACGTTCGCGAGCGGGTCGCCGGTTTCCTCGTCGACCAGCCGGCGATGGATTCCGTCCTTGATCACCGCCGGCGTCGCTTGCTGCTGCGCTGCGGCTTGCTGCTGCGGCTGCGCTGCCTGCGGCGGCTGCGACGAGTTCCCCCACTTGTCGCGCGCGACGTAGAAGATGCAGTTGTACCCGGCCGCGTCGTAGAAGTGGTTCGCTTCCGTCACCAGGTAGTGCCCCGAATAGGCGCCGACCTTCTTGATGTTGACCAGCGCGCCGGGCCTCACCACCGGGTTTCCCTGAACCTCCACCTCGGCGGTGATGAACTGCATCGCGCGCTTCGTCAGCGCGGCCTTGGCCACCGTATCGGCGTGCTCCTGCGTCCCCACCTGCGACTCGACCAGCGAGACCTCCGGCTTGCTGGAGGTGAACTTCGCGAGCTCGGCCCCCGGCTTCACACCGGGCACCGCCCACAGCTCGTCGCCCGTCTGCGCCGTTCCGTTCAGCTCGCCTTTGCCGGAGACGTCCCACGCGCTCACCTCGACGGAAGCGGAAGGCTTGCGGAAGT
>Ga0209474_10000801_pt1 | contig 32744 bp, 60 predicted proteins | sample GraSoiAngelo_145_FD_185902 | JGI IMG/M metagenome (GOLD analysis project Ga0209474, IMG submission 185902) | Grasslands soil microbial communities from the Angelo Coastal Reserve, California, USA - 14_1009_05_20cm (SPAdes) (version 2) | ecosystem: Environmental > Terrestrial > Soil > Grasslands...
ACCTGGATAGTGGAGTCGCCTACGGCCGCCGCGACCGTCAGGGACGTGTGTGGCCACCCGTTCGAGTAGGTGACGGACAGCTCGACTCCGAGGCGAGGCGTGGCGCGGCTGACGAATCCCGGAGCCAGGAGGAGAGTCTGCCCGCCTGAATCGCCTCCCGGCGCGGGGGCCGTGGTGCCGTAGATGCCGATCAGCGGGTACTCGATCTTGAACTGATCGACGGCAATCGTGGTCGGATTCGACGGAAACGCGGCGGACGGGGACCAGGTCGCGGAGATGACCTTTGTGATCGGCGGCCGCGACATCATCAGCCGGGTGACGCCGTTGGCCAGCACGGTCGAGCGGAACGTGTCGTACGGCGCGTAGATCACTTCGGTGTCGATGGTTGCGCGCAAGGGAACCTGGCAGATCGCGTCTACCTCGGTGGTGGCCACTTGGCAGATGTTCATCTGCGCGGCGGCTTGCTGCTGTGGAGTCGAGTTTTTCGACGGGATGCTCCCCCACGAGATCCCGGTCGGTTCAGCCTTGAGGATGGTCGGCGTGATGTACGGAGTGGACCCAACCAGGCTCATGACTCTTCTTTCGTGTCACCCTCACAGCGCGGGCACGTAATGGACCAGACCTGACCGAGGAAGCCACAGTCGAGGCAGCGACGGCCCTTACGGGTACCAATGTGGACGGCGCCGTAGAACGTTGTCGTGCGGCCAGGGGCCGTGGTCCGCTCGGCGATCTGCCGCGCCACACCATCGGACACGGTCACCTTGTCGCCTTCTTTGGCCGTGTACTTGCCCTTGTCGTTGACAAGGTTGCAGCCAGCGGGGAGGTAAACGTCAGGCACGCTTCCTAGCCTCCCTCACGCATTTCGAGCACATCCAACCGTCATCGTGCCAGGTACCATGCTTGTCGCAGAACAGCGAGTTGCACCGTCCACATTGGCCGACCGCAACTCTTCCCCGGCGCGGGCACTGGCGACACAGGTTGCGGCCTCTCATGCTGCTACTTCTTGTTTTTCATGTAGTCCTGGAACGCGTTGACCCACTCGGCGCCGAACTGGCCCATGGCCCGGTTCGCTTCGGCCTGCGCTGCCTCGATCTTTTTGGCCTCTTCGGCAGTGAGCTCGACGGACTCAAGATCACTCGTCCAAGATGAATCGTTCTTAAGGTGCGGCTCGCACTGCGGGCAGTCGATCGACAAATGGATCTTGCCGGTGATCGGATGCTTCGCCTTAATGGCAGGCTTATTGTGCCCCTTACACACACCGCCCGGAGGGACGTATGCCCGGTAGTCAGATCGAGCGTAATAGATCATCGACTAATCCTTTGCTAGTTCGCTGCCGCACTTGGGGCATTGCTTCTGCCAGGCCCACCCGACAAACCTGCATTCGCGGCAGTATGAGCCGGTAGTCTTCATCTCCACATTGCCGGTCGAGCGATGGACGTGCCCACCACCGATGGCAGCATTACGTTCGATGTGATACTGATGGTTCGGATTCTCCACATTACGGATTCGACCACGCCGATCAGCGTTGTACTTGGTGCCATCTTCCATCGTGAGCCCGTAGCAGCTCTGGGGCACAAGGTAATCGGCCAACTTGAATCCTCCATGTGGTAAAGGTGATGCCAGCAGATCTTATCTACTGGCATCACCTTTAGTCTCGACTAGAAGCTACCGCCGTAGACAACGGTTAGATCAGCCGCACTATCTCCCGTGGTCTCAACGAACAGGTTGTACACACCGAGATTGAACTCGAATGTTCCGACCTTGGTCGTATCGATCGACGCGATAACCGTACCGGCATTACTCGTACCCTCATACAGGGTGATCAGCGACCTTTTGCCAGCCTGATTAACAATCACCCTATTTAGTGCCTGAGCGCTAGCCGAGATCAGTTGTGCGGTCGTATTCGTATTGAAGTGTACGTATGAACCAGACGACATGAACGCTCACGCCCAAGTCGTGTTAGCAGTGGAGCTACCATTCGACTTCTGGAGACCCTGCACCAGGCCGTTGTACTGAACGGCCGGGGAGAAGAGGCAACCGTAGTAGAACAGCGAGAACTTGAACGTCACATCGATAACCGGCCAGCTGATCGACAGGTAGTCCTGAACGTTCACCCGCTCCCACACGTTCGAGACATTTGCCCACGGGTGCGGCAAGGTCCACGAGGTGAACATCGCGGTGCCCTGGGGAATGTACGGGTGAACCTTAAGGTCAACGACCTTACGGGTGTGCGGGTTGACCAATTCGGACACTGCGAGTCCGGCGCGAGCACCGGTCATGCCGCCCTGGTCGATCGAGAACCGGTAGTTGTTCGCCGCCGCGCCAGCCGAAGCCGAGAGCGCATTGGACAGGCCGATCGCGCCGCCCGCATCGGTCCACACCTCATCCGGGTCAGCCAGGAAGCCATTCCACATTCCCTGCAACGCGTTGTTCAGCACGTTGGTAGAGAACACGTCACCGGCACTCTGGTTGACGTAGGAACCCTTGAAACCGGCCGGGTAGATCGAGGTCGAGCCCTGACCGGCAATGGTCGGGATCATGCCCTGCATGTCGGTCGAGGCGTTGGTACCAGTGTCCGAAGCAGGCGGGTTAGTGCCCGACGTGGGAAGCGCACCAAACAGCGTGACCTTAGTAGAGCCGGTCGCGCCGACCATCAGCCACCGGGAACCGTTGGCCGGTTCCGATGCACCCGTGGACACGTAGATGTTGTACGCCAGCGCACCCGCGACCGGTGCGATGGTGACATCGACAACCTGAGTGGACACTGCAACCGAGGTAGCAGTGGACGGAGCAGTCTCACCGTAGTAGTTCAGCGCGGTAGTCCGCACAAACACGTTGGTAGTCACACCGGTCAGGGCAGTCTCACCGGCACCCGCGACGGCGCCGCGAGCGACCGCACCGGGGGCCGCCGGAGTGGTCAGAGCGGTTGCGGTCGCGCCGATGATCGCACGCTCTTCCGCCATCATCATTTCCTGGAGCAGGATCAATGAGGCGAGCCCGGCCGCGTCGTCGAATCCCTGGCCGGAGAACTGAGCGAGCCAGGAGACGGCCTCGGTCAGCCCATGGAACCGGTAAGGGACGTTGACGTCCACTGAGGACTGTGAACCGGCAGACGGCAGGTTGTTGGCCGGGTAGTTGCCCAGCGTGCCGCCGTTCAGCTCCGCGATGCTCGTGCGGGGCTGAGCGCCAAGGGAGCCGGGGAGGGCACCCGAGATGTTGGTGATGATCTTGGCTTCGTGGCTGGAACCCTGGCCCTGAACGCGCGGGATGCGGTTACGCAGCGGCGAATAGACCGGGTAGATCAGCTTGGCCGGGGCCGACAGGTCATAGGGCACCAACGAGGTGCCGCCACCGGGGCCGGACAGAGTGAACGACTTGCCCAGCTCGGCGCCGAGCTGCTCGTTGAGCTGCGCGGCGAACTGCTGCAAGGCGAAGTTGCTGCCCGAGGTCGCGCGGCCGAGCGCACCGGAGAACGGCGCGGACAGCGACTTGATGACCTGCTGCGGGTCCTGGTGCGACTTCTTGATGCTGTCGCGGAACAGTTTCTCGGCGGCCGAAGCCTGAGCCTCGAAATCGCCACCGATCTTCCGGCCCTTGACCAGGTTGGCCATGTTGCTGGAGATGCTGTCCGAGACAGCGCGATCACTGTGCAGGTGAGAAGTCGCAGCCTTGATCACATCAGTGTTAGGCGTGGCTTCAATCTTGTCTACGCTAGTGCGAGTTATAAATTCCTCCGCTATTACTTCATCAGCTCGGCGAGATTATCCGGACCAACCAGGTTAATCAACTTGGCGTAGGCCGGAACACTGATATTCGAGTCATATGAACGGGCAGCCTTAACCAACCGGACCAATCGCTGTGCCTCTTCTGACTTCTCTGCACTAGCAGTCTCAGTCTTAGGCTTTAGCTGTCCACTCGCGGAGGCATTCCGTACTGCAACTGTAGCAGGGTCCGGCATCGCTTCTAGTTCATGAACCCGCTTGGTAAGCGCGTCGATGGTCTCGACCAGTTCGTCGACCTTTGCGAGCTTGTCACCGAATGCCTTGACAACCATCGCCTCGACATCAGCGGCCTTGGTAACAACACGCTCGGGATTAGCAACCGGGGTAAGCGTGTGCTCTTCGTTGTTTTCTTGAACCTTGACGGCCGGAACACTGTGCGGCCCGTCGCTGAGCATTCCGCTCGGCTGCTCAACCGCGCACAGCTCGGGATTATGGGTCGAAAGGTAGTCGTGCAACGCGCCGAGAGCCTGCCTGGCGGCCGACTTGCTGACACCCGCACGGGCACGCCCATCCGTCACTTCGTCACGATTGAAGTCGCTGTGAGACGGGGGATTGCCCTCGACCGGCCGACCAAGACCCTGGGGAGTGCCGCCCTCGGTCGCGTTCGCCTCCGGCAGGAAGCCGCGCTTGAACTCGCCGGGAGTAATGCTGCCCGGAACGACGTGCACGTCGGGGTAATACTCGGCGAACGACTTGCGCAGCTCGGCAAGCTCACCCTCGACCGCATCCCTGTCGCTCGACTTGACGGCCACGGCAAACTGATACGCCTGGCTGCACTCATTGAGCCGATGCATGGTCTCAGGGTTTAGTGCCTTGGTGATCTCGCCGGAGAAGTATTCGAGGCTTACTTGATCCTGAATACCCTTGACGGTTGCCGGGTGCGCAATAAGAAGGTCCTCATCGGCGAACGCGGGGCACAGAGCATCATGCAGGCGAACGAGATGATAGGGAGCACCACTCTTAGTGACGGCATCCTCATCCTCGACCGACTTCTTGGCTGCTGGCTTCTTCTCGTCGGCTTCTTCGTCGTCGTCGCCATCACCGTCAGGGTCGTCCGCGTTGAACTTGCCCTTGGCCTTCTCGACCTCTTCGGCCTCGACCTCGGGCACTACGGCTTCGGCCTTCTCAACTTCCGTCTCAACGGTCTTGTCCGTAGAGTCTCCTTCGTTCGACGACTTGTTTAGACCACTTTCGCCGAAGACCTTTTCAACGATCTCCAGCTCGGCGGTACCGCTGGCTCTCTTGGCCATCTCGAACCGGCAGACCGGGTTGGCCGGGAAGTCCACAAGGGACACTTCCGAGAAGATCCCATCCAGCACGGCGCCATGCTTGGCCAGCGGGTGCGGGCCGATGCGCGGCGAGGCGATGCCGACCGAGAACGCCCGGTAAACGCCTTCCTTGACGAGCTTCACGGCGGTTGGTTCAACAACCTTGACGCGGAGCCAGATTCCGTTATCGTGCTTCTTCATCTCGATGGCTCTACCGGCAGGCGCCAGCCCTGGACTGTGCATCTGTCGGATGTTCGCCCAATCGGTGAACCATTTAGTCAGGCCACGGAAAGCGAACTCTTTATCAATGATCTGCTCATCAAGATCCAGGTCATCGGTAGTGGCGAGTCCCTCAACGAAGACAGTTCCGTCGTCACCATCGGTCGCCTTGGTGATCGGTACCGCGAAGTGAACCTTAGAGTCGGTCATATAGCCTTTCGATCAGTCCGCATCGAGCATATCAACCAGTGCGGCCCGCGCGGCATCGATAGCCGCGTCAGACCCGTAAGCCATCGCCGACCCTGCCGCGTGGATGACGTCGCCCGTCAGTGCCTTGGCCAGGAACTTGTGCGGGTCCTTGCCGTTCTTGATGTACCGGGCGAACTGTGAGAACTCAGCCTTGGCCGCCGTCTGCATGGGCGGCTTCTGCTCGGTGGGTGGCAACCGGACAGGACCCTTGGACGGGTCGCCGACCTGTGCTTGCGGCGGATTTTTCGGACCCTGCTCGGGTGGCGGGTTGACACCGTGCGCCGGGGTCACCAGTTCATCGTCCATCGGCTTCGCACCAAGGTTGTCTGCCTGGCCTGGTGCCGGGTTGATCATCTCGCCGGTCTCACTGGTCAAAGTGGACAGAGGGATCGGCCCGGACTGAGTACCCCACAGCGGAACGGAGGTCTCCGGCAATCCCCACGGCGCGCGGCCAAGGTCGATCCTGCCCTCGTCCACCGACTCAAGACCCAGGTTGATCAACTGAACGTGCTGGGCGATGATGTCGTCTCGGGACTCGCCTCGATCGGTGACGCCGAACGACCACTGCATGTCCTCTTGGCCGAAGACCTGCTGAATGACGTAGTCAAACAGCACGTCCTTGAGCCAGTCGGTCACCGGCTCGATCCGGTTCTGCGCACCAATGTCGCTAGCCGCCGACGCCGCCTGCTTGGCCCCCTGCGTACCCGTGTTCAGCGCGACCTTCGGCGCAATGCCGATGTCTTCCGGAGTAAGCCCGAAGCCCATCGTCACAGTGGACACGACCCACTCGTCGAACGCGTCGGCAAGGGTGATCGGCTTCATGTCCTTGGACGCCGATCCGGGGGGCAGAACGATGATCTTGTGCTTCTGCGCGGGATCTCCGGCAAGCGCGTTGAGCGCGTCCTGGAACTGACGGATCTGCTGCGGAGTGGAGATGTCCGGACCGGCCGTCACCCACTGACCAGGAATCGAGCCCTCCTGGTAGTAATTCCACTGCCACTGCTGGCGGGCTAGACCAATCGCAATCGGCATGATCACTTGCTCGACCCAGGAGAAACCGTACGGCGTCCACGAGCGTTGGTTCATCCGCAGATACATCAGTTGGTCGGCGCGGTATTCCTTCACCGGCTCCTTGCCGAGGATCTCGATGTCCGCGTCGGTGATCACTGCCGTCATGTCGGATCTCGGCACGCCCCAGAGGTATTGCTGGTAGGCGACCTCGGGTGCCCTCGGCGTGGCGCCGTTGATGTCGAGCATCGGCCGGATCGTGGTGCCGTCGATGATGTCGAGGCTGGCAAGGTCTGAACCAAACGGTCCGGACTTCTTCTTGCGTGGCGGTCGCATGTAGACGGCCGCCGCGTCCACAACGGCCACGTCCTCAAGAAGCGCGGTGAGCCACGACTGGAACGTCGGGTACTTGGCCTTGTCGGAGTCCGGCGCGCGGAAGAACTTCCTAACCTCTTCGCGGCGCCGGTCCCAATCGGCGCGCTTGTTCTTCTTGTTGCGCATTTCCAGCTCGGCGGCATCGGTGGGGATGATGTCCCATTCCAGCGAGACAATCTCGTGGATGCGCCGGTTGATGCACGCGCGGGCTACCGAGTACTCATCGGCCGCCGCGCGGAGCGTGGCGAAGCTGGCGAGCTTGAGCCCCTCGGTTCCGGGCTGTCCGATCGGGAGGTTCCAGTTGATCGGGAACTGGCCACGGCGCGGGTCAGGCCGTCCGCTCTCGTCATCGCGCGGCGGGTTGATCGGCATCGGCTGTATCGGACCACCGGGACCGAACGAGCCGATCGTGAACGTTTCCTCGGTGCGGGGCAAGTATCGGTATGGCTGGTTAACGTTGCTACTCTGCTGATAGGACTGGACCAGTGGGGATAATGAGCTAGAGCTATTACCCTTGGTGCCAATCATCGCAGCGGCAATAGCGTTAACGTTCGCCATAGATTATTCGCCCTTCACTGCCTGGTTAGCAGCCTCATGGACATCTTCCAGCCAGATCACTGAATCTGCTGGCCACTGCCCGTGAGGAAAGTATTGCACACTACGCGGATTGCCATTCTCGTAAAACTCGATACTGGAGACAGCCGGACATCTGCGGGTGTGAACACCCTGACAGTAGTAGCACTTCACAGTGTCGAATCGAGTAATCGGCGGTGGCGGTGCCACGCCAGGAAACGGCGCGTCTTGACGGATCTCCTCAAGGAGCGCCTTGGCGAACTCGGCTGTCAACTTCTGCTGTTTACGATTCACTGATCGCCCATCGACGGTCACTCTTCCCATATCAGGTAGCACGTCATGTTGATTGCCGTTCCGGTAGTGGCACGGATACGAAGTGCGTTACCACTCTGCACTTCCGGCTCACGGCCCAAGGGGAACTGCTGCTTAAACTGGCTACCGAACTCCTCTTCGTAGCCGAGCAACCGGGTCGAGGTCACGGTGCCTTCGGCGGACGAGGTGAATCCCGACGCCGCCGTGCCTAGCGAGATCCCCGACGCCGACCCGGTGGCATCGTTGTACTTGGCGACATCACCAGCGGCCAGCGCGGTCACGGTCGCGAACACGGTTCCGGTCTCGACTAGTTCGACGCGGACCATTGACGTCGGCACCGACTCAAACGAATAACCCCACTCGATGATGCGGATCTTCGGCGTACCGGGCTTGATCTGCAACATGGTCTTGATCGTGGTGCCGGTGGTGACGCCAGCGGGTGCGGCCGTCAGTGCGGCCGTCGCGGCATTCCAGGCGATGTAGCAGGGTGCGGCCATATGTCAAAATCCTTGCGGTAGCGTGTATCCCTGGTCCATGACGTTTCCGCTACTGTACGGTGTGGACGCAATCTCGGCGTAGGTCGCCTTACCGGCCGTCACAGCGGTGATCATGCGCTGGGCCACAATGTACAGACCCTTCGGGCCGTGGCAGTCGCCCAAGAGATCGGCCCAACCATCCGGCAGATTGTTCGTCGCCTGAACGATCTTCTCGCCGCTGACCACATCCGTGAATGTCCACTGCTGCTGGATCGGCATTTAGTGTTCCTTTTCTAGATCCCCTATACGTACAGCCAGGCGCATGATGGCCATTCGACGGTTGTAGCACGATACATGCATCTTGTGCTCATTCTCGTACACCATAAAGTCGTCTAGACCATCTATCAGCTTATCGCAGATGACGCACTTCGTACGCTTGGTGACGTGCCTGCGCCGATCGCGCCGGTTCACCATGACGTGAAGCCTTTGTGCGCTCGGCTGGCAACCGGTCCGGCAGGCTGAATAAGAGAGTAGTCGAACGGATCGATATGGATCGACCCGTCTTTAAGGGCCTTGAGAATATCGTGGTCGCTAAGCATTCTTTCCGAACAGCCCCTTAAACTTCTGCAGTGCGCCTTCGCTGGTCTTCTTGATGTCGTAGGCGACCGCCCACGGATTCGGCGAGCCGTCCCTGGTGATCGGCGTGGCCGACACGACGACCGGGTCGTACGCCTCATCCCAGCCCATATCCCAGGCCGCGAACGCGTAGGCCAGCGCATCGGCCTTGTCTGGCGACGGCAGGCCGCGCTTGCGCATGTCGTCTTTGGACTCTAGGAGTATTTGCCCTCGACTGTTGAGCTTCCACTTGATTGAGGTGAGCTGTGCGAGCAACTCGTCATCCTCCGGAATGTCGATATCGCCAGTCTCGAAGCGCTCTCTAAGTCCCCAATACCACTCAGCTCGACGGTTGGCAAAGTGCTCGTTATCTCGCGCTTGAAAACCTCCGCGCAACTCCTGCACGGGTATTCCTTGCTCAAGCAATCGATCAAAGACGCCAGCTCCAAGACCGTCCGCGTCGATAGCCGCATTGACCGCTCCCGTCTCCGCCAGCGACAGCTTGACCCTGCCTGCCGTCTCCATCGTGTCTTGCTGGAAGTACTCGCCATAGATCCGCGCCTTCGGCCCCCGGCGCTGCACGATGATCGTCTTGTCCGACCCACCGCGCGCCACATCGACGCCGAGCACGTGCGGGTCGCCTTCCTTCGGCGTCAGGTTGCGGTAGGACGCATCCCGCGCCTGCGACAGCGAGATAAGCGAGTCCTGAGTGTCCTCCGGGAACTCACCCTCTACTTTGGACATCCATACCGAGCTGCCTTCGCCATACATCCGCTTGGCGTCTTCCAGCCACTCGGGGCCGATCAGCACCGACCGGATCTCATCGGGCACGTCCTCCCCGGTGAAGTTCGGCGTGTCCTTGTAGCTGATGCGGATCTGATGCCAGCCGGACGCCGGGGCATGCGTGTTGGCGAAGTAGCCATGCGGGTCGTCCGGGTTGCCGATCGCGATGATGCGGCTGTTCTTGGACGTGGCCAGCGACAGGGCAGCATTCCACAGCGCCGGGGGAATACCGTTGGCCTCATCGAGCACCACTAGCAGATGCTCGGCGTGAATGCCCTGGAACGCGTCCGGGCTCGTATCGTCTGGCTTGATGCCCTGGGCCATGAGATGACCGTCCACAGTCCACTCGACCTGCTTGGCGGTGCCGGGAAGCTTGCCTGCCGCGTGCGCCTTGCGGATCTCCTGCCACAGCACGGCCCGCACCTGCTTGAACGTCGGGGCCGTGGTGATCACCCGTGCGGTACCGGGCGGGTGGCAGGTGACCCACCACGCGACGGCGCGCGCCACGGTCCACGACTTCCCGGACGCGTGGCAGGATCGCACGGTAGTGAGCCGGTTATCCTTGATGGACGTCAGGATCTCGCGCTGCTTGCTCCACAGCTTCTCGTTGAGCCGCTGGTTGACGAAGCGCACCGGGTCGTTGCGGACGCGCTCGGCATGCTTGGCCTTGACTTCTTCCAGCTCGGCGCGAAGCTGGGCAATCCGCTTGATGGTCGCCGGATCGGCGTCAACTTGCAGGATCGGCTTATCTTTGGCGGCCATGTAGCTTCCATCGTGGACGTTCGGAGATCCACTTGTGATCCTTGCAGAGCGCTACCTGGAAACTGTAGCCCTGACGGGAGCACAATTCGGCCGGTGCATCGCACCGACCGTCGTCTTCGTACACCTCGCAAGTCAGTTCGTCACTCATCGCCACCAACCTTACGGTGCAAGCGGTCCACGCTGGCGTGAAGCCTGACCACGTTGGCGTGCATGGTGGTCAGATGCTCGGTGTGCTCGGCGTGGTTGGTGCGAATGTGCTTGTGGACGCCATCGACGCCGAGCTTCTGGCCGACCATGATGATCGGCAGTAGCACGAGCTGGATAAAGGTCTGGGTGATCCACTGAACGCCGGACAGGTAATGCCCGTGCTGAACATCCTCGATCACCGTGGGCAGCGCAGGCAGGGTGAGCGCCGCGAACAGGTAGGCGCACGCCATGGTCCCGACCGCGCCGGTGATCTTACCGGCCAGCCAGGTGTTGAATCGCTTCACTAGTACCGCATCCCTCGGGTCATGCTCTGAGTGTTCTCACTGCTGCCCATGATGTACAAGCTGCGCGCGATCAGGCCGGTTGTCGCGGCAATGAGGATTTCCTGGCCTACGAACGGGTCCCCGGACGTGTCGCCACCCGTCCACCCGAGCGTGAGAGGGCCAGCCGTGACCGTGGCCGCCGTCTGCCTGCCGATTTCCAGGTTGTCTCCGGAGTTAGTGTCGTCCCACCCGTTGATCGTGGTGGTGTTGGCGTCCGCCGTGAGCGCGCCATTCACTCCGCGTCCGGTCGCGACATACACCCACGAGTTGGCGGCCGTCGTCGTGAAGGCCATATCGTTGCCCGCGTTGCTGTTCGTCAGGGTGCCCGCGCCGGTCTGGCTGCTATTGGCGCCGAGCACGACGCGGACGCCGAGCTGCATCGACTTGGAGGTCGCGTCGCTGCTGGTTGCGGTGACCGTCATCGATCCCGGTGCCGAGCTGAGATACCGGTAGAAAATCTTGCACTGGACACCGACGCCGGACGAGTAGCTAGCGGGGCCGACTGTCCAGCTACCGGACACACTGTCCGAAATGGACAGTGTCGGCGTGCCGCTCGGCACCACGTCCCACCCGATGTTGGCGATGGCCACAAGCAGTGTGCTTGACGGCGGAGTGAAGGACGCGCTCGTAACCGTGGTGCCGGTACCGTGCGTACCGTGCACCACAGCCGGGGTGGACGCGTCCTCACTGATCGCCATGGTCTAGACCTTTACCTCATCCTCGGCGCGCGTCAGATCGCGGCCATACATTTCGTCGCGCTGGAGTGCCGCCGCGATCTGGTTTGCCCACAGGAAGTACGGGCACTCGGCGATGATCGTGCGCGAACCATCCTCATGCTGCGCCCACACGTGATAGACGGCCGGTGCTCGGCGTGACTTGTACTGCTCGACGTCGTAAGTGGTCATCGGCTCTTTCTCTATTTCACATATCCGGTCAGGGTAACGCTGTTAACTCCGGCACTGCCGCTCGTGGCCACGGTGATCACGTTGCCACCGCCACCGCCCGCGATGCTGACGGCCGATGTGGACGCCGACGCGGGCAGCGCCTTGGAGAAGGCAAGCGCGTCCACGGTGCCACCGGTCGCGGCCGACACGGTGACGGAACCTGCGCCGGTCGCGGCGGCATTGATGTAGATCAGGCCGGTGAAGGTCTTTCCGACCGGAACCGTGTAGAGGGTACCGGCGCCTTGCAGCTCCGCCATCACCGCGAGCCCGGCCGCGTGGCCGGTGACGATGTGCGAGGTGCCGCCGCCACCCTGGTCCACGGAGACGGGCACGCCACCATGATTAAACAGATTCGACATAGAGTCCTTAGCTCAGGTGCAGATTGAAGTTGGTGACGGTAAACGTCTGAGTGGCTCCGGCAGTGTCGCAAAACTCGACGCCGTAATCGATCTGGTTAACGGTCGGATTCGCGGTCATGTAACCCTTGGACACGGAATAGGCGAACATGGCCTTGAGATCGATCGAACCGCTCGGGATCGCCTGCCGGGGCACGAACGCGATGTACCCGCCTGCCTGCGCGCCGTCCCACCACACGTCATAGGTCACGCCACCCGCGACGTAGACCGATTTGACGCTGCCTGCCGGAGTCTGGTTGCCGTTCTGTGTCCAGACCATCAGCTCGGTGGACTTGTTGTCGGCCACGCCGTTGAGCCACACGTCCCACGCCACGTCAAAGATCCCGCCCTTCGGCGCGACACCCGCGTAGTCGCCGATGATGTTGGGGTAGCTGCTGACGAGCTTGCCCGCGCAACACTGCCCGGTCACATCCAGGTGCACGTTCGGATAGGTCTTGACGTCACCACCGGTCATGCCGCTGGCCGTGACCGTCCAATTGCCGTAGCCGCACGCCTTGAGGGTCTCGTGCTGGCTCGTGCCCGGTCCGGACCAGTTCCAGGCGTTGTTGTGCACGAAGTACGGGCCGTAGGTACCGCCGTCGCCTTCGGCGTAGACGTCGGGCTTGGCGCACCCGCCCGTGCTCGGCGTGGTGCTGCTGGTCGGTGTCGTGCTACTCGTGCTGGTTGACGTGCTCGGCGTCGTCGTCGTGCTCGGCGTGGCGCTCGTGCACTTGAGCGTGCCGCCGGTCGCCGAGCTTGACGCGTAGGTGAGCGCCGACCCGGTGCAGCCGACGCCGAGCTTGTCACCGGGCACGAGGGTGAGCTGCGCGTGGCTGAGACTGCTCGCCGCGCCGATACCGGCGCCGGTCACGACGATGGCGGCCGCGAGCGCGAACACGGCGTGCTTGGCGGTCAGCTTGCGCGGGACCGAATGTTTCCCCATGTGCCCATTGTCCTTGTCAGTAAGTACGGGTGTAACAGGGCGGGTACATCAGCGTGGTGTCAACCGGGCGGCTGGCGTCCGGATTCTTCACGATGGTCACGTTGGCCGCCGGAGTCATGGTGTCCTCACAGGGCAGTACCCCGGAGTCGGTGCCGCTGCTGTTCATCCACAGATCGACGTGGTTGGCCGCATTCGAGCAGACACAGTCATCCTCGCGGATGAAGTACTTGCGGAAGCGCGGCACATAGATCTTCCCGCAGTAGGCGTAGGTCGAGCCGTACTCGGTGGCAAAGGTGATCGGGTCGGCGAAGGTGCCGGTACCGCCCGCCTGGTTGTGGATGCACGGGTGCGCGATGGCGGTGCTGCCTGCCGGGTCGTTGTCGATGGCGCCATACCAGGTAACCGGCCCTGAGAGGCTCGTCCCGCTGCTGGCGGCCGTAGTTGACGTGGCCGTAGCGGGGGTGGTGGCTGATGTTGCTACCGGGCTGCTGGTCGTGCTTACGGTGCTGCTGCTCGGCGCGCTCTCCGTGCTGACCGGGCTCGGCGGCACAACAACGGAGCAGGTGCCGCCAGCAGTACCGACGTTATCCGGGCAACTGATCTGCACCGGGCCGGTCACGGTCGCCTTGCAGGCGGTCAGGCTCACGGCCGCTATCGCCACGGCCACCGCGAGTGTGATCCTCTTGGTCATTCAGCACTTCTTCCATGCTCATCTGGCCGGTGACGGCTCCCCAGCTCCGGAGCTTCGTCTCGACCTTGGCTAGCTGGGCTTTTCGCACCCTCCAAGAGTAGCCGAGCATCGAGCAGATTATTAAGCAGAGCGCTCTTCTTCTCGTGCGTGGCTTCGTCGGTTGGGTGCACGTCTGATAGCTCATTGATTAATGCGTCTATGTCTTTGATCGTGGGAACCGTGGTGCCGATCTTGGTCATCCGCCGCTCGAAACCTTCCATGCTCACGTGGCCGCCGCCTCTCTACCCGCATAGTATCGTCGCAGGTCCTCATGCCCTGTCCGGGTGTTCGATAGCCAATCAATCCGTTGGTTCTCTGATGTTCTAGCCCGGAAATTCTGTGGTCCGGGTCACAAATGGCAGGTTCCGGGGAACTATGACGATGTTCTGTGCGTTTCTTCAGTCAGCATATGTGCTTAACGCTCATCAGTGCTTCGTATTCGTTGGTTTATTGGTATCGTGGACCATTTGTGGGCCAGGAATGAGCACTGGGGATGCATGGTGAGTCGTTTGTAGACCCAACCAGGGGGTTTTGTAGGGTCTAGGCGTGCTGGCGAGGTGGGTAGTGCGGCTTGTTGGTGATTCACCAACGGTTGGCGGGGGCACCCCCCCTCGTGGTTGGTGGGTAACACACTGCGCGGCGCTGCGAATTGGTCTGGACCACCCACGCATTGAGGGACCCTCCACTGTGGAGTGTCCACAATGGAGGGTCCATGGTCAGCCTCGGGGGGAGTCCACTTAGGAGGGTCGCTCTTGGGGGGAGTCCACAGTGGACGGTTCGTCTGACATGCGGTGGATCTCGGCTTCGAGCTGATCGACGAGCTGCTGTGCCACGTCGTCAGTGACTACCTCGACACGTGTCTTGGCGGGAGCATCGAGCCCAAGTAGACGGCGCCGTGACTCAGAGATGCGCAGCATGCGATCGACAGTCTGGAGGATAGGGGCATCATCCTTGATGGGCACACCATCCCTGGATACGAGCCGTCCATTGGAGACAACCACATGCTCGGCTTCCAGGACCGCCATACAGGCTAGGTACATCTGGTCCAGGCGGATAAGCTCTAGAGCCCTCTGCTCGACAGAGTGTTCCTTGGGGACCGCTTCTATGGCGCGTATGTAGGCTTGCCTGGCGCCTGCCGGTGTGGCCCAACCGAGCTTCTCCGCGATCTCTCTGTATGAGTGGCCGTTGCGCCGCATGGTGGCAGCGAGGTGATCACGCTCGGGGTTGTCTAGACCATCGTAGTTAGTCGTATATCTCCCGTTCCCTTGCCGTGCTGGTTGGTAGCGCATGTTTGCCTCTCTGGTCTATACCACTCAATTAGTGTACTCATTCAACCTGTCCACTGTGGACTGTCCACATTGATGAGTCATTGGTCTAGACCAATCTCGTTAATAGGAAACCGTTTGTGGTTAACCAGGATGGCCAGAATGTTGGTTATTAACAAACCGGCCCACTCCACCTCCCGATTGTATCGGATTTCCGCCTCGCTGGTATGTGATTTTCGGACCATCGCATCCACTTTCGATGGCAGGCTGTTATTTACCGTCGATACATTTACGGTGCACCTCTTCAATAGATGACTATTACGTCCTTGCTATACGTGCCATACTCTTGGCAAGCATATTCGCGTGGATCACATCGATGCGCGTCCTTGCTTCGGCCGCGACCATCGCGTCACGCACCACGACCAGCGCATTGTCCTGTTTGGACTCTCCACTGCCGCTCCAGTTCGTGCTCCCGGTGATGACGTCCAGACCATCGATGATCACCATCTTGAGGTGCATGATCGCGCCTCTTTCGCTGTTCCCGATGGCAACCGAGTTCGCGAGATCTCCGCTGGTCCACTTCGCCAGGAGAGCCTTCTCCGGCAGACCTCCCGACTGGCTCTTGTCCAGCGTCATCTTCACGAAGATCTTTTCATCATCGAGCTTCGCCCGGATGATCGCGTCCAGTGCCGCGTCGTCGTAGCCGTACATCCCGATCACCAGGCTCATGCTCGCGCTGTGGATCAACGTCCGGAGCGCACCGGGCACATCATCCACGGGGGAGTAGAACGTCCGGACGTTCCTCGGATAGTCGGCCGGGAATTGCGTCTTCTTGTACGTGTCGAGGCTGCTCAACGTCATTAAGGGCACTTGTGCTCCAGGGAGTGAGTCAAATGAGCGAAGCTCATTGAGGATACGAACAAGCATGTTGCGCTACCATCGTCTTGCCTTCGGTGCGCTCACCAAAGGGCCAGCTCCACATATCGATATACACGGTGCTACTGATCCCGAGCTGCCGGAGCACGTACACGCTCCGCCCTTGCGCTATCGCCAGCACGACACCCATCGCGTCCAGCTCGGCCGGATCAACCCGCGTCGGTATCCCGAGCACGTCCGCGCTCAGTCCCGCCAGCACCGTCCTCCCGCACGCGCAGGTGCGCGGCCGTGCCTTCCTCGATATGCCGTCGTCGTTCCAAAGCCCTTTCGCGCTCAATAATCTCTGTAGCCAAGGTTCGATCTTCGCCATCGGCGCGGTGCCTTCCCATTATTTCCTTCACTTCATCGAGATCCAGGTAACCTTGATCGGGCGGATATTCCGCGTCCTTATACGGCGCCAGGAGGCTTGGAAATTCGCCGGTCCGGTGGATTACCTTGACCTCTTCGTTGATTTCATGCAGACGTTCGAACCATACCGTATCGGCCTCATTCTCCGCCTGCTGATCGACCCCAGTAACTATTGCCAGCCGGTAGACCCCAGTAACCACCACGATCGACAAGGCCAGCACTCCCAAGATCCACCACGCAAGCATGCATCCTCCGATGCTGATCGAAACTCGACACACCCGAGAACGTCCGATGGCATCCCGAGCAATGACACTTGCGCTTACCGCGCCAGCAGCACTCGCAACCGCCACACGTCACGTCGTTCACCTGCGCACACCCGTTCTTCGGCACTCAAGTATCCAGTCCCTCTTGTCGAGGAAGCTCCCGAAATAAAGCTCACCACCGATACGTCGACACTCAGCGCACGCTAACACCATGTTACCTATGGAACTATCACCCCTAAAGGCACGCGGTTCGATGTAATCGACAACGTCTGCCCCAGATCCACAATACTTACAACGCCCATTATCCCTCTCCCATACATGACGTTCCCGAACGCGGTTACCTGGTCGCTTCCGTTTCGTCATCTCAGCGCCTCTCTAACAAGATCAATTCCTCTGGGGTACCTCGGATACCATCCACACCCCATAACAGCCCTCACGGCGCGAAGCTCCGCCCGTAATCGGCATCCTCGACCACGCCATACCACTCCAGATCCGCGTCCGGCATCATCTCGACCATCCGGCCGCCGATCCGCTGCGTCGGGTACGCGCACCTCGGGCACTCGCAGATCCGCTGCGTCCGCGTGCCCGCCTCGATCAACCTCGGGGCGAGGCGGCCGCACTTCGGGCAAATCGTGATCATCGTGTCCGCTCCTCGGACTCGTACGGGCAGAACTTAATCGACCTGTATACCTCGATAAGAAACTCTTCACTCATGCCAGCCTCACGCCTATATGCATAACACTGACTACACGGACAGTCCGAGAACCATCCAATCTCGACCGCCCATGAACATGTCCACGTAGATCCGCAGTGGGCATAGCTCGCCACAAATCCATCTTTATTAGTAGATTCAGATCCATAGGCCACTATAGATCTGCCACATTTAGCACAGCAGTCTTGGTAGTGCCGAAGGTCAAGCATCTCGTCCTCTCGTTGATCTTGCTTCGTCTTTCTGATCTTGCCCAGGTTCGTCCCGAACGACTCGTCGTAGACGAGGGTCGAACGGCTGGTCCCTCGTCCCTTCGTCCGGGACGAGGTGGGACGAGGTGAGACGAAGTGCTCATTTCAAGATCCACTGGCCCTTGGGAGTCATTATCAGTCGGCCTTCATCGATCAAACTTTGGATAGCAAGACGCTTAGTCGTTGCCTTACCTGTCACGTTCTGCTCGATGTTGTTTTTACTAACAGAGCCCTTGAGTAGGGACATGTATTTGATGATGTCGATCTTGAACGACTCCAGATCGACCGTTTTTGCTGCCTCGCGCCGACTGCCAGCACCCGCTAGTTGCACCGTGTGCGTGACGCTGTCGAACCAAATCTGATCCTCGGAGACGTCCACATCGCGACCGTAGGCACTGAAATACCGGTCCGATGCCTTGTCTTCCGGGTCCCCGAGCATGATCTTCCAGGTGGCATCCGGCCAGTCGACCAGCCGCGAATCCCCGCGCGAGCGCTCCCCGGTGTGGCCCATGTGGTGCACCACGACCGCCTCACCGACGCCAGCCTCCTTGAGTAGCGCGTCGAACGCCACCAGGAACACGCCCGCATCCTTGTGCTCATCGAGGCCGAGCGCGTCCAAGACCGGCCGCACACAGTCGAAAACAAGCACATCGATACCCTGATCGCGCAGCTTCGCTGCCAGCGCTGCGCGGATCTTGTCGTCCAGAATATTGAATTGCGAAAGCTTGCCTTTGAGGTAATGCAGGTCGATCGCGGCCGTATTCCTGATGCCCAGCGAGCCATACCAGTGCTGTAGCTGATGCTCACTCATTTCGTTATCAAGAATGGCCACGCGGCCAACTAAAGGCGCGCAGGCGAATTTGCCCAGGAAATCGCCACCGTCCACCAGGTTCTTGACCAGGTTCGCCACCAGGTGGGTCTTGCCCGCCTTGGCTTGCGCGGCCACCATGACGCGGCCGCCTGTCGGCCACAGGTCGGTGACCCGGTAGGCCACCTCGATCTTGGGCCGCGCGAGCAGCTCGGCGAGGCTCTCGACCATGATCGGCTCGGCCGTGATGGCGTCGGCCCGTAACCGCCTGCGCGCCTCTTCCCGTGCCCGCAGATTCCAGTACTCGCGCTGTACCTGCTGCTCGAACAGCGCGTCATCATCGGGAGTAGGCAGCGAGGGAGCGCGAGGCGCGGCCTCACCGCCGCCCTCGCCGCCGAAAGGGACGGTGCGCGGTGCCCCGATCTTCTCCGGGTCCCACGCCGCCCGCGCGGTAGGTCCGATGAAGTCCGCGTAGGCCGACGCCGAGCTGGGCGAGGGTGTGGGCCGCGCCTCCACGGCCGCGACCGCGCCGCGCAGGCCCCGGTTCCATTCGTCCATCCGTCCGGCGCCCAGCACGCGTTCGGCCATCGCGCGCAGCGTGGCCAGCGCGCCAAGCACGCCCTCGTGCCCTTGTTCGCCCAGGCGCGCGAGCCGCTGCTGTCCCCGGTTCATCGCGTCGTGCCGTCCGCTGCCCGCCAGCGCCGCATCCGCGAGCAGGCTCAGCGCCTCGCCCAGGGCGCGGGTGACGGCCGGGGTGGGGGCACCCTCGGGGAACTCCGCAAGCGCGGCCACGGCTTCGCTGGCGGGCAGCGCGCGGTTCTCCGGCGCGGTGGCCAGCACTCCGGCGATCGAGGGCGGTAGCTCTTTGAGCGGCCCGGTGCGCACCCAGGTGTAGAGCCCGTCGTCGGCCGGGTGTTTGGTGGGCGCGACGATGATGACGCCGTTGTGCCCGCGCACCTCGCCCCACGGCCCGTGGCCGTTCTGGAGATCCTTGACCGAGTTACCGATCACCACGCCGGGCGGCATGCTGAACAGCCGGTGCCCTTTCGGGTGCCGGGTGGGCATCGAGAGCGCGTCCGGCTCCTGTATGAGCAGCGGCGCGACGCGGGTGGTTTGCAGCGCCGAGCGCGAGTCGAGTAGTTCCTTCTCCAGCCACGCCGGGAGGTTCTCGGGCTTGTCCACATCGAGCGCGACCACATTGGACCGCCCGAGGTGCAGCGCGATCCCGTAGTCCGGGTTACCGCCCACAGCCGCGTCCCACCACGCGTGGATGTCGGCGGCCGAGCGGGATGAGCGGGTGGGCCAGGAGGTGCCCACGACGGAGCCGGGATGTTTGATGTTGGCCGGGTCGGTGGGTAGCACATAGAAACCAGCAGCGGCATAGGCAAGAGCGGCACCTAATGCATCGAGTCCGCTAACGTCCGGAATGGAGAGTGCCGGTGATTCGGCATGCTGCTCTGCTACCATGAAGGTGCATCCTTTGTCGTGGTGGCGGGATACGAGACGGAAGCCCGGACGGTGTGTGGTGGCACCGTCCGGGCTTCTTCGTGTTAATCCTCGCCGAGCACCCAGATGTCAACCAGCGCAAAGAGCGCGTCGGCGAGTTCCTGATCGCGCTCTTTCTCGGACATCTTGTCCCACTCGGCGCGGGTGAAGCCGGTGTCCCACACACCCTCGAAACTGCTGTTGCTGGGCGCCGAGTAGCCGAGCTTGACCGTGTCCTTGTCGTTCATCGCCAGATCCCCCACGCCAGATGAATAATGAGCCAGAGCAGCACCACGGTTAATCCCCCGCCAATGAGCACATGCAGCGCCGTCCACTGCCACACGTGTTGTCCGGGCGTGATCTTCTCCAGCTCCCACACCTGCGCGGACAGCGTGTTTTCCCCGTGCCCGGTGGCCAGCGCGTACAGCTCCGGCACGAGGAACGCGACCAGCGTCGCGCCAAACCAGCACAGCCAGTAGATAGACCAATTCATCGCGGACCGTCCTTTTTGTATGTCCACTCGGGATTGTAGGCGCCGCTGGCGTCATAGCGCGGGATCGGCTGATACTCACCCTCGGGCAGGACCGTGGACATGGTCGCCTTGAGCCGTCGCATCGCGTCGCGCGTCGGGGTGTCCTGCTCGCGCAGCTTCTCGAACACCGTCCAGTCGCGCAGGGCCTCACCGGCAGGTGCCGTCTCCCCTTCGTAGTTGATCGTCCACTCGGGAAGGTCGCCCACCGCCTCCGGGCACCCCACGATGTTGTGCACGAGCGTCAGCTTGTCGAGCGCATCGGTGAGCTGATCGTTGAGCGCCTCCAGCTTCACCTCCATGACGTCGAGCTGGCGCTGCTTCTCCGCCAGTTCCTGCACGAGCTTGACGGCCGCGCGCCGGAGCACCTTCTTCTTCACTTGTCCTCCATGATCATCATGAAACGTATCTCACGGGCTTGCGGTGCTTGATCGCGTAGGAGATCTCCGACGCCGTGCTGATCCCGATGTAGGGCTTGCCGCCGACGTGCGGGCAGACCACGATCACCTCGTCCGCCAGATCGATCATGTGCTTGTGCAGCCGGTCGAGCCGGTCCTTGACCACGTGCGCCGTGCGGTGGCTGGGGATGTCGTGCGGGCTGATGTTGGCCAGGTTGACATGCGGGATCAGCACCATCCGGCCGTCGAGCGTCTCGCGGATAGCCACCGATTTCATGGCCGACTCAAACCGCATCGATCCGCAGATGACCACGATGGGCGGCCGTGATGGTTTCTGCCCGATGCGGTCGAGGAACTCGTCTAGGAGACCCACTGCACTGTCCCTTGTGGACGGTGCTCCTGGTGCCGGGTGGCCTCGGTGAGCGCGTCCGCCCAGGTGTCGTAGAAGCGCACATAGTCCGATGTATGCATGCGATGCATACCGACCTTGATGGGACTCTCATGTATGTGGGTACATTTGAGTACCCACCGGCCGAACGCCTTGTAGATCTTGGGTTTCATCGTGGTGGCTTCCTGTAGAGAGGGGTGTGGCCCCGTATCCACGGGGGACGGATACGGGGCCACCGGTAGGGGAATGACTATTAAGACATCGACTCAGAAGTTCGGCAAGCCGAGCGCGACTCGCTGCTCCGGAGTCAGGTTGGCCATGGCCGCCGCGAGCGCGTCAGCCTGTCCGGCCATCTGGGTTTGCGCGACCGGCGCCGGGGTAACCACTGGGGAGGCAACCGGTGCCGGTTGGAAAGTAGCCGGGCCGGTTGCCGCGAGTGCGGCCGCACCGGCTGACGGGGGAGCGGTGTACTCGACCGCGTAGAGCTTCTTGTTGTTGCCGCCGCGCACGGTCGAGGGCTCCTCGCCGCACAGGGTGACCGTCACCGACGCGCGCTCCTCGATACCCTGCGCGCCTGCCTGCCTGACAGCGTCCCTGAGCGCCGAGTGCTGCTGGGTGCCCACGCCGATCCACCACGAGCGCTCGCCCCGGTCAGTGGCGCTTGAAGGGGCGAAGGTGCCCGCCTTGAGGGTGACGTTGACCGGCACCGTCATCTTGGGACGGCCGTCCGGCCAGTTCTGCGGGTTGCCGCTGGCCATGTCGGTCTGCTGGCGCGGCTCGTTGATTTTGTCGATCACGAAGCTGAACGCGGTGCCGATCGGCGCGTTCGCGAAGCTCACGGAGGGCAGCCCGCCGGAGAACAACAGGTCATTTGCAGATGTCATTGAAGTTGGTTCCCTTGTTCCTGAGTTACGGAGTTACCTGTGTAGATGAGTACGTTACCTCACACCTGGGTGACATGGCGACCAGGGACCTCATGTCTACTTCGGAGCGAGGATGCCTCCCATCGTCGGGTCTTCCACGTGCTCGACCGCGCCGGGGCAGCCTACCGATAGATCCTTGCTATTGGGCTTATAGAAGGGACAACGGGTGCAGTAGAACTCGGTGGCGGGTAGGTGCGCCGCCGCCTGCGTGCCTATGGTCTGAACCAATTGGTAAATGGTCTGCACCCGAAACAGCGCGGTCGCGGCGACGGCCGGGTCGAACGCCTCACGCTTGACGATGGCGTCGGAGAACTCTCCGGCCGTGGGCAGCCGCACCACCGCCACCGTATCCACCGGGTAGCCCGCGTCGATCATGCCCTGGGCGTAGCCGTGCACCTGTACGCGGTACTGCGGGGACTCCGGGCCGCGCCGGAACTTCTTCATGGCGGTCGGCCCAGGGCACTTGAGATCCACAACCGTCCTAGTAGGAATGTGGTAGGCATCGAGCGTGCCGGTGATCGGCAGACCCGGTGCCAGCTCGCCCATCGTCGTCCGGCAATGCACGAGCCAGTCCGGATCGTCGGCCAGCCAGCCCGAAATCAGGTCGTCCACCGCCGTGCCCACGGTCTGGCGCCAGGGGGGTAGTCCGGCCGCCTTGTCCTGTCCGGCTAGTCGGTAGGCCACCCATCGGGCACATGGGTGGCCTACCTCGGATGGACCGATCATCGCCTGCCTGCTACGCGGATTATCGGATAATTTGCGTGCGATCAGTGCGAGAAAAGCATCGGCGCCATCCGTCATTCCGGCAGTCTAGCCGAAGGTCTGGACAACTTATGACACTCCGACCCATTGCACCTTGCTAATAGTGCCACGGATGCACCAATGCTCATCTCCCCACCAGAAGGGAAATTTGCTGGCGTGCCCGACCGGTCCATCCACGAGGTGATGCCCGCAGTGGTGGCAGCGCGCAACGCCGTGCCGCACGTCGGGACGCTCCACAATGGACGGTGCGAGCTTGTCCATCCGCTGTGGCCAGTCGCGCGAGACAACGCGCTCCTCGTACTCGACCTCCGCGTCGATCTTCGGGCGGGCGTTGTACTTGTCGCCCGGTCCCGCGTCCGGACAGGTCTTCGGCAGGCAGATCGTGTGATCACCGCGCAGGTGCGCGCGGGACCGGCGCTTACACTCGGCGGCCGACGCGCGCTTGCGCTCCAGGTACGCCTCATTGCGCTCCCTACTCGTCATCCGCGATCCCTCGCATCCTCGATCTCGGCGAGACCCTCGGGTGTATGCCAGTAGGCCGGAGACCAGCGACTGCACTCCGCGCGCCACTCGCCAGCGCGGAAGTCGATCAGTCCGTTGTAGACGCGGTCGCCGTACTCGCGGTACATGTCCGTGCCGGGGCAGTGTGTCGTGGTGGCACCCTCGAACGCGCCGCACACCGTGCACGCCGATAGGCCGCCCTCGCAGAACATGCAATAGGGCTTGTCACACTCCTCGTGCACGAGCGGAGTGTGCTCGACCGTCCACTCAGTCATCCTCGACCCTCTTCACTTGGGCTTCCGTTTGCTGCCATTCCTCGAATGTCGTGATGAAGTCGGATGCGGTATCCAGCGCCTCTTCCTTGGTGATTCCGCCGATAGACTCCATCGATCCGTCGAAATAAACGCCATGCATGATGGCCGCCCTCATGATGACGAACTGACGGAGTACGTCGTCAAACGTGGCATCCGGAATGATGTACTCAGTCATCCTTGACCTTCTTCGCCTTGGCCTTCTTCTTGCCGACCTCCCGCGAGAGGATGATCAGGTTGCCCTTCTCAATGTAGGCCGTCCGCCCGCAGTAGTTCTTGTACTCGGACAGCAGCCGCTCCAGCGTGGCCCGGTCCCCGGTGATTACGTGGTTCTTAATGCGCGACACTGTTACCTCTTCCGTCGATGAGAACAATCCTTCCGTGCTTGAGCCACAGTGCCTCGCTGACGTCGGCGTCGGTACGCCAGCGCCAGCGGCAACCCTCGCTCGGTTCCGCATCCTGCTTGAGCGTGATCATGTCCTGTGGATGCACTGTGCCGGTCAGGACGGCATCGGAATGGCAGTATCGGATGCCGTCCACATGGAACGTGAGAGGGTCATTCACCGGACCGCCAGCGGCACCGGCCGGATCACGTCGGCGCGCTGGCTACGTAAGACGTTCCAGGTGTCCACGGAGAAGAAGAACGAGCCCGCCTGGCCCCATCCGGTGCCCCACGAGTTATCGGCCTTGAACAGCCGCGTCACGGGATCGTAGCCGCGCACGAGGAACTCATGTCCGCCCGCGATCTGGAGATTGCGCGGGTCGCAGGTGACCACACCGGACGCGCTCGGCGTGAAGAAGCTTTGCGGCCACGCCACGCCGACGATGACCGGCGACAGGGTAAGCGCGTGAATGAGCGAGCTCGTGCTGAACGCGTGCTGGTAGCCGGAGATCCAGCCGTGCCGGGTAGCAACCTTGGCCACGGCGAGACCCGAGCTGCCGGTGTCGTTCGGGGGGTAGGCGCCGGGAACCGAATCGATCTGGGTGGCCTCCGAGTAGACCTCGACCGCGAACGGCTCGTCATACACGCGGACGGTTCCGGGGTGGCCGGGGATGGTGCCGTCCGGGCGGCAGAACGGCTCCGTGCCGAGCAGGCCGGTCAAGGCGTTGCCGGTGCACGAGCCGAGCTGGCCCTGATCGAGGATGTCCGAGTGCCGCTGCCATTCGATGTGCGGGGGATTGATCCGGGTGCGAAAGTGGCTGGCCCACGATCCCTCGATCTTGTGCGCCAGTGAACGCAGGTCATGCTCGACGTGGCGGCCGAGCCGGAAGGCGTTGCTCTCCAGCTCGGGCAGTCTCTCGATGTACATTATTCGTCGTCCTCCTCTTCGGCCACGGCCAGGATGTAGGCCAGCGAGCCGCCCTTGCCGTAGCGAATCTGCTGTGTCTGCGGATCGATGTCGAGCAGGGGCGTACCGGCCGGTGGTGCCCATGTGTCCGTGTCTCCGGCCCACAAAATCCAGGCGCGTTCGGCTTCGCTGTGAGACCGGTCGTACAGGCCCTGAGCGTAGGGGGTGAGTGCCATTACTTTTCTCTCTCGACCTGACGCAACCGGTCGTACTCGGACCACTCCGGCCCGAACTTCCCATCCTGCTCGGGCATCGGAATGCCCCGATAGGCGCAATTTTGATCATGCGATTCGGGGCCGGTGGAGACACCCACCATGCAGGCGAAACACTCGTCACGCATTACTTGAGTCCTTTCATGAGTCCGGGAAGGATGATCTTCTCGTTGATGAGCGCGGCCTGCACCATTAGCTTCTCGACCATGCCCGCGCGCATTTCCCGCGACACGTCGAGCGTGTCCGATAGCGTGCTGGCGTTCGAGAGCATCGTCACCGTCAGGGATAGCGCGCTGACGAGATAGGGGTCGTTGGTGGTGTTCGCCAGTTCCGGCGCCGCCTGATCAAGAATGGCGCGCACCTGGGTGAGGAATACGTCGTCAGGTTCCATCGGTAATCATCCTGCTCACTATGAATCCGTTCTTCCGTAGCATGTCCAGCGTGTGACCGGCGAAGCTCATGCCGAACGGCAGGATGCCGCACGCACGGCACTGATTGATCGGTAGATCATCGGTGTTCAGGATGCCCTCGACCGGTACCCGCGCGTGGTCGATCAGGATGTCTTTGACGGCCTCATCGATCGCGTGCTGCTGCCACTCGGCCAGCGAGAACGAGTCGGCCCCGCAGATACAGCGCCAGACCTCCTTGCGGCTGACGAACTGCGGGTTGCGGTAGCTCCGGTGCGTGCTCTCGCTGGAGAGTGGATTAAATCTCGTCATCCAGTACCTCATCGATGTCGATCCCGAGCATGTCCAGCAGCATGGCACAGTCGCTCGCGTTCGTGGCCTTGCTGGCGATGTGCCGCGCGGCCGCGCGCCGCTGATCCGTCGTCGTCTGGCATGCCGCCTGCGTGGCGGGGAAGGTGTCCTTGTGCGCCGTGAAGAAACCGGTTCCGGTGAGCGCGTTGATGCTGCCTCTATTTGTCATCGGGTAGCTCTACCGTGGTGATCGACCGGCCGCGCAGGCGCAGCGGAACTTCCTCCTGGGTGTACGCTTCGTCCACCGCAAGCACGGTCGCGCTCGGGTGGCCGTGGGTGAAGATCTCTTCGGCGCGCTCGGCATTGCCCGCTTGGATGAACGCGTCGGCCCGGACGTTCTTCTTCATGAACCGGCTGTAGTGGCTGTAGTGAATCCGCCAGCGCTTCACTTGTCCCGCTTTCGTATGTATTCCTGGCTAGTGGTGTGGTAGCGGCCGCATGCGGCGTGGTAGTAGATCTCGTTACGCGCCTCGCCCGGCTCCAGGTACATCATGGTGAGGAACTCGTGCGCCTTCTCGTAGGACACGAAGCCGAGCTTGCCGGAGTCCGGGCACTTATTGATCTTGAGGCGCCTACCTCGCCAGGTTCTGCCCACTGCGCACCCATACCAGGTTGATCGATAGGTCGTTGCTCTTAAAGGTATCCAGGTGCTCTACATGCCACCCGCGCGCGTACCCCGGTACGAACACCCTCGCCACGAGATTGTGCACGCGTACGGACCGGCTACGGCCCCGGAAGACCACCGTGACGCGGTTGTACCCGTCGTGGTCGCGCCACGGCCGAACATGCGGCCGGTCAGGCAGATCGGTGCAGCGGACGCGACCTTGGTTGCTCACCTGGTAGGCGCCGCCGTAGATGTCCACCCAGCGCTCGGGATGGATCTCCTGCACCTGATCGACAAACCAGACGTTATAGGAACGGAAGTCGCCATCGCGGTAGTCGCGGATGCGATGCGGGGATGTCCAGATGTCCATCAGCTTCCGGCTCAGGTCCTCATCGATCAGTGCCATGGCCTGCCAGTAGGCGACGGCTTCCTTGTTGCCGGTGTACACCAGTTCGCCATGCCTGAGCCAGATCTCCTCATCTACCTCCTGGGACATCCACCGGGGAGCGCCACAGGTGTCGTGATCTCTCTCCGACTTCTCACAGTCAAGGTCATCGATCAGCTCGAACATCCGGCGCGCGTAGATAGTGAACTGTGCGAACGGGTCGTAGGTGATCCCGTCCACCACGAAAGGTTCCGTCATTATGCCGCCGTCCCCCGTTTCCTCATCTGCCGCGCTCTGTGGATGCCCAGGTACTCGCCACCATAGACACCCACGCCCTTGGTTGCCTGCCCGTAGGCCGCGCACTCGGCGAGCACCGGGCAGTCGCGCAGGCAGCGCGAGATAGCCTCCTGTACCCGAGCGTTGCGCCAGGCGTATTGCTGCTCATGCTCACCGATGCGGTCGAACAATCGCGGGTTAGCCAGGCAGGGTGTCATCTGATCGAGCAGGAACTGTGAATCGTCGGTGTTCAGCCTACGCATCGGTCACCGTGGCAACCGAGATAGTGAAGGTCACGCCGCTGTAGGCCATGCCCTTGATGCGCGCTCCGGGCTCAAAATTCTCTCCGAGCAGCTCGGACAACGCGGCCGCCGTGAGGTAATCCTTGATCTTGTATGTGTGCTCGACTTCCGTGGGCTTGAACCTACGCGTCATTCTCTATGTCCTCAATCGCCTTGTTGTAGCACGTCAGCGCGGCTGCTTTATGGTCGTAGTCCGGCCAGTGGTCGGTCGGCCACTGATCATTGATATCGAAAATGCTCGGTACTAAGAAAAACTTATCCGTGTATAGCTCCCGCGCCGCGCCGTTAAGTCGGCGAGTAGCCATCTCCCTCAAAGAGATGGGTAACCGGTCCTTGTACGCACACCTGTGCAAGGCGCCGACCGCGCACACGGTGCCGTCGTCTTTAAACATGACCCCCTGCGCGCCGCCGTGTTCGCGGAAGTACTCGCGCGCCTCGGTCAGCAAGTCGAGAAGCTCATTCATTTTCCAGGTCCTTAATGGTCGCGTCGTACAGGTCGAGAATGGCCGCGCGTCGCTCGTTCGGATCTTTGAAACTGTCGTTGTATTTGGGAACGTTAAAGTAACCAAGTGGCAGGCGGCGGTGCAACTCCAGCCTGGCATCTATCGCCGTTCCAACCGGCTGGCCGAGCGGGTCTACCCCGGCCGCCGAATATAGCGAGCCGAGCGCGCACGTGTGGCCGTCCCTCTTATAGGTCCCTCGTATTCCGCCATGTTCTCGGTAGTGCTCGCGCGCCTTGGTGAGTAGCTCGATGGTCTCACTCATTGCTATCCACCACTTCCCAACCTGTGTATATACCCATGATTGCCATTTGATTGTCGATGGCGGCGAGCATTGTGTCTTCGCGTTCCGCCATCGACATCGACTGCCACTCGCCGGGGTTGAACGTGATGACCTCCGTATAGCAATTACCGCTCGCTTCAACCGTGAACCTCACATCGATACTGCACGGCGGCTCACTCATTCTTAAGATCCTTAATGGTCGCGTCGTACAGGTCGAGAATGGCCGCGCGGCGCTCGCCGAGATCTGTAAAGCTGTCGTTGTATCCGGCGATACTGCCCGTACCGCCCGGAACGCGCGAGGCTAACTCCTGCCTGGCCGCGTTTCGGGCCGTCATCCTGGCGTGCCTATCGAAAGACGTCTGGATTAGCGAGCCGAGCGCGCACGTGTGCCCGTCGCCATCGGAGTAGTCGTCTACCGCGCCGCCGCGCTCGCGGTAGTGCTCGCGTGCCGCCGTCAGTAGCTCGATGATCTCGTTCAGATTGTCGTTCATTCGCTCTCCCCTTCTGAGACATTCCAGATGGCTTCGGCGTAGCAATTGAGCACGAGTGCACGCCGATTGTCGGACGTGGTTATCGAGTCGTTGAGATCGATAATGTCGTCAGCGTCGTACATCCGCTCTGCTGCGTTATCGAGCGCGCGCTGCGCACCGGCCAGCGCTGCCGTCGTATTGCTCTCGGAACAGTAGAGCAGCGCGCCAATCGCGCACACCCGGCCGTTGTCGTTCCTGGCGGCGCCGAGCGCACCGCCGTGCTCGGCGTAGTAGTCGCGGGCCGACGTCAGCAGTGTCAGAGTCGCGTCGCTCATTTCTCCCCGCCCGAGCGGATGATCAGATACCACGCGTTTCCGTTGAGGAGATCCGCGAGCAAGGTCAACACGTCGGCAATGTCGGCGCTGGCCACGGTGTGATCACCATCGGCGTCGGCGTAGTCGATCTGGAACGTCATTTCTTGTCTTGATCCTTCCGGGAATGAGGGAGCATGAGCCCGAGCGCGAGACCGCACACGCCCAGGTAGAGCACGATGGCCCAGAGTGGCCAGGAGGCCATCAGTCGATCTCTTTGATGGTGACGCGCGGGGAGAACTCGGCCTGGCACTTCTCGTAGACCTCGGGAGGCAGGATCGACTTAGCCTTGACGCGGTCCACGGAAGTGGTCAGCACGTCGGCCAGCCGGGTGGGATAGTCGGCCTCGATCACGTCGTAGGCGCGCTTCGGGTCGAACCGGTAGTTGGGTGAGATAGTCACGACGTGCGAGCCGAGCAGAGTATCGCCGGGGGCCAGCACGTTTCGTAACAGTGATTTGATGGCGTCGAGCTGCTCGGTCAAATCGCTGATCTGCGCGTTGATGGCGGCCGCTCGATCCACCAACTCGCCAAGATCAACGTCCGGAGTCCGGTGCTTAGCCATGATCGTCCCTTCGTCGGGGGTGGGGGCAACGGCGGCCACATTACGCCCTTGCGCTGGGGATGCACAAGGCGTAACACTGTCAACGTGAGCCAAGCACGCGAAGCACAGAAGGTGATTTTCCCCGTCCCGCTGACGCGGTGGCTTGACCTGCACCGACAGGCGGGCTTGAGCTACGCCGCCATCGCCGAGCGGTTGAAAGATCTCGGAGTGCCGGTCTCAAACGTAACGGTGTGGCGCTGGTGCACCGGTCGCGTCAACACGGATGTCTCCCTGGACTTCCCGCACGGTCACCCGCGCACGAGAGAGAACTGGCGCCGCGACCGTAGCGGGCACCACTATTGCCACCCGTGCCGCCTGCGCCGCAACGCCGACTATCGCCGGAGGAAAAACCCGTAACGGTGTGGCGCTGGTGCACCGGTCGCGTCAACACGGATGTCTCCCTGGACTGCCCGCACGGTCACCCGCGCACGAGAGAGAACTGGCGCCGCGACCGTAGCGGGCACCACTATTGCCACCCGTGCCGCCTGCGCCGCAACGCCGACTATCGCCGGAGGAAAAACCAGAATGAAGAGTGAGTCGTAGTGGGTAAATTGCGCTGGGTCAATGGGCAATGCGAGAGGGGGCACGACATTACCGATCCGGCGAATGTCGGCACTCGCGCGGGCAAGCGCTTCTGCGCGTGCTGCGAGCACGATCGTTACGACGCGATGCGGCACCCGGTGCGGCCGTGGCCGGGGGACCACTGCGACGCCGGACACGAGGTCAGGTACACGACGCAGATCTTGAAGCGCAAGCTCGATGGTATATGGACATATATATGCAAGACCTGCGCGCAGGCGGACGAGGGAACGGCCGCGCCGGGGCATCAGGAATTTTCCCTGCCGGAACCGTGGATGAAGTCGGGTATATGTGCCGGTGCAGACTTCACCCGGTTCTTCTCGGGCGTGGCGATTGCCCGCGAGGCGGCCGCCGATTACTGCCATGGCTGCCCGGTGCTCGCGGCGTGCGGACAGTTCGCCGACCGGCTCAAGCTCGATGGTCTATGGGGTGGCGTATATAGGTTGTCGAGTAGTGGAAAATATACGAAGATGGCGCTCTTAAGGATCATAACGTAATGGACTACATTGTTAATTTCGAGGTCGATGGAATCACTTACCGGGGGCCGAATCCGGATTCCCGCCTCAATGCGCAACCGCTGTTCAGTTGCAAAGGCGAGCAGCATAGGCAACAGTCCTGCGCCATCTGCGGTGACGGATGGGTACTTCCAAGAGACCCTTGGCACTACCGCGCGCAGTGGAAAGTAGATGAGACAATCTGGCTAGAAGATGGCTACCTGGAATTTTTCAAAGAGAGCCGAAGCCATGACTGATCTTATCGGCCGGTACGGGTGCATAAGCCTGCCTGGCATCCTCCCTCGCGCGATCAGTGCCGCAACCGGGCACTGGGCCAACCACTGTTTCCTCGTGCTGCCAGGGGGCATGCTGGCCGAATCCTGGGTGCCCTACGTGCACGTGCGGCCGCTCTCAGATTTTGCAGGCTGCAAGATCGAGTACAACGTGGATGACCCGATGACCACCGGTCAGCGGAAGTCTGTGGTGGCCTACGCGCTGGCGCGCGTCAAAGACCACACTGGATACGACTACGCGCACTTCGCCGGGCTCGGCCTGCTGCACCTACTGCACCTCGATGTGCTGCCGTACGTGCCGCTCTCCGGCCGCACCGCGATCTGCTCGCGGCTCGTCGCGCAGGCCGCGCACGCGGCCGGACTTGATTGGACGGGCGGACTGCCCGCACACCGCATTACCCCGGCAACTCTGGCGCGAAGGATAGAAGATGCTCAAGATCGTCGGGAACATGCTCGGCTACGGGCTGCTCCGGGTAGCGCTCCCGATACTCTGTCGGCTTGACGGGGATGTCAGCTACTCGCTGGCGCTGGCGCACGGGGAGTACTACCTGGGGATCTACTACACCGACAGGTCCGGCGCACGCATGATCATGACCGCGTTCGGGTCGTTCGGCCAGATCGCGGAGGGAGTCAAGATGGTGCTGGAGGATGTCGAGTGGTGAGGAAGATTCGCGGCTACTGGCGCTGGCGCAAGCTGCGTCGCCAGCGCCAGCACCTCGAATACCTGGCCTACGCCGCCGGTGATCCCCGGTGGCGGAAGATCAAGGAAGAAAACGAGATCTTCGGTATCTGGCGCTGATCTACTTGGCCTTCTGCTCCAGGCAGATCGAGTACGGGCTACCGCACGTCACGAACACCGTGAACTGATCGACATTCTTGGTGGCCCCGGACAAGTCGAGGTTGCCCGCGTCGATCCCGACCCGGTCCGCGTCCGCGCGCACGTTCAGGAAGTCCTTGGTGATCACGTACGGATTCGGCTGCCCGCTGGCAATCGCCATGAACCGCACCTTGGCGGCCGGTGCGTTCGTGCACTTAAAGCTGATCCACGCGTGGTCACACAGCGCGGACGCCGAGCCGACCGGCACGACGAACGTGTGCTCGCGCTCGATCAGGTTACCGGCGCCGTCCTTGGGACATCCGTCGTACGGGAAGGGGATCATCGGGTCCTCATTCTGTCGTTTCGTGACCGGCGCGGGGGAATCCAGCGCCGGATACCAGCCGTTGTAGTACTGATCGGCATCGACGTTGCCGACGATTCCCGGCACGCTCGCGGCGCTCGTGGACTGCCAGAGCACGAGCTGCGGGTGATTCCAGCCGAGCGCCAGCCGGTAGGCGGCCACCCAGATGTCAGAGTCCTTGTCGATCCATCCGGCAGGGTCGAGCACGCCGGTCAGCAGCGAGAGCGAGCTGTAGACGCGGAACGG
>Ga0209474_10000802_pt1 | contig 32644 bp, 25 predicted proteins | sample GraSoiAngelo_145_FD_185902 | JGI IMG/M metagenome (GOLD analysis project Ga0209474, IMG submission 185902) | Grasslands soil microbial communities from the Angelo Coastal Reserve, California, USA - 14_1009_05_20cm (SPAdes) (version 2) | ecosystem: Environmental > Terrestrial > Soil > Grasslands...
GAAGATGAGCATCAGCACGATCGCAAAGAGCAGAGACAATGCGCTCAATGCGATTTGAAGAGCGGCCAGCGCCTTGACGTGTGTTTCCATGGCGTTTTCCCCGCTCGCCTAAAAGGCTCGCGCTACAGCCTTCGATGTTGTCGCGCCAACGGCGCTCGATGTTGTCGCTCCACGGCGCTCGATGTTGTCGCGCCAACGGCGCTCGATGTTGTCGCGCCAACGGCGCTCGATGTTGTCGTGCAATGGCGAACGACGTTCGAGCGCAACGGGCGCACGAACTCGTAGCGCGAGGCTTTCAGCCGAGCGTCTCTAGCGCTCACCCAGCCATCGATCCTGCAGAACGCTGACCGGTTTCGTGTACGTCTTTCCGCCGACGCTCAACGTGACCATGTAGGTGCCCGGTTCAACCGCCTGCGGCGCGGTGCCGCGTCCGCCGCCGAACCCGGCCGCCTGGCCTGAGCCCGCCGGCGGCGGCGGCGGATCCGGCGCGAGGTTCCACAGGACGCGGTTGATGCCCGCCTGTCTCGTGCCGTCGATCGTGCGGACGACTTTGCCCGATGCATCGGCAATCGAAACCTTGACGTCGCCGCCCGCCGCCGACTTCAGGAAGTAGTTGATGTACGTTCCCCGCGGCCCGTTCTCGCCGACGAACACTTTCTGGCCGCCAACCTGCTGCCCGTGCTGCTGATCGTTGAGGTACGCGATCGCCGGTCGGACGTCGAAGAGATGCGCGTCCTCGCTCTGCACCTCCGCCGTCAACTGCTGCAGCGGCGTGATGTCGTCGGCGATCCACACGCTGCGGCCGTGCGTCGCGACGATGAGATCGCCGTCGCGCGGGTGCACGAGGATGTCGTCTGTTCGCACCGTCGGGTAGTTCGTCATGAACTTCTTCCACTGCTTCCCGCCGTCGAGCGAGAGGAAGAGGCCGAACTCCGTTCCCGCGTAGAGCAGATTGCGGTTCTTCGGATCTTCGCGCACCGCCTGCACGTTGCCGTACTGCGGCAGGTTCGCGGTGATGTTCTCGAACGACTGGCCGTAATTGCGCGTGACGTATACGTACGGCTTGAGGTCGTCGCTCCGGTGGCCGTCCACCGACACGTACGCGGTGCCGGCATCGAAATGCGACGCGTCGATCCGCGAGATCCAGTGCTGATGGCCGGGCGGGAGTCCCGGAAGATTCTTTCCGACCTCCGTGAACGTGACGCCGCCGTCGCGGCTCACCTGCAGGTTCCCATCGTCGGTTCCCGCCCAGACGATGCCGGGCAGAATCGGCGACTCCGAGATCGAAACGATCGTGCCGTACGAGACGACGCCGTCGTTCTTCGAAAGTTGCGTCACGTTGCCGGGGACGCCCATCAGCGACACCGTGTTGCGATCGATCTGCTTCGTCAGGTCGTCGCTCGCCACCCACGTGTCGCCCTGGTTGTAGGACTTGAACAAACGGTTGCCGCCCAGCCAGACGATCTTCGAATTGTGCGGCGACATGACGACCGGCGTGTTCCAGTTGAATCGATACTGATCGCCCGTCTTCGCGTTGAGCACGTTCGGCGGGCCGCCGCGTCCGCCGAAGCCGGCCGGCTGCACTTCTGGTGCGCCGACTTGAACCGGCGGCGCCGTCTGCGGCGTCGGCGGTTGCGCGCCGCCTCCCGCCCTTCCCGCCTCTACGGCCCTTCCTGCCTCTCCTGCCCTTCCAGCCTCTCCAGCCCTTCCTGCCTCTCCTGCTCCTCCAGGATCTCCAGCCTCCGTAGCCTCTCCTGCCCTTCCAGCTCCTCCCCGCCCAGGAGCAGCGGGCGCACGAGGCCGAATGCTGACGCCGCGGCCCGTGCGCAGATCGTACCGATTGGTGTTGCCGTCCTGCGATTCGGTGATCACGTTGCTGAAGTCGGTGGGATCGACGGCCGTGTAGAAGCCGTCGCCGCCGCCGATGCCGTACCAATCCGAGTTCATGATGCCGCCGCGTCCGCGCACGGCGCTCGGTCCGCCCCAGCTCCCGTTGTCCTGAAGGCCGATGTACACGAAGTACGGTCGACGCATGTCGGCCGTGACGACGTACGCGAGCGCAGTCGCCATCGTGTTGACGAAGTCCCACGTGCGTCCCTGATCCCAGCTGATGTCGAGGCCGCCATCGTTGCCGATCATGATGTGCCTGTGATTTTTCGGATCGATCCAGATCGCGTGCTGATCGACGTGACCCGGCGAGTTGTGTCCGCCCGCATCGTCGAGCGTCGCGAACGTCTTGCCGCCGTCGAGCGATTTCGCGACCGGAAGTCCCGCGACGTAGATGGTCTTGTCGTTCGTGGGATCGATGCGCAGCTGGCTGAAATACATCGGCCGCGCGTTGCAGTTGGTCACAGCCGTCCAGCTCTGACCCTTGTTGTCGGATCGGTAGATGCCGCTGCGCCTCGGATCGAGCTCGGGCGGTTTCCATCCGGCCGGCGGCTGCTGCATCACGTTGCCGCCGCCGCGTCCCGCGAGATAACCGCGCGAGGGACCGCCGTTGTTGCACCAGTCGAACGATGGACCTCCGCGTCCGCCGCCGCCTTCTTCGCTTTCCTGTCCTGCCCCTCCTGCCCTTCCCGCTCCTCCCGCCTGTCCTGCCCGTCCCGCCGCGCCTGCCTGTCCCGGCTCTGCCGGCCGTCCCGCTGCGCCGGCCCGTCCACCAGGCGGATTGACCGCGGCCGCGCCGGCCGGCGTCAGCTCGGTCGCGGCGCCCACGTCGGTCGCCGCCGTCCTCACGGGCATGCCGGTTTCGCCCGCTTCGATCTGCGCGTAGACGACGTTCGGATTCGAGCGCGATACGTCGAGCGCGATTCGGCCGTACGTCCCCGGCGGCAGTCCGTGCTCGGCGAGCTTCGTCCACGTCTTGCCGGCGTCGACGCTCTTCCAGATCGCGCTGCCCGGTCCGCCGCCGTTGAAACAGCATCCGCTGCGGCGCCGCTGATAGCTCGACGCGTAGACGATGGTGCTGTTCGACGGATCGAGAACGATGTCGTTGAAGCCGGTGTCGTCGTCGATGAACTTGATCGTGTTCCACGACTTCCCGCCGTCGGTCGTCTTGAAGACGCCGCGATCCGGATTCGGCCCGAACAAATGCCCCGGCGACGCGACGTACACCGTTTCGGGGTTCTTCGGATCGATCACGATGCGGGCGATGGTCTGCGTCTCCTTCAATCCGATGTTGGTGAACGTCTTGCCGCCGTCCGTCGTCTTGTAGATCCCGTCGCCGAACGACGTCGTCTGGCGATTGTTCGCTTCGCCGGTGCCGACGTACACGATGTTCGGGTTGGTCGGATGGATGGCGATGTCGCCGATCGACGCCGTCGGGTACGTTTCGAAGACCGGCTCGAACGTCGTGCCGTTGTTCTCGGACTTGAACACGCCGCCGACGGCGTACCCGATGTAAATGATGCTCGGATCGCTCTCCGACACCGCGATGTCGTCGATGCGCCCGCCCATGCTTGCAGGGCCGATCGAGCGGAACCGGAAGCTGGCGAGCAGCGGATCGTCGGACTGATTGATGACCGTCGAATCGCCCGTGCGTCGCTGGCGCTGCTGCGTGGCGCCGGTCGTGATGAACAGCGGCAGGACGAGCAACGTCAGCGGAACGGCCAGGCGGCCGAATCGATGGACGTGAAGCCCCGTCAACATGGGGCAGATTCTACACGGACCCAACACTTGCGCGTCCAGCTTGAGCGCTCAACCGGCCACTCATTCCTTCGCAACCATGTCCGCAAGCATTTGATGCAGGTGCTCGCTTGGAAGCCACTTCCCGCGCACCATGACCCCGACGAGCTGTTTCAGGTGATCGACGCCCTGAAGCGGGTTTCGTTCGAGGAGCAGGAGGTCGGCTCGCTTTCCGACGCCGAGCGAGCCGAACTCCTTGTCCTTGCGCAGAAAGGCGGCTGGCGCAACAGTGGCCGCGCGAATCGCCTCGTACGGTGTGAGACCGCTCTCAGTCAGCAGTTCGAGCTCGCGCTGAAGCGAGGTGCCAGGAGCGACGAGCGGCAGCCCCATCGCATCGGTGCCAGCCACGAGAGGCACGCCCGCTCGATGCAACGCGCCGGCGACCTTTTTCATGAACCGGTCGTAGCCGTATCCGGGAATCCCAGCTGTCGGCTGCCGACGCCATTTGTCCCGCGTCTCGGCTCTCAGATAGCCGATGCCGGGATCTTGAAGGAGCCTCAACCTGCCGGTCGTACTGAACGTCTCGTAGTTGATTAACGTCGTCTGGACCGAAATCCCCGCGTCGCGGATTCGTGCTGCGACACGTTCGATGCCGCGATCGGAACTCCGCCACGAGACCGGCACCCAGAAGGTCGCCAGGCAAAACGCCAGCGCAAGAGTGGCGATCGACACGAGCGATGCCTGCATGCGCGCGGACACGAACGCGTTCGTGTCGCGCCACAGCCTCGCCGTCAGCGCCGACAGGAGGACAGCGGCGACTGTGATGAACCCGGCGATCATCGCGAAGGCGATGCGGAGCGCGACGCTGTCGAAGAGCAGTCCACCAGGGTAGAGCAGAACAGCGGATGCGAATCCGGCTAGGCCGCTCAACAGGACCCACCCGGTGATGGCTCGAACGCGTGACAGGGTCGGCGGACGGTGCGGAGCGGCCCGCCGCAGGCGACCCACGAGTGCCGCACCAAGCCACGTCAACACAACCAGGATCAGGATGAACAACGCTGTCGCCGAAACGATGAGAAACCTGATGTTCGCCTGAAGAGGAAGAAAATAGATGTTTCCCAGGTTCCCGACGTGCGCCAGCGACTGGTGCTCCTGCAACATGACATCGAGTCCCAGATTCACCGGCGCATGGCCCACCAGCGGAATGCCCGCCTCGCGCGCAGTCTCGTTCATCGTGCGGTAAGCCGCCAGTGAAAGTCCGGTCGTCGTGTCAGGGAGCTCGTGGAACTTGATCAGGTCGTACCCTTGGCGCGCCTGGATGACAACCTCGCGCTGCACCTCCTCGGGCGTGTTCACGCGCGGCTCATTGACAAATGGCCCCGAGGTATAAATCGTCGGCCCGAGCAGATCGCCTGTCGCAATTCGCTGGCGCCATTCGAGCTCCGTCGCGGTACCTCCGAGATTCACCACGGTGGTGATGCCGCTCGCGAGGTACAGCGGGGCATCTCCAAAATCCTGCCGCGTAAGCCCCGGAAGAAAACCCGACAGATGGACGTGTGCGTCGGTCAATCCGGGCAGGAGATAGCGGTTTGTCCCGTCTATGACCATCGCGGCTTCGGGGACGACCACCTCGCCGGCGGCGCCGATCGCCGCAATGCGGTCACCCTGAACGACGACCGTCTGGCCGGGTTCGAGGCGGTCACGATCCATCCGAATCAGATTGACATTAACGATGGCCACAGCAGATGCGGCACCGATCGCCTTGTCCGGGGGCTGTTGAGCCGACGCGGCGTGATTCACGCACAAGACGAAGAGGCCGGAGACAGCAACGCATTCAGATCGTCTCAACACTGAACGACCGCCCAATTCATCGAGGCCGCGCACGCGGGAAGATTAGCTCGCCGTCGACACCGTCGCGTTCAAATCGCGGAGCAGCCCGTCGCGCAGGTCGTAAATCCACCCGTGCACCATCAGCGGCTGTCCACGCTGCCACGCCTCGCGCACGGCGGCTACATGACAGACCGATTCCACTTGATGGACCACGTTCAGCTCGCAGAGCCGCCGCCACCGCGCCTCGTGATCCTGCAGACGCCCGAGCTCGAGCGCATGACGCGAGGCCGCGTCGCGCACGTGCTGGATCCACCGCTGCACCGGTCCGTGCAGCCCTTCGCCGAGCGCCGCCTCGACGCCGCCGCAGCCGTAGTGACCGCACACGATCACGTGTTCGATCTTCAGCGTCTCGATTGCGTACTGCAGGACCGCCGTGCAATTAACATCGTCGGGCGACACGACGTTGGCGACGTTGCGGTGAACGAAGAGCTCGCCCGGCGCGAGCCCGACGATCTCGTTGGCCGGCACGCGGCTGTCGGCGCAGCCGATCCACAGATAGTCCGGCGATTGAATCGCGCAGAGACGCTCGAAGAACTGCGGATCGCGCCTCGTTTGCGCCGCGGCCCACGCGCCGTTGTTGGCGAAAAGAGTGGAGAGTGGCATGAACGGATTATTGGGCAATCCCTCTTTCTCACCTCTCTCATCTCCTCCTGCAGCGACTTGAGCGGCTAACAACGAAGCAGGGAGTTCAGGTGGTGATTTTTCATGATGAGGGCGACGAAGCACGCGTGCGCGTGCTCGCACCTCGTGCCCGCCGTGCGGGGATTGCAGGGAGCGCATTCGGAGCGGGACATGCACTCGTTCGATTCGCGGGCTACTCGATGATCCGGTCAGCCGACGCTCTCACGAGTCGCTGTTTCTGCAACTGTCGGATCTCGTCGCGTACGCTACCTTGAGAAGAGTGTTTCCCCCTCCGGCCAGGCCGGTGCAGATCGTACCCGAACTGATGTGGGACGAGCTCGGCGCATCAACACTGGCTGAGGTAAACCAAAGGTCTGGTGGCCCGAGTGCGGGCATCGTCGCGTGGCCCCGATCAAAATAGAAGGGCCTCTTTTCGGAGGCTCTGAGGGAAGACCTACACCGGACTTGGTCCCGGTTCGGTCTTCATTGGAATCCTAGCAACATTTCGTCCGACCCGCCTAGAAGTTCCTCAACCCCTTGAACCCAGTCGCGCTCCTTCGCCCTGCGGCACCCACATAGGAACGACCAAAGTCGGCGGCGGAGGGCTCCGGGCGAGCAGGCGCTGCGCCGACGCGGGTTCGGCGTGCTTGCAACACATCCTTGTCAAATAGGGACCCGACCGCGCTCTACGAAATCACGAAACACACAAAAGTTTTCGTGTGTTTCGTGACTTTCGTGTTCTCGTTGTTACTACGCTAGCGAACTATTCAAAACCGGACGACATCTTACACGATTTCAGTCCTACGGCTTTTTGACGGTGCGCGCGACGTAGTCGCGGATGAAGGCGAGCGTCCGCGGCGCGGTCCAGAGGCGCACGATCTCCTCGTCGAATTTCGCGCCGTCGCGGATTCGCTGAAGCGCCGGCTCGCGGATCTGACGCTTCGTCAGCTCGAAGACGCCCGCCGGCAGCGCGGCGAGCCCCTCGGCCGCGGCGACGGCCCCGTCCACGAGCGCATCGGGCTCGACGACGGCGTCGACGATACCGCGCTCCACGGCTTCCTCCGGCGTGAACGTCGCGCCGCCGTAGATGAGCGCCTGCACGTGCTGCGGCGCCGCGAGGCGCACGATCTCCAGCGGCACGGTCGGAAACGGCACGCCGACGCGCAGCTCGGGGATGCCGATGCGCCCCGATCCGCGCGCCATCAGGCGATGGTCTGCCGCGCACGCGAGGATGCAGCCGCCCGCAATCGCGTGGCCGTTGACCGCGGCGACGACCGGCTTCGGAAACGCGAACACCGCTTCGAATGCCGCCGTGAGCGCCGGGAGGAACGCTCTTACGTAATCAGGACCGTCGTCGACGAGACGAACCAGATCGACGCCGGCCGAGAACATCCGCCCCTGCCCGGTGATGACGACGGCGGCGTCCGACGAGTCGCGGCACGCTTCGAGCGCCGCCATGATGCCGCCGCACAATTCGATGTCGAACGCGTTCGCCTTGCCGTGGGCGACGCGGCAGATGGCGATGTTGCCCCGATGCAGGAGATCGATCATGATCGGCAGCCCTTCAGGGCCCTTTAGGGCTGCCTTTCGAGCGTCAAACGCCGCGTGAGCGCTTCGCCGGTGCCGCGAACGGAGTTCGGCGCCGGACCGAAGATCAGCTTGCCGTTGTCGAAGCGGAAGAATCGCTTCTGTTCCGTCCCCACGTAATCCGGCCGCCACGCGGCCTCGACTCTCAGCGTGACGCTGCCCGCAGCGTCGTCGATCGTGCACGGACCCGAGTACGCGATGTAGCTGCTGAGGAGCGCCGCCTTCATCTGTTCGCCTGCCGGCTGCGCGCCGGAACCGAACGACGGCACGTCGCCCGACATGATCTGGAGATAACAGGATCCGCCCTCGACGACGATCGATCCGACCGGACGGCTGCCCCACGGATAGCGCGCGACGGAACCGTCGGCGCGGAGATCTTCGGCGGCGATCAATTTCCAGCGCCCCTGAATCGTTTCCTCGCCGCGCGTCGGCGCTCTCACCGCGCGTCCCGGCGCGACGCCGTCCACTGCTCTCAACGCATCGACCGCCGGATTCACCGCGCGCTGGGCGTCCTGATGGAGATCGATGAAGCCGGGAGCGACGACGAGCCCGGATGCGTCGATGGCGGCGCGACCCTCGAGGCGTTCCGACGCGACCGCGCGGACGACGCCGCTGACGATGCCGATGTGCCGCACGCCGTCGAGACCCGATTCGGGATCGATGACGCGGCCGTTCGCGATGACGAGGTCGTAGACGCCGGCCGCCTGGAACGGCGCCGCGTACAGCGCGCAGACGCCACAGATGGCGGCAAACCCGAAGCCAATGATCGTCTTCATAACAATCGTCTTATTCAACGACGATATGCCGTTTGATGCGTCGGCTGATACAACCCGATTTCGCCGCCGCTCGGCAGACGAATCGTCGTCCTGAATCCCCACGACTCCTCCTCGATCGATGCGCAGGTGACGCCCTTCGCCTCGAGCGCCTTCGCCTCGGCGCGCACGTCGTCGCACATCAGATACAGGATCGCGCCGAGCATGCGATGGCCGCCGTGGCCCTGAACGAACTCGCTGTTCATCGGATGGACGGCGATCTCGGCCGGCGGCAGCGCGAAGATCAACCAGCCGTGTCCGACATCGACGGATGGAAACGAGAGCACCTCGCGCAGGAACGCGCGATCGGCATCCGGGTCGCGGCTGTAGAGGAGGACGTGAGCCCCATTGATCATCGACTGCTCCATTTCCTGATGACTGGACGCACAGTGGCTCGATCAGTACGACGGCCATAATCCGGGCGTGGCGAGCTCCACCGATCGTCCATCCGGATCGCGGAAGTAGAGGCTCAACCCGCCGCGCTCCCACCTGACGCGGCTCTCGATGTCGATGCCGAGCTGTGCGAGACGCGTGCTCCACGCGTCGATGTCCGCCGCGTCGATCGCGAAGGCGAGATGTACCGGACCGCCGCCGTCATGGCCGGGCACGAGGCCGCCCGGCGCATTCAGCGGACCGGAGTTGCCGCGTTGGAACAGCAGCAGCACGGTGCCTTCGCCCGCGTCGATTGCGACGAGGCGATCGCCCGACAACATCGGCGATGCTCCGAGCAGTATCTGGTAGAACGCCGCGGTGCGCGCGAGATCGTCGCAGTAGAGCACCGTCTCGAGGATCCGCCTGATCCGCGTCATCAGCGATCCGCTGCGAAAGTCGCCGCGACGTGACTTCGAACCTGAACGTTCATCCGCAACCCGTGCTTCGTTCGCAGCGTCACCACCGGATGCGGGACGACTGGATGATCCGGAACGAGGCGCAGCTTCCACTGCTGCGCGATCGTCGCGACGACGAGCACGAGCTCCATCCAGGCGAACGATTCGCCGATGCACTGGCGCGGCCCGCCGCCGAACGGGAAGTACGCGAACTTCGGCAGCCCGGCCTTGAATGCGGGCGTCCAGCGATCGGGGTGGAAGCGATCCGGCTCCGCGAAGAACCGAGCGTCGCGGTGCATCACCCACGGGCTCATGAGGAAGATCGTGCGCGCCGGCGCGACATACCCGCCAATCGGATACGGTTCGATCGCGCGCCGGCCGATGAGCCAGGCCGGTGGGTAGAGACGCATCGATTCGGTCACCACCTTCTCGACGAACGTCAGCGACGGAATGTCGGCGACGCCGGGTAGCCGGCCCTGCAGGACGCGATCGACCTCCTCGTGCAGCCGTGCTTCGACGTCCGGCGACTGGCTCACGAGGTACCAGGTCCACGTCAGCGCATTCGCGGTCGTCTCGTGGCCCGCGAGGAAAATCGTCATCGCCTCGTCGCGGACCTGCCGGTCGGTCATCGTGCTGCCGTCGTCCTCGTCCTGCGCGACGAGCAGCATCGAGAGCAGGTCGCCGCGGACATTGTTTCCAGGATGACTCGCGCGCCGCTCGGCGATCATGCCGTAGATGATGGCGTCGAGCCGCTCGCGCGCGTCGCGCGCGCGCCGCATCGGCCCGACCGGCAGCCGTTCGATGACGTCGGCGAACGGCATCATGCTGAGCCAGAACGAGGCCATCACGTCGGTCAGCGCGCGGCCGACCTCGCGGGCCTGCGATTCGACGCCGACGTCGAAGAGCGTCTTGCCGGCGATCGACAGGGTGACGCGCATCATCTCCTGCGACACGTCGAGCGTCGTATTGTCGCGCCATTTCCGCCGCAGCTCGTCGGCGTAGTCGACCATGGTCTTTGCGTAGGCGGCGATGCGGTCGCGGTGAAACGCCGGCTGCATCAGACGGCGCTGGCGCAGGTGCAACGCGCCCTCGCTCGTGAGCAGGCCGTTGCCGAGCAGCTTCTTCGTCATCTCGAGGCCGCGGCTCTTCGTGAAGTTGCGGCTGCCGGTGACCAAGATGTCCTTGATGTACTGCGGATGGTTGACGAAGAAGAGCAGCTCGCCCGTCATCCTGTACGATGCGAGATCGCCGTAGGTTCGCGCGATCCTTTCGAGAAAGTTCAACGGATCGCGGCTGAAGCGATAGGTCAGCGAGGCGATCGCCGAAATCTTCGGACCCGGCGGCAGCTTCGCGGCCGCGGTGTCAGGTGCCAGAGTGCTGCGCGCCATTGGTTTATGGTGACACAGCACACCGTCTGTCGCGCGAGGCTTTCAGCCCGAGCGGTGTATCGGCCCGAAAGGCTCGCCCTGCATTTTGGAATTCAGAGCAGCGATTTGATCTCCGCCTCGAATTTCTCTTCGACTGCCCGCTCGATGGGCACCGTCGGCGACTGCGCATAGACGTGCGCCGAGAACCCGTGCGGACGGCGCTTTATTCCCTGGCGGCCTATCTCACGGGGCGGCGAGACGCCAGAGAAAGAAGCGGCCGTCATTGCGACGTGCGCGTTGGCGAAGACTGGCGAGCGAACCGCAGATCCCACACACGATCCTGACTGACGGTCAGCGACGTCACCTTCCCCGAGCCGTCGCGCCTGAAGATGACGAGCCCGAGCTGCGGCCCAGTAAACGCGTCGGCGTACTGCGGCGTCAGCGTGATCACGGTATCGGGACGACGCTTCAGCACGAGCGATCCGCCGTCGACCGCGGCAACCAGTGTCGTCTCCGCTTCATCGCTGACGTAGGTGCCCGCCAGCTCCTGCAGCTGCGCCGGCGACGGCGCCGCCTTTTTCGCACGCTCATAGATCTCCACGCTGCCGTACTCATCGGTCACGCGGATCCGGTCGCCCTCCTGCGTCCACTTCGCGCCGCGGGCGTTCGTCAGGACGACGCCGGCGTTGATGTTGCGGTAGAGGACGCCGTCTTCATGCGGGAGCTCGCGCACGGCGGCATCGGACGCCGGACTGACGCGGCCGTTGAGGAACACCCACGCCACGTCGTGGGCATACTGCGTGGCGCGGGCCGACGTCGCATTGCACAGCACGGCGACCGACAGCCGCTGATCGGGATAACGGACGAGATGGGCGCTGTAACCCGCGGTCGAGCCGCTGTGCTCGACGACGCGCACGCCCTTGTCGCTGTTGATCATGAGACCGAAAGCGTACCCGTGCGCCCGGCCGTCGTTGAACGTTCCGGGCTGCTGCTGCAGCGCGACGAACGCGGCGTCGCCGACCTTCGGCGACGTGAAGTTCTCGTTCCACTTCAGCAGATCGCCGACCGTGGTCAGGAGGCCGCCGTTGCCGTGCACGTTCTCGAACGGCATGTCGGTGTGGAACTCGCCGCTGCGATCCGAGTAGGCCATCGCGCGGTTCTTGAGGATCCGCGTGAAGTCGTCGCGCCACGACGTGTGCGTCATGCCGAGCGGTCCGAACAGCCGCTGCCGCGTGAACTCGGCGAACGGCATCCCGCTCACGCGCGAGACGATGATCGCGGCCAGGTTGAAGCCGGTGTTGCTGTAGGACCACTTCGTCCCCGGCGTGAAGTTGACCGCCTTCTGATGGCTGACGATCTCGAGCACGTGTGCGTGCGTGTAGGCCCGGCTCGTGCGCGGCCAGCCCGCGATGGCCTCGATGCTGCCCCAGTCGCGCAGACCGCTCGTGTGATTCAGCATGTGGCGGATGGTGAGCGGCGATCCATAGTCAGGCAGTTCCGGCACGTACTGTCTCACCGGATCGTCGATCGAGAGCTTCCCTTCGCGCGCGAGCAGCAGAATCGCGGCGGCGGTGAACTGCTTCGACACCGACCCCGCTTCGAAGATCGACTCGGGCGTGATCTTCACGTCGTGCTCGAGGTCCGCCATGCCGTAGCCCTTCGCGATCACCGGCTTGCCGTCGACGGCAGCCTCAACCGCGCAGCCGGGCGTCGACGGCGAGTTCCATTTCGCGAAGATCTTGTCGACTTGTGGCGCGAGGCTTTCAGCGCCGCGATCGCGGCCCTGAAAGGGCCGCGCCGCCAGGAGCGTCGACATTGAAGCCGCACAGACGATCCCGACGAGCATTCGGATACGCATGTCCATCTCCAGCGCTTTACTTCAATCTCGGATCCGGTACCACCGACAACGGCTGCGCGTACATCTTCCCATTCACCGTCAGCTTCACCGTATAGCCAGCGGCATTTACGAACGGCGCGCCGCCGCGGCCGCCGGCTCCACCGCCGCCGCGTCCGCGTCCGCCGCCCGGCGGAAGCGCCTGCCGCAAATCCCACACGAAGCGGTGCATGCCGGCTGCTGCCGACGGCGGCTGCATCGGCTGCTGCCATACGGCGTTGACCGACAGCGTGTTCGGATCGGGCGGAACCGACGGGTCGGCGCTCGAGAAGCGCTGCACCGTCTGACCACCCGCGTCGGCGATCTCGATGACGACGGCCCCGGACGCTGCGCTCTTCAGGTAGTAATCGATGATGGCGCCCGAGGGCGGATTCTCGGCTTCCGCCTCGTCCTTCTGCGTCGGCGTGCCGTTGTCGGTGTCGGGCGGCAGCAGCATCGCTTCGCCAGGCTTGAACAGGAACGCGTCCGCGGAGGCGACGTCGTTGTCGATCTGCCTGAGCGCGCTGATGTCGTCCAGGATCCAGATGCCGCGGCCGTGCGTGCCGACGATCAGATCGTCGCCGTGAATCGCGAGGTCGCGCATGGACGAGGGCGGCAGGTTCAGCTGCAGCGACTGCCAGTTGTCGCCGTCGTCGAACGAGACGAAGACGCCGAGCTCGGTGCCGGCGTAGAGCAGACCGCGCCGCTTCGGATCCTCTTTGACCGTCTGCAGGTAGACGCCGGCCGGAAGACCGCGCGTGATCTTCTGCCACGTCTTGCCGGCATCGCGCGTGCGGTAGATGTACGGTTCGTAGTCCTCGAGCCGATGACGATCGATCGCCGCGTACGCCTCGTTCGCGTCGAAGTGCGACGCCTCCATCATGACGACCTTGCTCCACGACGTCAGCTCGCGCGGTGTGACGTCCTGCCAGCTCTTGCCTTCGTCGGGCGTGACTTTGATCAACCCATCGTCGGTGCCAACCCATAGGAGCGGCCCGCGCAGCGGCGACGGCGCGATGGTGTAGATGACGCCGCGATTGCCGCGCTGCTGGTCGTAGTCCAGCGCCGTCACCGGATCGAGATTCTGCGGCACGCCCGGCTCGGCGCGCGTCAGGTCGTCGCTGATCCGCGCCCAGGTCTTCGCGCCGTCGGTCGTCTTGAACAGATACTGGTTGCCGAAGTAGAGGACGCGCTGATCGGCGGCGGAAAAGACGAGCGGGTTGGTCCACGTGTGGCGCGCCGGCGTCGGCTGATCGCGCTCGGGCGACACGTTGTCGGTCTTGCCGGTGTTCACGTCGCAGCGCGTCACCGTTCCGCCGAACAGGATCTCCGGATGCAGCGGATCCGGCGCGGTGTAGCCCGCTTCGCCGCCCGCGCACATCGGCTCCCAGTCGCGCATCGTGATCGTGGCGAAGCGGCCGCGCGATCGGACGCGGACGGCGCCGCTGTCCTGCTGCGCGCCCGTAATCCAGTACGGCAACGCGTTGTCTGGCGCGACGTGGTAGATCTGCGCCGTCGGCTGATTCAGCCACGAGCTCCACGTTGGATGGTCCGCGAGGCCGTCGACGCTGATCACGGCGCCCTGATCGCCGCCGAGAATCATGCGGTTCGAATCGTCCGGCGAAATCCAGAGCTGATGGTAATCGTCGCCGCCGGGCGATCCCTTGAACGGCTCGCCGAAGGTGCGGCCGCCGTCGCGCGATCGATAGACGCCGGTGTTCGACACGTACACGAGATCGGCGTTCTTCGGATCTGCCGTCACCTTGCCGAAGTACCAGCCGCGTCCCCAGATTCGCGGATCGCCCGACACTTTCGTGAACGCCGCGCCGCCGTCATCCGATCGATAGAGCCCGCCGTCCTTCGCGTCGACGATCGCGTAGACGCGCGCGGGGCGCGACGCGGAAATCGAGACGCCGATGCGGCCGACGCCTTCGGTCGGCAGGCCGCGCGTGAGCGGCTGCCACGTGTCGCCGCCGTCGGTCGACTTGAACAGACCGCTGCCCGGACCGTACGACGGCGGATACACGCTCCACGGCGGACGGCGCGTATTCCAGAGCGACGCGTAGATGGTGCGCGCGTTACCCGGATCGAGCGTGAGATCGACGGCGCCGAGGTCGTTGCTCCTGAACAGCACCTTCTGCCACGTCGCGCCGCCGTCGCGCGAACGATAGACGCCGCGGTCCGGGTTCGCGCCGTACGCATGCCCGAGCGCGGCGACGAAGACGACGTCGGGATTGGCCGGGTCGACGATGACGCGCGCGATCTGACGCGTGTTGTCGAGGCCCAGGTGCGTCCAATTCGAACCGGCGTCGGTGGACTTGTACATGCCGTTGCCGTAGGAGATCTGCGACCGCATGTCCGACTCGCCGGTCCCGACATAAACGACGCTGGGATTCGACGGCGCCACCGCGACAGCGCCGATCGACGCCACCGGCTGCGAGTCGAAGATCGGAAACCAGGTGCGGCCCGCGTTGGTCGTCTTCCAGACGCCGCCCCCGACGGATCCGAAATAGAAGACGTTGATCTGTCCTGGCACTCCGGCGACGCCGTTCACGCGCCCGCCGCGGAACGGCCCGATCAGCCGCCAGCGCAATCCGGAGTACAGCGTCGGATCGATGCGCCCCTGCTGCGCCGCCATGTGCGGCAGCGCGGCAAGGGCCAGCACGACGAAGAGGAACGCGCGTTTCATCACTATCGCTCTTTATTGCTGATTTCTGATTTCAGATTGCTGATTGAATGGTGATTGGATTCAATCAATTGCCGTGAATGAACCCAATCAATCAGCAATCTGCAAACTGCAATTCAGAAAATAATTTTCGCCGCCAGCTGCATGTTGAACGGCTCGCCGGATCCGATGCCTGGCGCATTGCTCGCGTTGCGCGTGTTGCTCAAAAGGCCAAACGTCGTCGAGCCCGACAGCGTCGCGCCGGGATTCGCCCAGTTGATGATGTTGAAGACGTTGAAGATTTCCGCGCGGAGCTGAATCGACGTGCGCGGCGTGAGCTTCGTCGTCTTGAACACCGACACGTCGACGGTCTTGAACCAGGGACCGTAGTACGCGTTGCGCGACAGGTTGCCGAACGTGCCGGCGGCCGGCACGGCGAATGCCGCCGGATTGAAGTACCGGACCGCGGTGCCGGTCGTCGGCTGGGCGATGCCACCGAACGGATCGCCCACCAGGTTGGGTCGATCCTGGCGATCGCCGGTCCCGCTCACGTCGGTCCCGGTGGTGATATTGAATGGTGTCCCGCTCTGGATCGTCGAGATCACGTTGAACTGCCAGCCGTCGGCGAGTCGCGATCCGTTCCATGCAGGCAAGTTGTACGTGAAGCCCGCGCTGACGACGTGGCGGATGTCGAAGCTGGCGTTGCCCCAATCGGCGTCGATGTTCGTCGAGTCCATCGGCAGCGTGTTCCGCGCCTCCGATCCGTTGTCCATCGCGTGGCTCAGCGTGTAGTTCAGCCGCCCCGAGAGGCCGTGCCAGTTGCTCTGAATCAGCGACATCTGCAGCGAGTTGTATTGCGAGCGGCCGATCGTCTCGAGCTCGTTGATGGCGGCGAGGTCCGGGTACAGCGCGGCGAACGGACGCCGTGCCTGCGACACGCCCGCCGCGCTCGGCGCCGGCGCGTTGATATCGCGCATCAACGCCAGCCGGTGGCCGCGCGTGCCCACGTAGCCGATCTGCACGATGGTCCTCGGCCCGAGCTGCTGCTCCACGTTGACGTTGAAGTTGATCACGTACGGCAGTTTCAGATCCTGACTGACCGCGAAGGCGCCATACGGCGGCTGCGCCGACGACCCGAAGACCGGGACGTTGGGCGCGTACGTGAAGCGGCGCTGCGTGATCGAGAACACGGGCGTGGGACCGCCCGGGTTGTTGCCGACGCCGAGCGCGCCGCCGTTGGCGAAGCCGGTGTTCGCCGTGAAGAAATTGACCGCGAGCATGTCGTAGAAGAGGCCCCATCCGCCGCGGATCACCGTCGTGCGGCTGTCGGACGGGGTGTAGGTGATCCCGAAGCGCGGCGAGACGTCGGTCTTGTCCGCCGGATAGAGCGTGTCGGTCGACACCATACCCTTGCCCGCGATGAACGTGGTGAGCGGACCGTCGCTCGCGCCGAGCACGCCCGGATACGTGTAGCGCAGTCCGTAGTTCAGCGTCACCTTCGGCGTCGCGGACCACACGTCCTGCGCGTACACGTCCCAGGTGTTCTGGAAGTAGTTGTGATGCGTGTTGCCGAGGACGATGCTGCCGGTCACGACGTCGCCGGCCATGAAGTCGGCGAGCGCCTTGAGCGCCGAGCTCGCCTGCGACGCCGGCAACGACGCCCACGGTCCGACCGTGCCGTCGAACGTGAAGTTGCCGCGCTTGTTGCTGTCGTAGAAGACGAACAGCTTCGAGACGCGCGCTTCGCCGCCGACTTTGATCTGATGCGATCCCTTCTGCCAGTTCAACGAGTCGGTGAAGTGGATCGTCTTGTCGACGCGGCCGAGCGGCTGCGTGCCGCCGACCTGCGCGAAGCCGTTGATCGTGATGTTCGGCGGGCCTGCCAGCGTCGGGTCGGTGACGCCGGTGTCGAGCCCGAGCGCGATCGGATCGGCCGACGTGTCGAACGAGTTGAACTTCTGCAGGAAATAGTTGTAGCCGACGACGAACTGGTTGACGAGGTGTGAGGTGAAGACGCTCGTCGTGACCACCGAGACGTTGTGCATCCGGCTCGGCACCGCCTGGAAGTACGCCCGGTAGGGCGAATTGATCTGCGCGACCTGATCGCCGCCGCCGCCGAAGTACCGCGCCGAGATCGAGTGGATTGAATTGAAGTTGTGATCGACTTTCGCGATCCCGTTATAGCTCGAGTACGTGTTCGGATCGCCGCTGACGAAGTTCAGCGCCGTGGCCGGGCCCGTCCGGCTGTCGGCGGGCCAGAGCGACAGCAGGCTCGTCGACACCGGATTCACGGGAACGTTGAACTGCCGCAGCAGGCTCGTCGCGCCCGCCACCCAGTCGGCCGACGGTGCCGTGTCGGTGAGCGAGTTGCCCGCGTCCAGCTTCTGCGCCTCGAACGTCGAGAAGTAGAACGTCTTGCTGTGGACGATCGGGCCGCCGAGCGAGAAGCCGTACTGGTTGTTCCGAATCTCGCGCTTCGGCGTGCCTGGTGCGGCGACGGGCGAGTTCGCCGACAGCGCCTCGTTGCGGTTGAAGTAGTACGTCGTGCCGTGAACGTCGTTCGTGCCCGACTTGATCACGAGATTGACCGTCGAGCCGGCGTTGCGCCCCATTTCAGCCGATCCGCCCGATTGAACCGAGAACTGATCGATCGCCTCGATCGGCAGCAGCGTGCCGGCGATGCCCGACACGCCGCCCTGGTTGACCGCCGCGATGTTCTGGAACGCATCGTTGTTGTCGGCGCCGTCGATCTGGTAATTGTTGCCGCGCGTGCGGACGCCGTTCACCGACGTGCCGGCCACGCCGGGTGAAAGTTGGAGCATCCGCGTGAAGTCCCGGCCGTTCAGCGGCAGATCCTGCACCTGCTTGGGCTGAATCACGTTGCTCAGCGCCGTCGACTTCGTGTCGAGCGTGAGGATCGCCGCCGACACCTGCACCGTCTCGGCGACGGTCGACAAGCCCATCTTCAAGTCGATCGACGACACGCGCGAGACGGTCACCTCCACCGTCACCTTCAGCGTCTGGAATCCCTGAAGCGTGGCTTCCAGCGTGTAGGTGCCAAGCGCCAGATCCGGCAGCGAGAAATCGCCCGTACCCGACGTCGTCGTCGTGCGCGACTGGGCCGTCGCGTTGTTCGTCGCGGTTACGGTGACGCCCGGCAGCACGGCGCCGGTCGCGTCGGTGACGCGTCCTGAAATACTTCCGCGAAAGGTCTGTGCGTCGCAGAGCGCCGCAATCGCGACGGCGAGCACGAACGACACGACTCCGACGAATCGACTCGAAACCATGGGCTCCATCTTCCTTTCCCTGGCGTTCATTGGGCCGACCGCCCCTGCGCGTTCAAGATTGCCGCGAACAGCGTTTTCTTCGTCTGCTCCGAGGCGACGAACAGGTCCTCGGGCAGCTTCGTGACGTGCTTCAGCATGTCGGCGTAGATCACGTCGGCCTGATACAGATTGAGCCCGAGCCCGGCGAGGTACTGCAGGCGCAGGTTCTTGTCGTGATTGATTTGCGCGTCGCGCAGCCACGCGGCCAGATCGCTCCTGCGTCCCGCATACGTGGAGAACAGATCGATCGCCGACGTCATGCCGATTTCGCGCAGCGATCGGGCTACCGGCTCGTACTCCGGCCGCTTCAGCCGCTCGTTGAGCGCGTCGACGTCGATCGACGCCGACTCCACGGGGCCTAACAGCACCAGATCGTAGCCTTTGCCCTCGTTCGTATTGCCCCACACGACGCCGTTTGGAAACACGTCGAGGAACGTGGCGATCTCGCTCTTCACCGCGTCGGTGTTGCTCTCGTACAGCTGAACGAACAGCGTCATCACGCCGCCCGGATTGAGATGGCTCTTCGCCAACTCGAAGAACTCCTGCGTGTAGAGCATCGCCGCGCCCTTCACCCAGGGGTCGAGCGGGTCCGATGTTATCGCGTCGAATTTCTCGGTCGTCGTCTCGACGAAATGCCGCGCATCGTCGATGCGGATGTGGACCTTCGGGTTGCGGACGACGTCGAAGTTGTGCTGGGAGAAATACGTCGAGACGACGCGCGGCACCAGCGGCTCGATTTCGGCGATCGTCTCGTGCTCGACCGACGGATCGACCGAGACGGCGCCGGCCGTCACGCCGGCGCCACAGCCGATGACGAGCACGTTCTTCGCCTGCCGCGGCAGCAGCGTCGTCATGTGGCCGAGCATCCGCTGGAGCCGCATGTCCTGCGGCTCGCTCGAGGCCTGCACCTTGCCGGCGTTGTGATAGTTCCGGACGCCGTTCGACAGCTCCGATACGGCGACGGTCGCGTTCAGTCCTTCGCCGACATAAATGACGTCCGCCTGGCCCACCCGCGTCGCCGCGTATCGGCCGTACGCGACGAGCAGACCCGGCAGCTGGTGCACGCTTCGCGCGAGCAGACCCGCCGACACCATCGCGAGCGCCAGCACGACGGTCCCGGCGAGATTCCAGGAAGACGAAGAAGCAACCGCGGATGAGTACGCCGGCTCGAGCATCAACAGAGACGAGAGCGCGCACGTGATGATGATCACCTGCTGTGTGTGCGAGCTCCCGATCCACGGAATGAGGATGAAGCTCGCGATCAGCGAGCCGGCGATCGCGCCGACGGTATTCGCGGCGTAGACGCCGCCGGCGAGCCGCGCGGCATCCTGCTCGCTCGACGCGACCGCCGCGAGCGCCAGCGGAAAGCTCGCGCCCCAGAGGATCGCGCCCGGCAGCACCACCCACAGGCAGCGCACGAGATCGAGCTGGAACGTGTACCACGGCGAAGTCGAGATCGATGGGTTGATCGGCCAGTACGTCAGCGATTCGGTGAGCATGTAGGCGGCCCAGGCGGCGGCGCCGCACAGGAGCAGTTGACACCAGCCGAGCGCGCGCCGCGCCGATGCCTGATCGCGTGCGACGAGCGACGCGACCGTGCTCCCGACGCCGAGGCCGACGAGAAACACCGCGAGGATCAGCGAGAAGGTGTAGACCGTCGCGCCGAAGTGCAGCGACAGCAGCCGCGTCCAGACCACTTCAGCGCCGAGCGCCGTCAGCCCGGACAGCGCGATCGTGACGTAGACCGATGCGTGGCGGGGTGGGGCGGGGCTTTCAGCCCCGCCTTCGCGGCCCTGAAAGGGCCGCGCCACCTCGTCATAGGCCGCTTTGGCGGAGACGAGGTACGCGATCGCCGCGACTGCGGCGTTGATCGCGACCGCGGTAAACGTCGCGATGTTCACGTCGTGGACGCGCAGCAGATAGAAGCCTGCGACGAGGCTGCCGACGACGCCGCCGGCGATGTTGCCGCCGTAGAAAAATCCGAGCCACGACACCCCTTCGGGCGTCGCCTTCACCCAGCGCGAGATCGCCGGCAGCGTGGCGCCCATCAGCATCGTCGGCGGCAGCAGGCAGATGCCGGCGACGATGGCGCGCACGAAGACGCTCACCATTCCGTCGCCGGCCCATGCGGTGTAAAGGCCGCCGACGAGCGGCATGCCGAAGAGGATCAGCAGCCCGAGCACGCCGATGCCCGCTTCGAGCGACGCGTACACGCGCAACGGATGCTGGCGAGGAGAGACCGCGCCCGGCATCAGCACGCTGCCAAGGCACATGCCGCCCATGAACGTGCCGAGGAGGATGCCGAGGGAGATCGAAGACGACCCGATGACGAGCTGGAGGAGCTGGAACCAGACGATCTCGTAAATCAGCGCCGCGCAGCCGCTGCCGATGAAGAGAACGACGAGCGCGGGAAGGTACCGCCGTGAGGTCATCTACGCTGTCCTTCTCGTGGGAAAGCGCGATGCTATCACGGGCGCTGATAGCTGATAGCTGACAGCTATCGGCTATCAGCTATCAGCTATCAGCTATCAGCTATCAGCTATCAGCTGTCCGGCTATTTGACGTGTTTGCTGACCAGCTTCGTCATCTCGAACATGTTGACTTGCGCCTTGCCGCCAAAGACCGGCTTCAACATGTCGTCGGATTTGATCATCCGTTTGTTCTTCTGATCCTGCAGCTTGTTCTTCTTGATGTAGGCCCACAGCTTCTTGGTGAGCTCGGTACGCGGCAGCGGCTTGCTGCCGACGACCTCGGACAGAGCGGCGTCTGGGGTCACCGGCGCCATGAATGCCGCGTTGGGCTTCCGCTTGCTCGCCTTCTTCGCCATGTCAACTCCTGTTCAAGTGGCGCGCTGCTTCTCGCTCGAGCCGCAGCGCTCGCGTCAGTGCCCGCTATTATGGCGTGTTTCCCTCTGGAGTACCAGAGGGAAAATCGAGGATCGCTGCGTAGCACAGCACATCCTGCGGCTGACCCTGACCGAGGTTCGGAAACTCGGCATAACGGCGAAGCCGCCCTTCGAAGGTCATTCCCCCTTTTTCGAGGACGCGCGCCGACGGCCGGTGATCGGCGTGGCAGAGCGCGTAGAGTCGATGGACGCCGAGCGTTTGCGCGAGATCGCGCATCGCGATCAACGCTTCGGTCGCATAGCCGCGGCCCCACGCGTCGGTCGCCAGCACGTAGCCGGTCTGCGCGCGCGTCGTCGTCTCGAACTCGAGGCCCGTCGACCCGAGCAGCGATCCCGTCGACGGCGACACGATGAGATAAGGACCGGCAGGCCACTCGGCCCACTGTGATTCGCTGAAGGCAAGAAAGCTTCGCGTCTGTTCGATCGACGTGTGACGCGGCCATCCGACGTACTTCGTGACGTCCGGATCCGACGCGTACCGCTCGAAGATCGACTCCGCGTCGTCGGGCCGTGGTTTTCTGAGAAGGAGGCGCTCGGTTCGGATCGTTGTGTGGCGCGGGCCTTTCACGCCCGCGTTCCCGTGCTCAATTGCCATTTCGTCCGTGTGTAGGCGATCCGGAATCCGTTCCGTTCTGCATTGCGCTGCGATCCGCTGCCCGGCAGCGCGCCCATCATCGCGAGATCGCAGCCGTGCTGCGACGCGTATGCGAGTCGGGCCGACAGGAGGGCGAGCTGCGCGCCGCGATGACGCGCGTCGGGAATCGTGCTCGCGCCCGCCAGCAGCGCGACGCCATCGTCGATGGTCAGCGCGCCGGCGGCTACCGCCCGGCCCCCGATTTCCGCGAGAAAGAGACGCGCATCCGGTCGCACCGCAGCCACGCGCATGAGATCGACGAGGAACGGGCCGACGCCGGGCACGTCGCTCCATCCGGCCGCAGACGTCTGCGCCCAAAGCTCCACCTCGTCGGCGTCGACGATCCGCACGCGGCCCTGAAAGGGCCGCGCCACTGAATCGGCAGGCGCAGCGATGGCGAGATCGCCGTCCAGCGATCGATACAACACGCTCGTGAACTCGATCGGTCGATAGCCTCTCGACGCGAGCAGCTCGAGATGCGCCGGATCGGCGATCGGACTGACCTCGTGGAACACTGGCGCCGAGCGCTGGGCATAAAACCGCTCGATCGTGTCGAGATCGCCGCTCGACGGCGCGGTGAAGAGGCCGAAGCCGAACGTCTGCGTGCAGGGCGATTCGACGCCGTCGAACATCGCGTACGTGCCGCCGACGTCAATCCACCCTGCGCCGACGTCAGGGGACACGGCGGCGCGCGCCTCGACGAACCGCGCGTTGTTGTCGCGCTCGGCCCGTTCCAGACGGCGTGAGAGAGAAAGATCCGAGAGGAGAATCACGACCGCGACCCGGCTCACCGCGTCCCGTTGACCCAGTCCGCCAGCGCTTTCCATTCGGGATCGTTCTGTGACTCCCAGTGCTTCCCGCCGGGATGGAACTCGGTGCCGCCGGCCTCGTGCGCCAGCGGCATCACGAGCAGACGGCTCTCCTTCGGATTGCCCGGCCGGACGAACTTCTTCACCATCTCGAAGTTCTTCTGCGACTGCTCGTCGGACCAGGCCGTCTGCCCTTTCGGCAGCGGCTGCAGCCGAAACGCCGTGCCGGTCGAGTGGCACGTCACACACCGTGCATGGCCAGGGCGCTTCTCGAGGAGCAGCGGCTCGACCTTGCTCTTGTAGGTCTGGAAGTCGAGATCGGATCCGCCCTGCACGCCGAACAGCAAAAAAAGAATCAGCCCCATGGGCGCGTAGTTTAAAGTGTGTGGCTTATGAAGACCATATTTTCCGTCGTGCTCCCGACTGTCGCGCTCGTGGCGCTCGCGGCCACGTTGCCTTTACAGGCCGCAACCGTCCGAATCGTCCAGACCAACGCCGCCGGCGACAGCGTGATGCTGATCGATCCGGCGACCAACAAGGTGGTCGGCGAGATCAAGGACATCGAGGTGAACCACGGCGCCGCGGCGGCGCCCGACGGCAGCCGTCTCTACATCACCAACGAGGCCGAATCGACGCTCGATGTCGCCGACCTCAAGACGCTCAAGGTGATCAAGCACATTCCGCTGACCAACCATCCGAACAACGTCGCGATCAGCAAGGACGGCAAGCGCGTCTACGCCGCGATCGTCGCCGGCGCGGGCGCCGTCGACGTGATCGACACGGCCACGCTGACGCGCGTCAAGAGCATCCGCACGGAAGGCGGCATCCACAACACCTACGTCACCCCAGACGGCCGCTTCGTCGTCGCAGGGTCGATTCCGGGCCGCAAGGTGACGGTCATCGATCAGAAGACGGAAGAGGTTCTCTGGACGACGCCGACGCGCGACGGTGTGCGGCCGATGGCGTTCGAGACCAACCCGGACGGATCGACGAAGCGCATTTTCGTGCAGCTCTCGAATTTCAACGGCTTCATCACGATCGACTTCGCGACCCACCAGATCGCCGACGAGATCAAGCTGCCGGAGCTGCCGGCAGCCGAGCGCGTCACCGAAGGGCTTCAGGGATCGCCCGCGCACGGGCTCGCCGTCACTGCAGACGGCAAGACGCTGTGCGTGCTCAGCAAGATGAACACGCGCATCTACCTCTATTCACTGCCGGATCTGAAACTGGTGAGCGAGTCGAAGGTGGGACATCACCCCGACTGGGTCACGCTCACGCCCGACGGTCAGCGCGCCTACGTCGCCAACGCCGGATCGAATTCGGTGTCGGTGATCGATCTGCCGACGCACAAGGAGCTGATGCAGATTCCGGTAGGACAGGTTCCGAAGCGCAACATCACGGCGGTGCTACCGTGAATTCGCGTTTCGTACATTTCCGCGCACGTTGCATCGTCTTCGTCGGCGTCACGTCTTCATCGTCAGCGACGGATGCTTCAGGTGCCAACCCGCGCGATCCTGATACGCTCTTGCCAGCGACAGAATCTCGGCTTCGTTGTACAGACGTCCGAGGAACGTGACGCTCGTCGGCTTGCCGTCGGCGGTGAAACCGTTTGGGACGCTGACGGCGGGATAGCCGCATAGATTTGCGGCCGTGAAGTGATCGCGAATCGCGCTTGGCGGCGGCGGCGCGTCTCCTCTTCCACGTCCAGTCCCTTCCGCCTGTCCTGCCTCTCCAGCCCTTCCAGACCTTCCTCCCCTGCCAACCTCTCCCGCCTCTCCTGCCCTTCCCGCCCCTCCTGCCCTTCCCGCCCCTCCTGCCCTTCCCGCCCCTCCCGCCCTCATGTTTATGTACGGTGCCACGCAGACATCGAACCGCGACACCGTTTCCGCGAACTGACGCATGATCATCGCGCGCACGCGCTGAGTCTGCAGGTACTCGATGGCGGGAACGAGGCGGCTCGTGCGCATGCCGTTGCCGCGGCCCTTGTTCGTCAGATCCTTGTCGCGGCCGGTGCGGATGAATTCGTCGAACGACGCGCCCGATTCGGCGCCGAGGATGCCTCCGGTCACGCTGGTCGGCAGCTTCGGCAGCTCGAACGGTTCGAGCTTCACGCCGAGCGCCTTCAACGTGTCGAGCGCCTGCTGGTCGTTTTTCTTCCAGTCTTCCTGCCGGTTCGGCTCGGCGAAGGCCGGCGCGAGATAGCCGACGCGCAGCTTGCGGATGTCGAGGTCCGCGTCGTAGTTGAACGGCAGATCGAGGACGCTCAGGTCCTGCTCGTCGGGCTTTGCGATGGCGCGGAAGACGAACGCGCAGTCTTCGGCCGTGCGGCACAGCGGACCGATGCGATCCTGCGTCCACGACAGCGTCATCGCGCCGTAGCGGCTCACGCGGCCGAACGTTGGACGTAAGCCGGTGACGCCGCAGATCGTGGAAGGGCTCAGAATCGATCCGCTGGTCTCGGTGCCGATGCCGAACGCCACGCAGCCGGCGGCGGTTGCGCTGGCCGGCCCTGCCGACGATCCGCTCGATCCATCTTTAGGATCCCACGGGTTATTGGTGCGGCCGCCGAACCATTGATCGCCAGCGGCCAGCTCGCCGGTGGTCAGTTTCGCAAGGAGCACGGCGCCCGCGTCGCGCAGAAGCCGCACGACCGTTGCTTCGGTGTCGATGACCTGACCTTTGTAGGCGCCCGAGCCCCACTGGGTCGGATATCCGGGAACGGCGATGATGTCCTTGCAGCCCCACGGAATGCCGTGCAGCGGCCCGCGGTACTTGCCCGACGCGATCTCGCGGTCCGCCTGCTGCGCCTGCTGCAGGGCGAGGTCGTCGGTGAAGGTGACGACGAAGTTCAGCAGCGGGTTGTAGCGGTGAAGCCGATCGAGACACATGCGCGTCAGCTCGACCGACGTGACCTGGCGCGATTTGATGAGATGAGCGAGGTCTGCGATCGGCCAGAACGCCGTGTCTTCGAGATGTCCTGGACGCCGCAGCGCGCGCGGCGCGCCCGCGCGGAACGGACGCGGCGTCCGATCGAGCCTCGTGCCGGGAACGAGCGGACTGTAGTAGAGCGGCGGCGCGAGGTTCGGATCGATGTGAATCTGCCGCAGTTCGGCGTAGCGCGTCAGGTTCTGGTTGACGCCGTTGAGAATCGCGTCGCGCTGCTCGTCGCTGAACTCGAGCCCGGCGACGGCGAGCGCATGCTTCAGCATCTCGGGCGTGACTGTCGTCGCTTGCTGTTCCTGCACCTGCGACCACAGGACGCCGGGCAGCAGCGTCGACGAGAGACCGATACTCGAGAAGTAACCGATGAATTGACGGCGAGAGCGATCGTGGTGCGGCATACGGCCACGATTATAGATGGACTATGCGTGCTATCCTCGCCGGCATGCGTCAGCGCGATAAGACGCGGCGGCCGGCGACGTACGATGATCTGCTGAAGGCGCCCGACCTCACCTTGTCGTGGGAATCCAAATAGAACGTCACGCTGATCCTGAACTGGAAGAAGTCGTCGATGCCGACGTGTGCTGAGGTTCTGGCAGCGACGCTTCGCGATGCGGGTGTCGAACGGATGTTCGGCCTGCCGGGCGGCGAGATTCTGGACTTCATCGAAGCCGCGCGGAAAGTCGGCATCGAATTCATCCTCGTCCGCCACGAAGCCGTTGCGGCATTCATGGCCGACGCCAGCGGCCAGATCGAGCGCAAGCCGGGCGTGTGCGTCTCGACGCTCGGGCCCGGCGCGCTGAACCTCACGCTCGGCGTCGCGAACGCGTTCCTCGATCGATCGCCGCTCATCGCCATCACCGCGACGATGTCGACGAGCGCGGCGCCGTATGCGACGCATCAGCAGCTCGATCTGAACGCGGTGTTCCGCCCGTTCACGAAGCAGACGATCACGCTCGACGGCGTGAACACAGCCGCCACGGTCCGGCGCGCGTGGCGCACGGCGCTCGAGCCGCGCTTCGGCCCGGTGCACCTCGCGCTGCCGAGCGACGTTGCGCGCCAGCCCGAACATCAGGCGCACGATCGATCGCCGGTGAGCCTGACGCCGGATCCTCCGCCGAAGCCCGGCGCCGAGGCGGTCGCGCGAATGGCCGGCGAGATATCGTGCGCGAAGCGGCCCGTAATCGTCCTCGGTCTCGATCTCAATCCGTACACCGACGCACGCACCGTGCGTCGCTTCGCCGAAGCCGTCGGCGTCCCCGTCTTCGTCACGCCGAAGGCGAAAGGCATCTTCCCGGAGGATCACCCGCGGTTCTTCGGCGTGTGCAGCGGACTCGCCGCCGACTCGGTCATCGTCCGGTTTCTGGGCACCGCGGATCTGCTGGTCGGCGTCGGATTCGATCCGGTCGAATCGGACAAGCTGTGGCATCACACGATGAAGCTCGTGTCGATCGCGCCGGCGTCGATTGCCTCGGGTCACTACCGGCCGACGCTCGAGCTGGTCGGCGACATGGTCGACAGCCTGACGCGCCTCGGCGATCTGAAGTACGGCCCGTACCAGTGGACGCAGGATGAGGAAGCCGCATTCCGTCAGCGCCTCGAGGCGATGCTGCGTGGTTCGGAGACATCGCATTCGAACGCAGAGATCGCAGAATCTGCAGAGAACATCACATCTCTGCGATCTCAACGAACTCTGCGTTCCGGACTGTCCGCTCTGGCGGTGACTCGATGCTTGCGCGATCTGTTCCCGCCTGAAGCGATCGCCACGACCGACGTCGGATCGATCAAGCTGCTCGTGTCGCAGGCCTGGCGCTCGACCGAGCCGATGACGTTCCTGGAATCGAACGGCCTTTCCGCGATGGGGTACAGCCTGCCGGCCGCAATGGCGGCGAAGCTCGCGCGGCCCGATCGGCCGGTGCTCTGCACGATGGGCGACGGTGGCTTCGCGATGGTGTTCGCCGATCTCGAGACGTGCGTGCGCCGGCGGATTCCGGTCGTGACGGTCGTGTACAACGACAATGCGCTGAGCCTCATCGACGCCGCGCAGGAACGCCGCGGCTACCCGACGTGCGGCGTCCGGTACGGCGATATCGATTTCGCCGCCGCGTCAGCCGCGCTCGGCGCGTGGAGCCGCCGAGCCCGCACGCTCGACGAGCTCGCGGCGGCTGTCGAAGAAGCGCAACGGGTGAGCGACAGGCCGTCGGTCATCGAAGTTCCGATCGATCCGACGGAGTATCGATCGCATATTTCCTAGTTCTTCCGATGAACTGAAAGCCCTTCGCAGGATTTCCGTTCATCGTCACGATCGGAACGTCGCGCCGGTCCAACTGTTCAAATCGCGAAAACAGTTCCGTGACCCTAGATACACGCGAGCGCTACGGCGCGAGCGTGTCAGCGCGTGACAGCCTCGAGCTGTTGCGAGGCGCGCATGCGCCGAGCAACCGCGGCGGGGGCGCGGTTCCCGCCGCGCTCGAAGCAGGTGGGCCCCACGCGAATAAAAAAGGGCGACGATCTTTCGACCGCCGCCCTGAACCTGAACCCCGAACCCGGAACCCCGAAGCTCCGAACTCGAGTCGTTACACTCCAGCCGTCGTCTTCACCGCCGCCTTCGCCGGGAAGATTTCCTTGAAGGCTTTCATGAAGCGGTCCATTTCGTCCGCGGTGCCAACCGAGACGCGCATGTGCGTCGTCATCGGCGGGAACGGACGGCCGACGAGCACTTTCCTCTGGCGGAACTCCTCGATGACCGGCTGGATCTCGCGGCCGATCGACACCATGAAGAAGTTCGTCTGCGACGGGATCACGTCGTAGCCGTGCGCCCGGAGCTCGGCGGACGTTTTCTCGCGCAGGTCGATCGTCATCTTCTTGATCTTCGCCTGCGACTCGACGTCCTTCAGCGCCGCCGCGCCGCCGTGCTTCACGAGCGCGTTGATGCTGCCCATGCTGTACGGCCGCATCTCCGCAATCATGTCGGCCGGCGCGATCGCGTAGCCGAGGCGCATCCCGGCGAGCGCCGCGATCTTCGAGAAGGTGCGCGCGATGACCACGCGACGCCCTTCGATCACGTACGGGAGCGACGTCGCATACTCCGGCGTATCGACGAAGTGGTGATACGCCTCGTCGATGAGCACGGGCATCCCTTTGGGGACCCCGTCGAGCAGCTGTTTCACTTCCTGCTTGGTGATGACGAGGCCGGTCGGGTTGTTCGGGTTGCAGAGATACACGAGCCCGATCTCGCTCGCTCTCGCATTGGCGGCCTTGATCGTCGCCGGGATGTCCTGACGATAGTCCTTGCCGAGCGGCAGCTTGATGGCGCTCGTCTTGATGCTCGTCGCGTGCTGATACACGGAGCTGTAGGTCGGTTCGACGCCGAGCACCTTCTTGCCGCCCAGCAGGTACGCGGTGCCGACGACGTCGAGCACTTCGCCGGAACCGGCGGTCAGCAGGATGTTCTCCGGCTTCACGCCGTGATGCTTCGCGATCTCCTGGACGATGTTCGCATCCGGATATCCGTACCGGTTGGCGTACTTCCAGGAGCTGTTCATCGCCTTCATCACCGACTCGGGCGGTCCCCAGCAGTTCTCGTTGCTCGAGAGGTGCGCGTAGCTGTCCCAATCGTCCATCGCCGGACGCGCCGGCATGCGTGGCGCGGCGCCCTGCTGCCGAGGAGCCTGCGCGAAGAGATCGACCTCAGGCCCAACCTTCAGATACCCCAGGGCGGCGGCAATTCCTCCGACGAAATGGCGGCGCGAAACACTCATGTTGGCCTCCGTAATCCGAGAGATTCTAGCTTATTTTCCCGCCGACGAGGTGGCGGAACGTCCCGCGTTTTCATACCACTTCAAGTTCCCCGTCGACGCACCGATGCAGATGATGTCCGCTCGCTTGTCACCGTTCAGATCCGCCGTCACGCAGCCCGACGCCGCCATGGCGCCCTGATCGAGCACCTGATGCGTCCATTCGCCTGCAAGATCGGCCGGCGCGTACATCACGTGGACTGCCGGCGTTTTGCTGCTCCGATCGCCGCACACCAGGTCGTCGCGGCCGTCGCCGTTGAGATCGGCGATGGCGATCTCATGACCTTCGGTCATGCCGTCGAAGACGACGTGGCGATCCCACTTCGATCCGTTCTGCGTGTAGACCACGATCTCGTTGCCGTGCCACGGCTCGACCGCGGCGAGAAAGCGCTTGCCGTTGAACGAGCCGATGCGAACGTCGCTCGCGCCGAGGCGCGGCGCCTTGTCCGCGTTGTGGCCCGGCGACAGGATCTCGGACGTCCATTTCACATTCGCGCCGCTGCCGCTCGCGCGGTACAGCGTGATGCCCTCGAACGACGCGACGAGCAGCTGATCGCGCTTGTTGCCGTCCCACTGCACGGCGCGCACGCGGTGGATGATGCCGGGGATGTTCTCGGTGATCACCTGCCGCTTCCAGTCGTTCTGGCGGTAGAAGAAGAGCGGCGCCTTGTCCTGATCGTACGGCGGTCCTGGAGTATTCATGCCGACGAGCGGCGCGTTGATCAATTCCTTCTTGCCGTCGCCGTCGATGTCGGCCCAGATGATGTGATGCGACGTCGGGAACTTGTCGATCTGCTGCGTCTCCCACGCCTGCTTCGGATCGCCTTTGTGCTTCATCACCCAGACGAGCCCTTCGCTGGTCTTGGGCGACATCGAGAAGCCGTTCTCGTACGCGATCTCGGGAATGCCGTCGCCGTCGATATCGGCGGCGGCGAAGTTGACGATGCCCGGCATGCCGCCCGTCATGACGTGGCGCTCCCATGTGGGGTTCTCGTACCACGCCATCTCCGGAACGCGCTGGCTCGAGCCGATGACGTCCGGCTTGCCGTCTTTGTTCACGTCGACAGCGGCGACCGCGTAGCCGCCGGGGAACTTGGGCTCGATGTCGTGCGCGCGGAACTCGACCTGCGCCGGCGGCGCGGGCGCGCCGGCGAGCGATGCAGACGCAAGAATGGCAGCGGCGAGGATTCGCAATTTCATGGCGCGGATTATCTCACGAGGGAGCGCAGCCCTTCAGGGCTGCCCTGAGGCGAGGCGTCTGAGCGGATCGCCCGTCAGACGGTAAATCGTCCAATCTTCCATCGGCGCCGCGCCGATCCGTTGATAGAAACCGATGGCCGGCGTGTTCCAGTCGAGCACGGTCCACTCGAGCCGGCCGCAGTCGCGATCGACCGCGATCTGCGCCAGACGCTCCAGCAGCCGCCGCCCCACGCCGTGACCTCGCCACTCGGGTAACACGAACAGATCCTCGAGATACAACCCGCGCTGCGCGAGGAAGGTCGAGTAGTTGTGGAAGAAGAGCGCGAAGCCGACCGGCCGATCGTCCGCCCACGCGAGGAGGACCTCGGCGGCGGGATGCGGGCCGAAGAGCGAGTCGCGCAGCTGATCCTCCGTCGCGCTGCATGCCTCGAGCAGCTTTTCGTACTCGGCAAGGCCTCGAATCATGCGGAGGATAACCGGCACATCGGCCGAGGTGGCAGGGACGATGCGCAAAGTCATTTTCTTCCCGTCGGTTTCATGAAATCGATGCGCGCGCCGCGCAGCGAGTGATCGATGAGCGTCGCGAGACGCCGCTGCCTCGTCTCTTCTTTTTTCGCGCTCATGATCCAGTGAGTGATGATCTTGCGATACCCGGGCGGCTGCGCCTCGAAGAACGCGGCGGCCTTCGCGTTCGCGCGCAGCGCCTTCGCCAGCGCCGCATCGAGCGTCGCGGTTTCGCGCTCGTGGCCGTAGATGCCGCTGCGCTTCGGATCGCGCGCTTCGAACGCGCGCATCCCCGGCGGCATCATGTGTCCGAGCTTGATCAGCTCTTTGACGCGCGCCGTGTTCACGGTGCTCCAGATGCTGCGCGCCGTGCGCGGCGTGAAGCGGATCGTCCAGCGATCGTCGTCGAGGCGGCGGCGCACGCCGTCGATCCAGCCGTACGCGAGCGCCTCGTCGAGCGCCTCCTGATACGTCAGCCCGCCGCCGCCCGACCCTTTCTTGTGGAAGCCGACCAGCAGCTCGCCGGCCGTCGCATGGTTCTTGTCGAGCCATGCGTGGAAGGCGGACTGCGATTTGAAGAAGCGTGGAGTCATCCGTCGTGGCTCGGTATCAAGTTTTCAGCGCTCGCTTCAGCAACATGATCTGCCCGCCATGGTACGTCCCATGTTCGACGATGCCGTGCAGCAGAATCCAGATCGGGTACTCGAGTCCCGGCACGCGATCGTCGAGCGTTCCCTCTTCGAGCTGCCGCACGCGCATCGCGAGATCGCGATGGCTCTCACGCATGCGGTGGAGCGCGGCGTCCCAGTCCTGCACGCCCGCGTCGCGTACGGGCGGCCAGTCCACCTCGCGCGGCGGATCGGCGGTGGCGCGGCCGTCGAGCCGCGCGCGTGCGATTTCGGCCCACGCGGCGACGTGGAGCACGATTTCCCAGATGGAATGCGCGCCGGCGACCGGATGCGCCGCCGCCTGTTCCGCGCTGATGCCCGCAAGCGCATCGTCGAGCACCGGCCCATGCCACAAGGGGCCGACGACCGTACGCTCGATGTGCTTGGCCAGTTGATCGATTCTGGTCATTTCTTATTCTCGCGCAGGGCCCGACATTATTTAATTGCGTGGGGCCCCACCCCACGCCTGACGCCCTCGCGCCGTGGCGCTCGGGCGTATCTAGAACTGAACGTCACAATTCTCTGATAAACCATCCACGCACCGCATTCGTCCTATACGAGGTCGTGTGGGAAGGGTAGGTTTGGTGGGACCTAT